>Ga0209636_10003257_pt1 | contig 16540 bp, 11 predicted proteins | sample DeeMarSWOR152_54_FD_187464 | JGI IMG/M metagenome (GOLD analysis project Ga0209636, IMG submission 187464) | Marine sediment microbial communities from White Oak River estuary, North Carolina - WOR-1-52-54 (SPAdes) (version 2) | ecosystem: Environmental > Aquatic > Marine > Intertidal zone >...
AATTATTCAAGTTTATTATAACAAAAAATTTTTTTTTAGATAAGACCAAGCAGGGGGACAAGGAAACAGACGCCTATCCAGATAATTAAAATTCCAGATATGTTTAACCAGAATCCGAGTTTCATCATCTGAGGCAGACGGATCATTCCAGAACCGTAGATGATAGCATTGGGGGGCGTTGCCACTGGAAGCATAAATGCAAAACTGCACCCGATTGCGCTCCCAAGAACAGGAGGAATAGGATTGATGGATGCGGCGTTGGAAATAGCGATAATGATCGGAATAATCATGTTCGCAGAGGCTGTATTGGAAGTCAATTCGGTTAGGAAAACGCTGAAAGTCACTGATAGAAGCGTGATGAGCGTCAAACTGGCTGAGCTTCCTCCCATGGAGATAAAAAATTTTCCGATAGCATCAGCCAGGCCCGTTTCAAACATCTGAAATCCCAGGGAAAGACCTCCACCAAAAAGGAGCAGTGTTCCCCAATCGATTTTAAGAGCATCCTTGAGCGATAGGGTAAATTCGCCAAGGCTTGGCTTTACGGGCAAGAAAAAGAGCAGGGAGGCTCCTATGATCGCAGCCACAGATTCAGGAAAGTGGTCATGAAACCAGAGGAAAACTGGAGATTCTCTTCCCCATATGAGGGATACGAAACCGGGGAAGACCCAGAGGAAGACAGTGACAGAAAAGGCCATCAGGACGTTTTTCTGAGCTCTATTGAGAGGCGATTTGGATTCATCCCCTTGGAGAGAGAGAATTGGCTTGGTACGCTGGGGCGATTTCTCTCCTCTCAGTTTCCATTTCATAAGGAAAAATAAGACACAAAACATCGGAATCAGGATGAGAAAACCAATGACCATCCACTGGAAAAAGGTGACCCTGTAATCGACCAATCTTTCCAACATGCCGATGGCAATAAGATTCGGAGGGCTTCCGATGGGCGTGCCGATGCCTCCGATCGATGCAGAATAGGCCAAAGCCAGAAGCAAGGCAACGCCGAAGGAAATTCTCTTTTTCTCCTCATTGTTTTCATGAAAAGCATCAAGGACTCCTAAGGCTATGGGAAACATCATTGCCGCTGTTGCGGTGTTGCTTATCCAGAGGGAAAGGAACACGCTGGTCAGACCCAGCGCAAAAAGAATCCTCGTTTTACTGTTTGCAATACTTCTGAGGGAGAGAACCGAATAGGCCAATCTTTGATCCAGAGCATGCACACACATGGCTCGTGCCAGGATAAAGCTTCCGAGAAAAAGCATGATAATCGGGTTGGCGAAGGGTGCAAAAGCATCTGTGATGGAGCAAATGCGCAGAGCTGTGAGAAAGATGGGAATCAGGAGGGCTGTGATTGGAATGGGGATACATTCGGTCACCCACCATACCACGACAAGCAGGAAGACAGCCAAAAGGTTGTGGGCTCTAGGATTATGGGGAAGAAATGGGGAGAAATAGGCTAAAAGGAATAACGAAGGCCCCAAAAAAAATCCAATTTTCTTCCTTATCTCCATACTAATCTGTTTCGGATTCTCTTATTCTTCTGTTATCCTGGTGGGCTTTTTGGCCCAAATCATGAGCCCATAACCTTTGAGAAAGAAGAGGGCTTTGTCCAGTCGGGAGAGAAGCCAGACCAATGGATACAGGAGAGAGTAGATCCGAAAGATTGTCTTTTTCGAGTGGAATTCTTCAGAGGTGGTGGGTTTGATATGTCCATCTCTTAGGTCTACGGGGGATTTGGGCCGGAAAGCGTTTATATAGAAAAAATTCAGGACCAGTTCCAAGAATTCTGTGACAAATCGGGAGAAATTCTTGTTGGAAAGAACAGAAAATCCAGCGTTTTCAAGTTTCACTTTTAAGGTTTTCAAGCTGTAGCCTTCTCTTTTATGCCCGTAAAATTCCAGTTTGAGTCCGAGGAGATATCGAATTCTGTGAAGCAGAAAGAATTTTCCTGTTTGGGGTGTGGCGAGGATCAATTGTCCGTTTTTTTTGAGTACACGATGTATCTCTTCCAGACAAAAGTCATCGTCATCCAGATGCTCCAGATAATCCAAGCTGATCACTGAATCAAAGGAGTGGTTCTTGAAAGGCAGAGGGCCTTCTTTGACTTGGATGAGATTATCATTAAGCAAGCTTTGTGTGGATTTTAGATTAAGAAAATCCTGGTCTGCACTCAGCCAGGAACCTCCTCTTTGACGTAGGAAATAGCTCAGAGTTCCCTGGGCACAGCCAAGATCCAGGTTTATAGAGGAAGGAGCAACAACAAGATTCTTGTTGAGCAGCTTTAATTTTTCCTTCTTTTTTAGGGAGCGTTCAAAGACTTCAAGCTGCCAGGATTCTGACGCCATTTGCAAGGATTATATTTTTTTTCCAGGCAAAAAACAAGGGATACTCAGCCCAGTGGATTCTAAAACACGTTGATTTTCCCCAGCGAGAAAAATCATCTCCCACTCGTCCCTCGAGGGGTTTTTTAATCCACTGGCCTTCGTAGTAGTTTAACGTCAGAGTGTTTTGATATGAAGCTTGACTCGAGAAAGGGTAAGAATTATGATGAGACAGATGAACTACGAGAGGATGGTTGTCGGTGCTCTGGAAACCAACTGTTACCTCGTTTTCTGTGAGCAGACTCTGGAATGTGCTGTAGTGGACCCAGGAGCTGAGCCGGAAAAGATATCCCGCCTGATTGGGAAGAAAGGACTCAAGCCCGTTGTCCTGATCAATACACATGGCCATATTGACCACATCGGGGCTAATAAAGACATCAAGGAGAAGTATGACATTCCCCTATGTATACATCCATCAGATAGTCCTATGCTGGGTAATGTTCTTAATTCAGCCATGGGCTTTTTTCTCGGAGCCAAAAAGTCTCCTCCTCCAGACAGGCTTCTTGTGGAAGGGGAGAAAATACTCATCGGGGAATCACGATTGAAAATTATCCATACTCCTGGACATTCTCCTGGAAGCGTGAGCCTGTCAGGAGATGGGTTTTTACTCTCAGGAGATGTGCTTTTCTGTGGAGGCGTTGGACGGACAGATCTTCCGGGCGGATCCTGGGCTGAACTCGAGAATTCAATAAGAAACAGACTCTATTCCTTTCCTGATAATACACTTGTTCTTCCCGGTCATGGGCCCTTGACAACGGTAGGTCAAGAAAGAGGCTCGAATCCTTTTATTCGATGAAAGATAAATCCTCCTCATCTGAGGATATTATTCAGGAATTTCTCGAGTTTCTCTCTGTGGAAAAAGGTCTTTCTCCTAACACCATCCACTCCTATTCCTTGGATTTAAGAAAGCTTTTTCTCTTTTTCGGTAAGGAAAAAATCTCCTTGCAAAAAGCGGGGGAGGAGGATCTGATAAAATTCATCCATCACCAAAGCCGAGCCAACCTCTCCTCCCGCTCCATAGCTAGACTTATATCATCGGTGAAGTCTTTCTATAAGTTTCTTGTCCTGGATGGGGTAATCAACAAAAGCCCTGCATCGAATCTCTCTACTCCAAAGCTATGGATGGATTTGCCGAAGTTTTTAACCGAGAAAGAAGTAGACGGTCTTTTGGCACAGCCGAAAGAGAAATCCAGTCATGGTCCGAGAGACAAAGCCATGCTCGAGCTGCTGTATGCCACAGGACTCCGTGCATCGGAGCTCATCTCCTTGAAGCTCAAAGATTTGAATTTGGAGCAGGGATTTGTGCTCTGTCGAGGAAAAGGTGGTAAGGAAAGAATCGTCCCCTTAGGACACTCAGCCCAGATGGCTTTGAGGCGATATCTTCAAAAAGCCAGACCCAAGCTTATGAAAAAGGAGAACACATCCCTTTTCTTGACAAACAGAGGCGGAGCCTTTACCCGTCAGGGATTCTGGAAAATGCTGAAGGGGTATGGGGAACAGGCTGGCTTGGAGAGAAAAATTAGCCCTCATGTGCTCCGCCACTCGTTCGCCACCCATCTCTTGGAAAGAGGGGCGGATCTCAGATCCGTGCAGCTCATGCTCGGGCACAGCCAGATTACCACTACGCAAATATATACACATGTGAGCCGCAAGCAGCTCCAGAAGGTCTACGAAAAATATCACCCTCGAGCTTAAGAGCAGTCTATCCATCCCTTAATGAGCTTGAATTATAAAAAATAGAACCGTCCCCCCTCTTTTTTCGTATAGGAAATATTGACAGGATAAATGGAATCTGCTAGTGTTACTATTTAGTTTAAATATTGGACTATAAAGTTTAAATATTAAACCTATAGGTATAAAAATGAAGAAGAAAGATCTTCGGTTTGAAAGAGAACGTCACCGGCAAGAAGAGAACAAGCATTTTATCCTCCAGGCCGCCGAAAGGGTGTTTGTCCAGAAGGGCTACAGCCTGGCCACTGTCGATGATATCGCAGACGAAGCCCAGTTCTCTAAGGCCACTCTTTATCGTTATTTCAAGAGCAAAAGCGATATTTTGTTTGAAATTATCTACAGTTCTATCGAAGAAACTTATCAAGAGATTAGGAAAATTCAATTGAAATCATTAAGCGCAGAAGAAAAATTGGGGAAGCTTATTGGCTATATTGTTTCCTATTATAACAAAAAGAAGAATCTCGCTCGCATACTCTTCATGGAGAAGGCAGCCATGGAGAAACTCGTCAAAGCAGAACCTGATTTGAAGGTTTCCCATGCTCATTTTCATCCAAAAATCCCATCCGTATTTAAGTCCAAGATGGAACAAATTTCAGACGTCATCAGCGAAATCATCAAAGAAGGTGTGAAATCCGGTGAATTCAGAAAGATGGATGCCCAAGATGCCAGTGTTGTTTTGAGAGCAATGATTAGAGGATTTTACTTTCGGGGTCCACTGCATGAAAAACATTACAGTCAAAAGGAAACAACCGATTTGCTCCATGCTTTTTTTCTTCACGGCATCAAAAAACATAAAAAGGTCTGAAAAGGAGATTCAATATGCGGAAGGGAAATAGACTTCTTATTCTTTGTATCCTATTGTCTGTGACACAACTGTCTTTTCCACAGGATAAGCTTATTCTCACCCTGGAGGACAGCGTTCGGCTCGCCCTCTCTCAAAATCCCTATCATCTTGCCTCAGAAGAAAGAGTCGATGCCGCCTATTCCAAGCTCCGGGAAGCGGCATCGGGTTTTTTTCCTTCCCTGAATGCCCAGGGATTGCACACTCTGGATGAGAAAGTGTTTGAGCTTGAATTCCCGTCCTTTGTTCCTGGTGAACCTCCCCAAAGAGTGAAGCTCGACTTTACCAGAGATTATCAGTTTTCTATGTCCTTGTCCCTTCCCCTCTTTACAGGCGGACGTTTAATCTCTGGATTTAAACAGGCTAAGTATAATCTTGAGTCCACAAAGGAGGCTGTTCGCCAGTCCAAGCACGTAACTGTCTTTAACACAAAGAGAGCTTTTTACGGTTTTCTTCTGGCAAAGGAGTTTGTTTCTGTGGCCGAAGAAGCTGAGCGGGTAGCAAAGGAGAACTTGGAGAATGTGAAGAACATGTATGAGGTGGGAATGGCCTCTAAGATGGATCTCCTAAGATCAGAAGTGCGGTTAACCAACATGCTGCCTCAAATAATAGCAGCAAGGAACAACCTGAGGCTTGCAGAACTTAACCTGAAAACGCTGTTAGGCTTGGATCTTTCTCAGCCCGTCGAGGTCAAAGGGGCTCTAACCTATGAGCCATATGAGCCTAGTTTGGAAGAAAGTGTTGCCAATGCTTTAGGCAACCGTCCCGAGGTCAAACAGCTTAACTTCCAGAGAAAAATGGCCGGAGAGACGCTGAAGCTTTCCCGGGCAGGATATCTTCCTAATGTGGCCATATCTGGAACCTATAATTTCTGGGCGGACAAATTGAATTTCCAAAAAAACACCTGGTCTTCTTTTTATGCGGTCAACCTGGTCCTGACGGTTCCCATTTTCAATGGATTTAAAGAATCTGCCCAGATTGCTCAATCAAAAGCGATGATCAGGGAAGTCGAATTGAATCAAAAGGCTCTCAGAGATGCCGTGGAGTTCGAGGTCCGCCAGGCGGTTTTGTTACTGAAAGAAGCCAAGGAATCCCTGCTTTCCCAGGAAAAGAATATCGAACAAGCCAAGGAAAGTCTTCGAATTACCCAGTTGAATTTTAACGAAGGAATGGCAACCACCCTAGATGTCATTTCTGCTGAAGCCGCCTATAATCAGGCACAAACCAACTATTCTCAAGCTCTATACAACTATGTCGTGGCTGTGGCCGAATTGGATAGAGCCATGGGAATCGGATATGATAATTATGAGTAACATGAATGGAGAGACAAAATGTTAGAGAGTACACCATTAAAAATCATCGTAGTATCCCTCCTCTCGTTTTTCCTGCTGTCCTGTCAACCACCTCAAAAAACTGAGGAAGTCGAGGAGGCGGCTGTAGCGGCAACTCCGGTTAAAGTTTTCAGGGCCAAAAGACAGAGAATTTCTGAGAAGCTTTTATACACCGGTTTGGTCGAGGCTTGGAACAAAGTGAATATAACGCCAGATGTCGGTGGAAAAATCGCAAAGATTTACGTAGAGGAAGGAGACAGAGTCAAGGAAGGACAACTGCTCGCTGAGTTGGACACACGGGCCATACGTCTTCAGTTGGAACAGGCCAGAGCTGGCTTAGCAGTGGCAGAGGCCAGTCAAAAGGATGCCCAACGAAACATGGAGCGGATGGAGCGTTTAAGAGCAGAGAACGCGGTATCCGACCAGCAGAACGAGCAGATCAAACTTGCCTATGAAGCGGCTGATGCGCAGCTCCAGCAGGCCAGAGCTGCATTGAACTTGGCCAATCACAACCTGGAAGTTTCCATCATGAGAGCTCCGTTCAGCGGAGTGGTCGCTTCCAAGAACGCAGAGGTTGGCGATGTGATCAATCCGATGATGGGAGGATTCTCTCCATCCAGTGGAGTGATGACGCTGATGGATTTTTCGCGAGTGAAAATCGAAATCGAAGTGTCCTCCCAGGATATAGCACGCATAAAGAAAGGGCTGACTGCGCTTTTGCGTGTGGATGCTTTTCCTGATCGTGTTTTCCAGGGCCGGGTTTCTATCGTGAACATGACAGCCGATCCTTTGACAAAAAAATTCGGTGTTCAAGTCGTTGCGGATAATCCTGACCTCCTGTTGAGACCCAATACTTTTGGCGAGGTCACTCTCGAACTCAGTACCCATGAGGATGCCCTTGTCATTCCCCAAAAGGCTGTGCTCGAGAATAAATATGTTTTTGTTGCCCAAGATGACAATACGGTCATAAGAAAAGATATTTATATAGGTCTCCAGAATACAGACATGGTAGAAGTGACGACTGGAGTTGAAGAAGGAGAGCTGGTGGTCGCAGAAGGAAACTACGGACTTGAAGATGGAGCCAAGATAGAGATAAGAGAGGTCATCCAATGAAGATACCAGAATTTTCAGTGGACAGAAAAGTCACAACAGCCATGCTGGCCATGATCCTGGTCGTGTTGGGATCCATTGCCTTTACGCGCCTCGGCCTGGATTTCTTCCCAGATATCGAATTTCCTACCGTCTCAGTCGTTACCTCTTACCGAGGAGCCGCATCTGAGGATATAGAGAATACGATCACAAGACCCTTGGAGCAGATCATCAACTCCGTGAGCCGAGTGAATAAAGTCAATTCCATTACCATAGAAGGGGCTTCTGTCATTATGGTGGAATTCGAATGGGGAACCAACCTTGATTTTGCCGCCCAAGATGTCAGAGATCAGATAGCCCTCTACCGAAGTTATCTTCCTGAGGAAGCCACCGATCCTTTGGTGATTAAGTTCAATTTTTCTCAATTTCCGATAATTTTCGGAGGAATCACGGCCGACAGGCCGACTGTCGAGCTCAAAGAAATCATTGAAGATGAAGTGGCTCCAAGGCTTGAGAGAATAGATGGGGTAGCCTCTGTCCAGGTCTTCTCGACGGATGTGAGAGAGATCTTAGTCGATATTGATAAAGCAGCTCTTGAGTCCCTGAGTCTCTCATTGGATCAGATTCTTATGGCCCTTCGTATGGAAAACCTGAACCTACCCGCAGGTCATGTGGTTGAGAGACATTCGGAATTTTTAATCAGAACCCTTGGGGAATTCGCGAGTGTTGATGATGTCCGAAACACCATTGTGGGTTCCGCTCAGAACGGCCGACCTGTGTACTTGAAGGATGTGGCTATGGTGAGAGATGGATTGAAAGAGGCTCGGTTTGTATCCCGAATCCAGAAGGAGAAGGGAGTGATCTACACCATCAGCAAGCGATCAGGGGCCAATACGGTGATAACAGCAGAGGCCGTTAAAAAAGAGCTGGCCAGGATTCAACAGACACTTCCCGAGGATGTGGAATTTTGGCCCTTCATGGATCAGGCGGATATGATTCAGCAAGTTATAAGGAGGACTGCAAACAATGCTCTGGTTGGCGGCATTCTAGCCATATTTTTCATCTTGCTCTTTCTCCGCAACTGGCGACCCACGCTGACTATTGGATTGGCTATTCCGCTATCTGTGATCACGACTTTTATTGCCTTGTATCTTGCAGGATATACCATAAACATGCTGACTCTTGGAGGTTTGGCCTTAGGTATAGGGATGTTGGTGGATAATGCAATCGTTGTTATAGAGAACATCTTCCGCCGCATGGAGGAGGGAGAGGGAAGAGAAGAGGCGGCTAAGAGAGGAGCCTCTGAAGTGGGAATGGCCATCACGGCTTCCACGCTGACGACGATAGCTGTCTTTTTTCCTATGGTGTTTGCCCGAGGTATTACGGGGAAACTCACACGCGGTTTAGCCTTATCTATCGCTTTTGCCCTGCTGGCCTCCTTGTTTGTGGCGCTCACAGTCGTTCCGATGGTTGCGTCTCTTATTTTCAAAGCCAATCACAACAAAAACGCTGTAGGGAAGAGTAAGAGGAAAGTTCAGTTTGAAAGAGCCAGAAATGCCTACAGGAGACTTCTCCATAACGTCCTTAAGCGCAGGGGGTGGGTGTTAGCCGGGGTGTTGGGCCTGTTGCTCCTCTCCTTTGCCATTGTTCCTTTCCTGGGAACAGAATTCATGCCCGCCATGGACAGGGATATGCTCGTCCTCAGAGTCAAGATGCCTGTGGGTACATCTCTTGATGAGACGAACCGTGTGGCCGCTTTGGTGGAGAATGTGATGGCTCAGGAGCCCGAGGTGAAAACCGTATCTGTTCAAGTTGGATCAGCGGCAGAAGAAGACCCTTCCGATCTTGCCGGAGGGTTTTCCAATGCGGGTACGCATGAGGGAGTCTTGTGGGTGGGACTGTTTGCTCAAGACGAAAGAGATCTATCAGACATTGAAGTTCTGGAGAAAATCCGAAAAAAATTGCCTGAATTGAAAGATGTGAAATTCGAGGCTATGGATATAGGTCAAATGATGATGGGAGGAGCCACTGCTCCTGTGGAGATTAAGGTTTTTGGAAGAGATATCTATCAGTTAAGAGAGATTGCAGATGACATCGTGGGGAGAATCCAGGACGTTGAGGGACTGCGAGATATCACTCATACTTTTGCTGAAGGCAAGCCGGAATACCACATCAGGATAAACCGTGAGCAGGCCTCCCGTTTGGGTCTTATGGTCAGTCAGGTGGCCAACACGATTCAAACGGCCTCTCTAGGGAAAGTCGCCACCCGTTATCGGGAAGGGAACGAAGAGGTCGATATCCGAGTACGGTTTAAAAAACAGTCTCGCGACAGCCTGGACGATATTCAGAATATACCCATCATGACCCAGATGAACCAGATGATCCGTTTGAACCAAGTGGCTTCCATTTCCAGAGGTGAGGGTCCAATCCAGATCAACAGGGAAAATCAGGCCCGGGTGGTAACGGTCATGGCCAATATTGCGGGAAGAGACCTGGGAAGCGTGGTGAGAGATATAAAGCAGAGAATCTCTGGAGTGGACCGTGGATTGCCTCCAGGATATTTCATCGAATTCGGCGGCCAGTACGAGGATATGCAGGAAGCTTTTATAATCATGGCTGCTGCTTTTGCCCTGGCCACACTTCTGGTTTATATGATCATGGCCTCTCAGTTCGAATCCTTCCGTCATCCTTTTGTGATCATGTTCACCATTCCACTTGCAATTATAGGTGTGATCTTGGCTCTTCTCATATCGGGAAAAACGGTCAGTCTCCCTGCACTCATTGGTTTTATCATTCTTGGAGGGATAGCCGTGAATAACGGCATCGTGATGGTGGATTACATCAACCAGTTGAAACGGCGAGGAATAGACAAGAAAGAAGCCATTCTTCAAGGTTGTGCTGTTCGGTTGCGCCCGGTCTTGATCACGGCTTTCACCACGATCTTGGGAATGTTGCCGATGGCGCTGAGCACATCCCAAGGATCAGAAATGCGAGCTCCCATGGCGGTTGCTGTGGTGGGTGGGCTGGCAGCGACAACCCTTCTCACTCTGTTCGTCATTCCGATAATTTACAGCCTGTTCGACCGAGTTTCGTTTAAAGAGAAGAAAGTCAAAGTCTAAAATTCTAGGTTTTATATCTGAGCAGAGCTCCTACATCTCCATACCGAGAGAGCCTGGAGGGCGGGTTGATATGTATGACCTGGCTTTTTTTGTTCATGGCTGATTCGACAGCCTCATCTATGACATCGGCATGAGACTCTGTTTTTCGCTGACAGCTCGGACATTTGATATCATCTGTAAACAAGAATCCGCATTTCGGACAAGCTTTTCCTGGCTTGCTGAAATGACGGGTGATAAGAAGTGTCTGGACCTCGCCACGATTCAAACTCCGCAGCGTATTCTTCAATCCAAAGGTAGCCAATCCTCCTTTCTCAAGCTCAGAGATGAAACGATTGAGGATTTCGGTTTCCTCCCGATCTTTCAGCTTTTTTTCAAGAATAGAAGCCTCTCTAAGAATTTTGCTGGGGGCATCACTGGGCATGGCTTTGAGCCGGGTTTTGAGCCTTTCCTTTAGGTAAGGATGCAGGAGAGGCTCAAACTCCTTACAGTACTCGTCTTTACACCCAAGAAAGAGCCAATCAAAGCCGTGCTTTTTAAACAGATTGAATGTCAGTTGTGCTACCTTTTTGAAGTGGTCGTGAAGGTGGGTGGCGATGTGCCTTTCGATACGTTTGGACTCATATCCCTCCCAGCCACCTTCCCTTACTTTGCTGGGAACATCACCTGTGATATGGTCGAGTTGTGAGAGTTCTCCCATGAACAGTTCATACCATTTGGCCTCTTTTCTGTCGAGTGTGAGCAGACAGATTCTGCAGTGTTCATTCAGTATGGCAGATAGAGGTCGGACATAGGGATTTTGATCGAATACGAGCCTGTCCCGAGGAGGATTGGGAAGATCAAAAGTCTCCCAAAAGCCCTCCTTGCTGCATGAAAATATGGCAACACCCGTTCGATTGTGGGAGTTGATGTTTTCCTTGCAGAAGCGGCTGATTTTTTCCAGATCCTGCTGCAGAGATTCTATTTTGCTTCTGCTCACATTCATTTTCTCTAAGAGCGCTTTGTTTCGGTTGAGAAGGTTTTTATGAGAGAGCAAAATTTGCTTTTTTGTCATGGTGCTTTTATCTGTGTTGAGATAGAAAGACGTGGTGAGAAATTTGTCGCTTCTAAACTTGGCGAGTGCGGAAATTTGCTCCCGGCTCGATAATTTCATATGGCCTCCTTTTTAGAAGTTTGCAAGAAGGATAGAGGAATATTTTAGGCAGGGAATGTATCCAGGAAGAATAAATCACTCAATGATAAAATAGGAATTGATCTATGATTTGTCAAGTGTTTTGATGGGCTTTACTCTTGTCAAATATCGGATTATAATAACGAACTCAGAGGATATTCAGAGTGGTGCGGAAGTGGCGGAATTGGTAGACGCGTAAGCCTCAGGAGTTTATGGTCTTTCACGACCGTGTGGGTTCGAGTCCCACCTTCCGCACCAATACAAAGAGCAAGAGAGATCCACCCCATTTTCATAAGAGGGATGAAGCCTCATGTCTCCACAAAAAAAAGTCCTGCTCATAAATCCTTGGATCTACGATTTCACGGCCTATGATTTCTGGCTAAAGCCTTTAGGGCTGCTCTACATAGCAGCTCTCTTGAAAGATTACACCGATTTTGAGCTGAGCTATATCGATTGTCTGGATCGGTATCACCCCTTGCTGAGTAGGAAGCTTAAGACAAAGCCGGATGGACGTGGGCCTTTTATCAAAGAGGAGGTTTCTAAACCCCAAGTTTTAAGGAAGGTTCCGCGAAAATATTCCCGCTACGGGATTCCTCTCTCCCTCTTTTCCGATGAACTGAAACAGGTTCACATGCCAGATCTTGTGCTTCTCACCTGTAGCATGACGTACTGGTATCCAGGCGTTCAAACAGCAGTCGGAATGGTTCGCGAAAGATTTGGTCGCGTCCCTATCGTGTTGGGAGGAGTCTACCCGACACTTTTGGCTCAACACGCGTTGAGCCAAACTGGTGTGGATGCCATTTGCCAGGGACCTGGAGAGCGACAGATTTTCTCTTTGATCAATGATATCCTGGGTGACGGTGTATGTCCTCACCTGAGCATAGAAACCTTGGAGGAACTGCCTTTCCCAGCGTTTGGTCTTCTGAGAGACAGAACCTCTCTTCCTCTTCTAACATCGAGAGGCTGTCCTTTGACGTGCACTTTCTGTGCCAGCTCTTTGCTTTTTTCAGGATTTGAACAGAGGTCGGTCTCCTCTGTGTTGGCGGAACTGGATGTCGTGTGCAAATTGTACAAGCCCAGACACATCGCTTTTTATGATGATGCCCTCCTTCTGAACAATCGGGAACACATGACACCGATTTTAAAAGGGATCATCAAGAAGAGACTCCCCCTGATGTTTCATACTCCCAACGGCCTCCAAGTGCATCAGATCGACTCTGAGCTGGCCTCGCTCTTCAAGCAGGCGGATTTTCATTCCCTCTACTTGAGCCAAGAGACTTTTGATGAAACAGTGATCAAGGAATCTTGTCCAAAGGTTTCTGTCGAAGATTTAGAGAAAGCCTTGGACCATCTACAGAGAGCGGGTTTCAGGCGGGCTGAGATCAATGTGTATTTGATGGTCGGATTGCCCGGTCAGGATATCTCAGGAATCAAAGATGGAATCTTTCTTGTTCGGAGCCTTGGTGCCCAACCGAGATTAGCCTACTTCTCTCCGATTCCTGGCACGTTAGAATGGGAACGATTGGTAGCCAAGGGATATCTCGATGAGAATGCCGATCCGCTTCTCCACAACAAACTGGTTTTTCCCTATGTATGGGGGAGGACCTCTCTTGACGAATTTGAATCACTCAAGGAATGTTTGGACTCCTGAAGTTTGCGGAGGCGCTAAAATTTAAGATTCAGTCCAAAACGGAATGACAGTGCTCCCTTGAGTGAGGTGACTTTTTTATAGTTTGGGCTGACGATACGGATGCCATCCCCTGAGTTCTCAGTGTCGGGATACCAATATCCTCCATCATTCTGGACGATGAATTGATACTTGTTTCCGAGAGCGTTGAAGACATCTATCAGGATGCTTATCTTTCTCGAGCGGGATAGGGAGAATTCTTTTTCAATCCTTAAGTCAAGATTATCCTCAGCTTTGGTCCTTCTGGTTCCTGGATTCTCGAGATAAACGGTTGCCGGAATTCCATAGACATTTTCTCCTGTGGCTAAAGAAGCGGGAGGAAAGACGGTTACACTTCTCGCCCACGGAGTTCCACTCAAGTGCATGTAGAAGAAGCTCAGGTAAAAATCATAGGGAAATCTGTAAGTGCCAGCAAGCTTTATGATGAGAGGTCGATCAAAATCCAGCCTTGCCTCCTCGTTATAATTCACGAAATAATTGGGGCTGTCGGCCGCAGAGGTCGTGCCAGAGTTTGAGAGATAACCCAAACCCATATTCCCGGTGGTTTTACTCAAAGTCATGGAACCATTCAACTGCCAATTGGAGGAAAACCTTTTTTTAAATGCTATCTCAAAGCCTTGATATTTTTGACCAAGCTCAGGGACATTTTTGAACCGTTCAGAGAGAAGAGGGGCGTCTTCCGAAAGGAAATAAGCAGGAACGGCTGTGTTAGGATAGTCATCGATTCCCGGTACGATTGTATTGAGTGGGGTCCACCATCCCTCAGTATCTTGTTGAATGGTGTACCAGTCCTTATCCAAATCAAGATTGTAAAGGACATTTTCAAAAATGTTCTTCTTGTTTTTATATATGTAAGTTAAACGGACAGAAAAATCGGAAAATATTTCCTGGTTAAATCCGATAGTGAACTCATTGGTATTGGGGGATTTGGTATCAGGAGCGACTCTTTGTTTATAGGTATCTGAGATGTACAACCTGTAGTCCTCCGGATAGAGCGTAAAGGTATCATTTTCATCCACAATCTCATCCATATTTTCGTCGTACCAAAAGAAGGAATGAGAGCGGGTTGGGTTGAAAATGCTTATAGAAGCCACATAGTCAAGCATCATAGTGTGTGTGTAGCGTGCGAATGAGGCTTTAAACAGGCTCTTTCCGGTTCCGAATATGTCGAAGCTGAGTCCAATACGGGGAGAGAGAGCGTTCCAGACCATCATGTTTTTCCAAGAGGAGACTTGAAGATTACTATACGGGTTCAAATCTATAAGAGGCTCGATGAGGTTTTCTCCAATAATTTCCTCTGAAATAGGATTGCCGCTTGTATCTTTAAAGAAGGATAATTGAGAGCCTGTACTGCGGTCAAACCTTAAACCGATGGTCAGCGTCAGTCTCTCGGAAAAAGTTGCCGTATCCTGAATGCTGAGACTCAGTCTTTGAACTTCGAATTTTGGCACATATCCACCTTTGGCTTCACTCGCGATCAGGAAAGAAATCTTACCTTTCCCGACTTCCTTTTCACTTGTAGGGGATGGATTCATGCCAAAAAAGTAAGGGCTTCCATCATTGTAATAGACTGTCAGGTTGTCCTTTTTCCAGGCTGAACGCTCTGTACTAACCTGTTCGTATTCTCCCCCTAGTTTGATTTCATGGTTAACCCCAAGAATGTTGTCTTGGAATCGCGTCATGTTGACGCTTACTTGGTAGCTGTTATTCAAACGATTTTCGTTGATCTGGCCACTTCCCCAGAGATGACCAGTGCTCTCGTCGATAGAGCTCGGATTACTTTTCACCTCTTCTTGGAGGAGCATGGGGAATCTGCTTTCGAATAGGCCTGCTTTTAAATCGAGAAAGGTGTCTTGGTCAAAGACATAGTTAAGGATGGCGTTTCCTTGGTAGATTTTTTCATGGTCCATGTATCGGGTTGCATCGGCTGTCACATTCCAGTCAAGCAGAGTTGCATGAAGAGGTCTGTTCCGGTTGACATAGTTGAACATCGCCGTCACTTTGATCGCAGGGACGAACTGGCTTGTGAACTTTATGAATCCCATTTTCTCTGAGTTATCCCAGTCATAAGCCACGTGTTTTTTTCCTTGAGGATCTGTCCAGGGAATGAAAGAAGTGGTGTGAGATTGAGAGATAAGCCGAGCGTTTGTAAAGAACCACAGATTATCTCTCAAGATAGGCCCTCCAAAAGAGAGAGAAAAATCCCAGAGCTTTTTGTCTAAAGGGGGAGGAGAAACACCTGTGGCGCTCAGCTCTTCATCTGATACGAGTTTGCTTGCAAGGCTTTCGCTTGTATGGTAAACAATCGTTTCTCCGAAAAGGTCGTTGCCTCCGGATTTGGTGACGACATTGACGTATCCACCATCTATAAGCCCAACTGGGGTTGGCAGGCCTCCTGTGACCACTTCGATCTCTTCGATCAGGTCTGTGTTGATGTTCGTGATGAGTTGCATTCCTGTGGGGTCGTCCAAATTCATACCGTCGAATGTAAAGGAGTTGGCTCGTGCGTTTGATCCATGGATGATCGATGTTTTCGGGAAAAAGATCGACTCAGAGCTAACACCTGGAGCCAAGGTGATGATATCGTGAAGATCCCTGACAATGGGTATTCTTTTGATGAGATCCTCTTCCAAGATAACGGATGTTTTTGCGGATTCCGGATCGCCCGTCGGTGAGGGAATGTTGACCGCTGTTTCTTCTTCGATGGTCGTAATCTCCATTGTTATATGGATTCTCACGGTCATGCCCACATGAATGATGATATTCTCGATATTTACTGTTTTGAATCCTGGCATTTCGACAGATATTCTGTATTTTCCTGGGGGAAGATTATGGAATTTGATGATGCCTGTCTCAGAGGTGATGTATGTCTTGATGTCGAGCATCGAAGGAGAGTCTATGTACACGAATGCCCCCGGAAGTGGAAATCCTTCGGTATCGGTGACCTTTCCTTTGAGAGATCCTGTTTGTTTTTGAGCCATCGCGGTTAGAGCGAGCCCTATGACCAGGCAGATAATCCAGATAAATTTGAGTGTTTTCTTCCCCACTTTAGGCCTCCTTGGATTCCTGTTCTGGATAAAAATTGGATTTTTTCTTAGCATCTCTATATGGAACGTCTTTCATGGCACAAAGGTTGCGGGAGTTTCGTCTCTTGTGATGAAAAACTATCTTAGCAATTATCCTCCTTTTTTACAATCTT
>Ga0209636_10003258_pt1 | contig 16539 bp, 14 predicted proteins | sample DeeMarSWOR152_54_FD_187464 | JGI IMG/M metagenome (GOLD analysis project Ga0209636, IMG submission 187464) | Marine sediment microbial communities from White Oak River estuary, North Carolina - WOR-1-52-54 (SPAdes) (version 2) | ecosystem: Environmental > Aquatic > Marine > Intertidal zone >...
CTTCGAGAGCGAGGTGAAGCGGGTCGGCTATGCCGGGGTCTTGGGAGTGGCGAGTTTCAGCAGTGTCTACCGTGAGTTGATGCCGGTTCAGAGAACTAGGCTACAAGTGACCTGCGCAGAGCAGTTTCGGTTCTTGATGGACAGGGGATCCATCATATGCATCGGCGTAGCATACCCTGAGCATGTCATTGACTGCATAGGGGCAGAGTCTTCTGGGATACCTGACAAGGAGACTTGGAACGTATATGCGGGGGAGTACCGAGAGTTGAACAGAGTTCTTGACATGATCTCGGAGGAGATCGCAAATCGTTTCGGTGGGGTTGTGGTTCCTGCCACCATAGGAGGTTTAGCGATGAAGGTGAGCAACGTACATGAGTATGACGAGATGACTATCTCCCATCGAGTTGTCGCCGAAAACGCGGGTCTTGGATGGAGAGGGAAGAACGAGCTAATCATCAACCCGAAATACAGTTGTGCGTTGAGGTTTGCTTCGATAATAACGACCCTCACCTTGCCGCAGTCCGAGAAGCTTCCTTTCATGTGTGGATCGTGTGACGCGTGTCTCGGGGTCTGTTCCTTCCTAAGGAACAAGCAGAGACTTGAGGACTACAGGGAAAACTGCCGAAGGTTCATCAACTCTCTCGGTCTGGAGAGTGAAGTTTGCGGCAAATGTATCATAGCGTGTTACCGAAAAAGCATTTTCAAAGACAAGTTCAGACTGCCATCGTCGAGACGTTGACTTGAGGCGGCTATCGATCGATCAAGCGCTGTGTCACCCAACGTCTTAATAAGTTCCGACGATGCGCCAACATCGAATCGGAGCTGTACCGGATGGCAAGGTCATTGAAGATAGTTTTGTTTGGTGTGGGAGCCATGGGAAGCCGCATTGCAAGGCTCCTTCTCCAGAAGGAGGGTGCGAAGATAGTGGGGGCAATTGATATTGCGCCGGACAAGGTAGGTCGAGATCTAGGAGACATCATCGGCCTTGGGAGAGAGATTGGTGTATCCGTCTCGATTGAAACCGACGCGGTTCTATCGAAGACGAAGCCCGACGTAGTGGTGCATGCGACTTCCTCGTTTCTCCGAGATGTATACAAACAGCTGGAGGATATCATTAGTCACGGAGTGCCTGTCGTCTCTACGTGTGAGGAGCTCACATACCCGTTCCACTCGGAACCAGAGCTAGCCCAAGCTCTTGACGTTTTGGCGAAAAGGGAGAACGTCGCTGTTCTCGGTACAGGGATAAACCCTGGGTTCCTCATGGACACCCTAGCAATCACGTTGACAGGTGCCTGTCAAGATGTGAGGAGGATCCAAGTGAGAAGAAGGATTGACGCGGCAACGAGGAGGCTGCCATTCCAGAAGAAGATCGGGGCCGGGCTCACCGTGGAGGAGTTCAATCGGCAGGTGAAGAGGAAGGTTATCACCGGTCACGTGGGCTTGGAGCAGTCGATCGGCATGATCGCTGCCTCCCTGGGGTGGAAGCTCGACGAGATCATAACCGAATCCATTGAGGCCGTGGTAGCGAAGAGACCGGTGGAGAGCCCTGAGATCAAGGCGGCGGCCGGCCGCGTTGCAGGCCTGAGGCAGCAGGCGCACGGCGTAGCGAACGGTTTGAACGTGATAGCGCTGGACTTCGAGGCTTACTTGGAGGCGGAGGAGGAGTACGACTCCATCACGATAGAGGGAACCCCCAACATCTTTCAAAGGATTTCACCGTGTGTCCACGGGGACCTAGCGACCGTTGCCTTGGTGGTCAACTCCATTCCCAAGGTGATCAACGCTTCCCCGGGCTTGGTGACCATGGCCATGCTTCCAATACCTTCGGCAGCACTCGGAAACATGTCGAGCCACGTCGAGACTACTTCTGGAAAAAATTGATCCATCCTATTCTATGGATAGGATTCCTAGGAATTCCTTCTGTCGGCGGATGAAGGGATACACCGATGAACCGAGAAAGAACTCTGGCCAGAAAGTATGTGGGACAATTCGCTGCAAGAGAATCAATCGTCTGAGTTGTTTCGACCGTCTTTCTCGACGTATTGCAAGCCGTAAAATGAATAGAGGTATTTAGTCGATCGCATTGTCTCGTGCCATCTAGCTATCTACGTCCACTCAGTCCGCTCTCGGCGCCTTTTCCTGTTCAGCACAATCTCTGCATACCGGTATTCTTCTGATTTCACCTACTGGGCTGGGCTCAGATTCGAAGACCCTCTCTGTCCTGTAGTAGGCAACCTCATCTTCAGGGATCTCTCTCTCACAGATTCCGCAGATTGGCACGGGGAGTAATGTGTTCGCTGAAAGATAAAGATCTTTTGCTTTTAAGAATTCGACGGAAGACGGGCGTTGCCGTCGATCGATTCACGGTCGATCTGGTAAGTCTTAAACAGGGCGTCGCTCTGATAGTCCCTGGCGAGGGGTTATGTCAGTCTACAGAAAGCTGGGAGCTAGAACGGTGATCAACGCGGGCGGGTGGTTCACGAACATCGGTGGATCTATGATCAAGAAGGAAGTGTTGGATGCTATGAACGATGCTGCGGGATCATTCGTTTTCATAGAGGAGCTTCAGCAGCGGGCAGGGAAGGTGATCGCCACGATCACGGGAGCGGAGTCAGGCCTCGTCACGGCCGGCGCAGCCGCGGGCTTGGTGGTTGCGGCTGCTGCTTGCATGACAGGGACGGACAGGGCCAAGATGCGTCGGCTTCCGGAGACGCAGGGCATGCGAAACGAGATTATCATCCAGAGGGGGCACCACGTGGAGTTCGCTGAACTGGTTAGGCTCGCGGGCGCCCGCCTCGTGGACGTCGGTTGCTCTTGGCGCACATCTCTGGACGAGCTTGAGGCAGCGATGACGGATCGCTCAGCAGCTGTTCTACACGTAATCTCTCACCTCTGTGTCCAGCGCTGTATGCTCTCGCTTCCACAAGTAGTTGCTGCCGCGAAGAAACAGGACGTACCAGTCATTGTGGATGCTGCTTCTGAGCTCCCCCCGGTTGACAACCTCATGCGGTTTGTGGAGTCAGGCGCGGATTTGGTGGTCTTCAGCGGCGGAAAGGCGATAGGGGGCCCCAACGACACAGGCTTCGTCTGCGGTCGACGCGATCTGGTCGAGGCATGTGCCCTGCAGTCCAGCCCCAACATGGGCATCGGACGGCCAATGAAGGTCAGCAAGGAGCAGATCGTTGGTCTTGTCGCTGCGTTGGAGGGGTATGTTCAGAGCGACGTGGGTGCTGAGCTGAAGTCTTGCGACGGCAAGATTCGCTACTTGGTGGGTGAGCTAAGTGCTATCCCGCACATAACTGTTGAGAGGGTCTTCCCTGACGAGACTGGATGCCCTATTCCCCGAGTGAAGCTCATTTTGGACGAGAGTCGTCTCCTATTGACGGCCGGCGAGGTGGCTAATGCCCTTCGAAACGGGACGCCTCCGATCGTTGTCAGGGAGTTCCACGTTGGCGAGGGCGTCCTTGTTCTAGACGCCATGTGTCTCAGGGACGGTGAGGAACGCGTGGTGGCCGAGAGGCTGCAGAGAATTTTGCAGCCGACCGCAAAACCAGGATAGCTCCATAAACCGAGATCAAGCAGAGGTCATCCCAGAAGCTACTGAACAATCAGGACCTTACCGAAGTCTTTGAGCCGCCGGTTGATCAAGTTGAACGCAGTCGGAACCTCCTCCAGACGGAAACGATGTGTGATCATGGCGTCCACGTCGACCTTGGATGAAGCTAGAAGTGAGATGGCTTCGGGGTAGATCGATGTGTTGTAGCCCGCGATACCGTAGATCTCTAGGTCCTTGGCTCGAATGTCCTCGAAGGGTATTCTGTTCACGGGAGCCTCAAAGACTCCGAAGACGATCACTTTGCCTTGTTTGCGCGCGAGGGGAACGGCTTGCTGCGCAGTTTCAGGGACGCCGACGGCCTCGATGACCACATCAGCGCCGCGACCGCTCGTCATATTCATGACCTCCCTTAGGGGGTCCTTTTCCTGAACGTTAATGCCGGCGTCGGCTCCAAGCCGCGTCGCCACCTCTAGCTTCGACGGACTAAGGTCAGTGGAGACAACGGTCCCGGCTCCCATCAACTTGGAGAGCTGAACGAAGAAGAGACCGGCAGCACCGGAGCCCAAGACCACTACGAAGTCGCCCTTGCGGACCTCCACTCTACGCAGGGCGTACAGTGGACAAGCAAGCGTGTTGACGAATGCGCCTCTCTCGTACGTCATGTCGTTTGGCATGGGGTAGGCATTCTTCTCGGGAACCGCGACGTATTCCGCATACGCTCCGTCACGAACGAACCCGATAACGTTGACCAAATGTCCTTTCTCACAGAGGATTGTGTGTCCTTCCCTGCAGAAGCGGCACTCGCCGCAGGAGAGAACTGGGTCCACGGTTACCCTATCGCCGACTTCGATCCTTTTCACAGAGTCTCCGGTTTCGAACACCTCGCCGGAGAACTCGTGGCCCAGGACCCTGGGCGGCTTGAGCCCCTTGAAAAGCCCTCTGTAGATATGGAGATCGGTGCCGCACACCACGGTGGCTTTAGTCCTGATCAACACCTCGCTGGGCCCCGGCTTCGGCCGCGGGATCTCGCGTAGCTCCATCTTCTCGGTGCCTGTCCACACAGCAGCTCTCATGTTTCTCTCATCTCTGCTGTCGAAGGGTTCACAGCGATGGGTTTCTCAAACATTGTGATCCATCTTCTTCGATCTCTGACAGACTCATCTGAATTTGCCGCGGGCTGCGATGCTCCAAACAGCCTCCAACCTATCTCCCCTCATCGCGTTTAGCTGGTCATGGAGGTTGACGGTTGTGCAGCCGTGGCTTACGATGAACTCTATCTTGTCACCCACATCCAGTTTTTGCGCGTCGCTCTCCAACCGGAGAATTCCGTGTTCTTCGTGAAGGGCAGTCAGGTGTGAACCCATTGGTTCCTTGGGCTCGGGCATTCCATACTCTGAGGTGATGGCTTTTGCGCCTGCGTCGATGACCGCCCGTTTTTCGGTGGGCCTGCTGATCACTGTGCTGATGAGGCTGAGCGCGCACTCGAAGTTGACACCTAGATCCCTGTACTTGGTGTCCATCGTAGCATACGACCCTGCCTGAACTTCCGTTATGCCTGGGTACACAGCTGCGATATCGTAGGTGCCTGTGCCTCCGGCGCTGACCACCTGAACGTCAAATGACTCTTTTTCCAGCATCGACTTAGTTCTCGTGAGCTTCGCGAGGGCCTGTTCACACATCCGCTTCCTCTCGCTGTGGTTAGGTATGAACATCACGTGGCCCTCGTAGCCCATCAGCCCTCGGATGTTCAACCCACTCATTTCCACGATTTTCTTCGCCAACGCGACGGAGTCCGCTCCCGGGTGGGCGCCGCATCTGTTGAGTCCTATGTTCAGCTCCACCACCACGTCGAGAATCTGGCCACCCTTGGCCGCGGCGTTCGAGAGCTCTCTCGCGTTTTTGATGCTGTCGATGGCTACCATGATGTGAGTGGATTCGGCCAAGCTGATAAGCCGCTTGATCTTCTGCTTTCCAACCACCTGGTTCGCGATCAAGATGTCGTCAACTCCGAACTTCGTCATGGCCTCAGCTTCTCCCAGCTTAGCACAGGTGATCCCCTTCGCCCCTGCCTCGATCTGTCTCCGAGCAATCTCGGGACACTTGTGGGTCTTCACATGAGGTCTTAGATCGGCTGGCGCTTCTCGAATGAACCGCGACATCTTCGAGATGTTGCGCTCCAAGGCATTCAAATCCAGGAGCAGAGCTGGTGTGTCCAACTCTTCTCTTCGCATAGCGTCCCCTTCGCTCTCCGCCCGGCAAGATGCGATAATAAGAGTTTGCTGGCTGCCCCGTTTAGTCATTTTGCTCTGTCATTTTGAATGCATCGACGACCGAAAGAATCATTAGCGCCGGGTCTCATCATGTCTCGTCGATGATACGGTGAGAGCGTTCGGTCGATCGCCTAAGGTCGTTCCCGTTCTCAGGGAGACTGGGTTCGGGATCGCGTCAGTGAAGGCCACGCTGTTGTTCACCGTCTTGACAGCGACGGATGGATGTACAGGGAGGAGGCTTTGGAGGTGATAGAGGTGAGAGAGAAATTGTCTCTCTTCGACTTGACGCACACGATATCGTCAGATATGCCGGTCTACCCAGGAGACGTAGAACCGGCGATGCAGTACGTAGCCACAATAGGGAAGGACGGTTTCAATGTTACCAAAATGACGCTGGGCTCTCATACGGGAACACATGTAGACGCCCCTAGACACTTCGTCAAGAACGGAGAGGCCATAGACTCTATCCCGCTGCAGAAGCTCGTGGGAGATGGTGTGGTCTTAGATCTCTCCTACAAGAAGGTGGGGTCAGGGATAACAGAGCGGGATCTCGAACCTTTCTCCAGTCTTGTGAGGGAAGGCGATAGAGTGATCCTCTACACAGGTTCTAGCGAGCAATGGGGGAAGCAGGGGGCGGAGAGGAACTTCACCTATCTTGAGCCGAGCGGGGCTAGATGGTTGGTGAAAAGGAAGGTGTGTGTCGTGGGCATAGACTGCCCTAGCATCGACAAGTTCGGCTCTGAGGATCCCGTGTCACACAGGACGTTGCTGGGAAACAGCGTGCCCTTGGTGGAGTCGCTCAGTTCCGAAACGAGGAAGCTGGCTGGCCGTAGGATCCACCTGGTGTGTCTTCCGCTCAAGGTTGCCGGCAGGGATGGAGCTCCAGCCAGGGTCATTGCTCGGCCGATGGAAGAATGAGATGTCCAGCTCGGTTGGCGTGAGTTCGTTGGGTATGGTTTAACACCTCTATTCCCTCTCTTTTGGATGCATCAGCAGACCGATGCTTCTGGGTTGAGTTTCGCACCTTCTTTCAGACTAGGCCGGTTCGTTCGACCGGTTTCTTTTGTTCGGTCGGCGTTCTCTGTTGGCTCTGCCGACTGAGGTGAGTGAGCGTAGGGCTTGGCGTTTCGATTAGAGTTGAATTCGACCGTTCGATTGCAAGCAACATTTATGTACCGACTAATCAGACATGCCGCAGTATCTGGTGAGAGGTCAGCGAGCCGTTGAGTTTTCCGGGGCTGGAGTCGAAGGGCATCTCTTCTTGGGGCGGTCCCGAGGGGCGGGCGACGGTATACACGATAGGATATGGCTCTCTGTCGAAGGATGATCTTCTAGAGTTGTTCAAGCAATACGGTATAGAGTTGGTGGCGGATATTCGTCGCTGGCCCACCTCGAAGCTGAGGGACTTCCAGCAGAGGTATCTGGGGAAGTGGCTTCATGATGCGGGGATACGGTACGCCTGGGTGGGTAGGCTGCTTGGCAGCCGTCGCGGTGGTGGGTACCGCAACCACGTCAAGGACAGGAAGTTCACCCGCGGGGTGGATCACCTTGCCACGCTCGGAAACAAATATAGAACTTGCCTGCTTTGCGTTGAGTCGAGTCCCCGGGGTTGCCGCCGCCGCATCATCGCCGACATGCTCGAAGAGAGGGGCGTGACGGTCTACCACATCGTCCCCGGCAGCCAGATGGTTCAGCATCGAATGCTGTGGTAAGGCTAAAGGAACCTTTGGAAGACTTCGATAGTTTCACTCGGTGGACGAGCCTCAATCGAAGCTTAAGCCACCTAGATTTTGCTTTGAAACGTGGGCGGGAGCTTGAAGTCCCTTCGTACCGACTCAACCGGATCGCCCAAGATCTCTATGTTTTGAATTTTTCCCACGCCCAAGCCACGCTTGCTCGCGAGCTGAATATGAGTAACCTTTTTCGGATCGATACCCATGACCATGGCGCCGACCGCGTCCGTAGCTACTATGTCAGTCCCCGCTATTATGACATCCATTCTAACAGGATTGCCATCCACCTCGTCTAGCTCTGAACCCACAATCCCCTCAATCACGTTGATCCTCGGCTTGAGCAGCGAGGCGAGGTCTACAAGCTTTGCATGTAGTTCGGCGTGCATAGCCCCCTTTGGGAGGACGACGCCCATCAGGTTCTTCATACAAAGTGTAACTAGAGCCATGTGGTGGACTTTCAAGGAAGGAACGTTGAACATGCAGGTGCTGTCAATCACCGTTCTTGCTATGTCCACCTCATTCAACGACAGAGCTCCAGGGATTCGAACCCTGGCTCTGCGGTCACGATTCAGGTCAATTAGGTTGACGCCTAGTCTGGACACGATATCCCTTAACCCCACGGTGTCAAAGGCTCTTTCCGTGTCTCCAGCCCCTCCATCGCCAACCGTTATGCTTTTCGCACCGCAGCGCTTCGCAAATCTGATCAGTTCCTCGACTACAAGCGGATCTGTAGTTACCCCTGTGGAAGGATCTTTCGCCGTTATGTAGTTGGGTTTTATCAAGACAGTATCCTCAGTAGACACCAAGTCCTCGGCGCGAACAAGTTCCAAGGCCCGCCCTACCATTTCATGCGGGTCTTCCCCTTTTACTAAAGCAACCTTTGCAGAGAGCACGCAAAAGAACCTCTACGTACAACTTTTGAGTCGATTGACCAGACAGACCAAGTCTTATCTCTTTGGCGAGGATCGATCGAGCTCAAGCCGAGTACTTGGCGTATTGTTCGACTCTTTTCTTCTTTCGCTCAGAGGCAGATGTCTTCCAAGGATGCCTTTCTAAGTCCTTCGCCTTGAACCTCGCGCGCTTCTCGCCCTTTCTTTGCTGTCGTTTCCTTCGACCCACGTCAACCCACGTCGGGAGGCGCGGGGTACGATTATTTATGGATGCCGGTGCAATGATCAATTGATTCAAAAGCAACTTAAGAGATTGGCTGATTGATTGACGTATCGTTGCGTTTCTTGTCGGACCCGGATCGATCTATCTGGTTGCCTCTCGATCACTTCACAAAAGCGATGCTAGACTTGGAACTTCGCCCTCAAGAGGTCGAGGTACCTTCCGAATAGACCTCCAAAGACGATTGTCAGCACAACACCCGCCGTTGAGCTGGCGACGAATTGGAACCAAGTCAGGCGAAGTACGAATACTTGGACTATGGTGCCCAGAACCGACCAGAAAGTAATGTAAGCTAATGTGTCCACTATGAAGCGTTTCAGCATTAGCCTATTGGAGAAATAGCCTCTCGGATATGTGAGTTTAATGTCAGTTTCTGTGACTACCCCAACAAGCTCATCGTCTTTCATAACGCCTAGCCTTGTGATTGCGTTCTTCTTCATCAGGTCCATGGCTTCTTTCAAGCTGGCGTTCGATGTGATCGTTATGATGGGCGTCGTCATCACCTCGTCGATCCTAGTGTCCTCCATGTCTCGCTTCGCGGCCAGAACTCGCTTGTGGAGGTCGCGTCTGGTAAAGATCCCTGCAGGCACCCCATTCTTTGTGACGACTAGTCCGCCGACACCATGGTCGAGCATGACGAGGGTCGCTTCTGCTGCTGATGCCTCTGCGTCAACTTTGACGACCGGCGTCGACATGACCTTCCTTACCTTGGGAGTCATCAAGTCGAGCATGATCGATCCTCTCTCCTCGCTCTCAACGCTCCTACCGGCTGCTGAAATCCGTATCCCCTATCATGACCGCCTTCTCAAGGCAAAAGTCCGGCCTACGCTTCCGCAAGGAGGCATGTTCTGAACCGCCTATCTGCTGATATGTACTGCATCGGTTGGAAACTTGCTAGAAGTAGAAAGGGGTTGAAGGCAGGGGAACCAAGAACATCCCGCCCTTGAGATCCTCCTCCTCGTCCTCCCCAATCTCTATGATCTCCTTCTTGATTCTGTGAACCGGGCTGCGAAGGAAGACGCTTCGTTGCAGTGTGGTGTTCAAAGCTGTGATGTAGACCTCCTGACGTTCCGAGAGCTTCTCTGACTTGGGTGGATTGATGCCGCCCTCGCTGCGGCGAAGAAGGTACCAGCCCAGCGTGCTCAAGCTGTAGCCGACAGGGAGTAGCTGACCTCCACAATTGGAGCAGCGGTCCCACCTTGCGTCGGAGAGGGCGGACCGAATGAGGAGGGAGAAGCCGCGTCGGAGCTCATCTGGGTGCGGTCTCTTCAGGGCGTTTTCTCGATCGTCCAGCCTCCCGCAGGCAGGGCAATATGTCAGCGGGAGGACGCTGGCAGCCATTTTCCCAGTGTTTCTGAGCGTTTGCCTACCCCCCTCCCGCAGAGCGCGAACACGTTCTTGGGCCCGATTCCAGACATCATCTTCGTTTAGCTGCCACTCACCCCGTTCACGCGCCTCTATGGCCTCTTCTATTAGTTCGTAGTACTGGTCTAGCGGCTCTCCCCATCCCTCGTCAACCAACTCGGCCACTCGGTCCCACGGAAAGGCCTTGATGCCTTGACCGCCCACTTCCTCAACTGATACTGTCTGGAAAGAGGTCTCCCAGCCAAGCTTGCCGCCCATGTTGTGGAGGATGACCTGTCCTAGGTACGCGGAAGCACCGGCCACCAATCTAAACTTATTCTTCCGCGAGATCCTCACGACGATCGACGCTCGTTGCCTGCGCAGAAACCGCTCGAGCGTCTGGAGGTCGGTCTTGGCGTAGCCCAAGGAGGACCCTTTTTGCCTTGCATCCTCAATAAATCTGTCTGCCATCTCTTCGCAGCGCTCAAGCCAGTGTCTGCGCAGTGTCTCAAGCTCCTCTATCTCCCTCCGCCGCCGGCGCTGCATCGAGGGTACCTTCCCACCTACTTTGAGGTCACATATCAATTCATCCGATGCAAGTGGCCGCCTCAACCGTCGTTGCCGGAACGCTTCCCAATCGGCTGTGCTGACCCTCTTACAGGAGGAGATTTGAGGGACATTATATAGGATATAGACGGTGGCCTTCCAGCGGCTCCACATGATGTATCTACGATCGATTGACTCCTAGACCCGACGGCCTGGAGAGGCCGAGACAATCCTCTTGATGAGAGATTCATCCGCTGAAAGCATGTCGACTTTTGAGAGCCTTGGGACTAGTTCGGCCCAGTTTTCGTTTCTTTCGAAGACCTTCTTGAACATAGGGACTGCGTCTTCGATGCGGCCGGCGTTCACTAGGGAGACCGCGTGCCAGAACCTTATCTCTTCGTTACGGGGAGCCAGTCTTTCGGCGGCGCGAAACTCTGACAGAGCTTTGTAACCGTTCTTCTCTTCCATCGCCAAGTCGCCTCTGCTCGCGTGTTGATATGCGCGGTGTAGTTCAACGAGTCGCCGCAACTCTTTCAGCGGTTCAGGATGATCCTCAACTCTGAGATCCATGATCCTACCTTCCCACATCTTTCTTGGCTTCTCGCCTCGAACGATCAGGATTGCAGCAGACTGTTTTCCACGTATGTCTCCTCCCGCCTCCTCGGCTGCTTCGAGTGATTGGAGCATGCGTTCTGCTAGGTCGCCCTTGCCTCCTTCGAAGGCCTCAGCCATTGAAGGCCAGACTCTGTCGTTGAGCATCATGTTGGCTTGGACCGAGTAGTCCTTGCCGTTCAAGTGGCCAGCCTCAGGGATACACCTCTCACCGGTGTGATTAGTTATGATTCCGTTGGCGTCAAGCATGGCTACCTGTCTGAGGGATGAGTTCTTGTCCGATGCCAAAAGGGCTTTCAATGCCTGCTGAGCCGTCTTGCCCTTCCCCATCAGTTCCAGTCCTAGGGCACCGTAGGATACGTCTACCATGGCCTGTGTTGCGACGGCGCCCACCCCCGGCTCGGCCCATGGAACGATGGGACCTACCGAGAAGTAGTGGGACTGTACAGCCACCCCCATTTCTGAGGTCTCGGGGTCTCGGGCGACGATGGAGTATGTGTGAGCGATTCTTCGAGCTGATATTCTGTACAAGGAATTCCACGCTCCGTATAGTGGTGGCTTTCAGATAAGTGCGTTTGCGCGCTTCATCGATCGATTTATCATGTCATCGAGTTGATCTACGGTTTGACTTCGACGTTGACCTGTATGCCCTTGCGGACGCTGCTGGTGACTACACAGTAGTTCTCAAAAATCTCAAGGCAACGCTTCATCCTCGGCTCATCATGGCTCTTCACGTCAGGCTCCAAGAGAATGTCCAGCTTCTGGATACGCCAGTATCCCTCCTCACTCCTTGCCACGGTAACCTTGGCGGTGCTCTTGATGTCGGCGATATCGATCCTGGCTTTTCTCAGGCAGAAGAGGAGGCTCGCTGTCAGGCAGTTTCCAACGGCAGCAGCCAAGACTGTAGATGCATTGGGGCCAGCTCCCTCACCCACCGGTCTCGGCTCATCCATAATGAGCTCGGTCTTGGCTTCGTTATCGAACCCAACACGGAACCTGTAGTTCTCCACAAGATCTATGGTCGTCACTGACTGAGTCTCCACCACTCATCCGCCAGCGGGTCAGGCGCGTTATCATCTATAAAGAATAGTCAATTGATCTCGCTAAACGCTTCGTAGAGCATGTCTGTTTTAGGCCTCGATCTTCTTTAGCTGAGTGTTGTACATCTCAAGGATCTCCTTCACTGTCGTCGCGTCTTCGGCGGCACGGTCGTCTCTGAACTTGACAAGTCTCGGGAATCGTATCGCGAGACCGCTTTCGGGGCGGATCGAACCGAACCCGCATGTGTGCAGAGGTGACAAAGTGATTTCATCTCCCAGAACCTCAAGAACCTTTGACGGAATGAACCAGAAGTCAGGCTTCATCAATGCGTTCACCCTGGGATGCGGATGAGTTAGCAGGAGGGACTTGAACAGTTCAGGGAGACGAGCCAGGTCCTCATCAGTAAAACCACTTCCCAACTTGCAGACAGTGTCGAACCGATCTGAGTCCGGGTTGTAGGCGGCCATGAGCAAGGCTCCGTATGTCCCGGCCCTGCGGCCGCGTCCTGAGAAAGCGCCTACGACAACCAAGTCAACAGTGTCAGCCATCTCGCTCCTGTAGGACCGCTTCCATTTGATCCAGAGCCAGCCTCTCTTTCCCGCCTCATAGATCGATTCAGGCCCCACCGACTTCAGTATCAATCCCTCTGTTCCTTCATGCACCGCCTTGTTGAAGAAGGCCTCTATCTTCTGTGGCTTGTTGCTGATAATCGTCTCCGAGAGCCTTATGGTTTCCGTCTTCCGTACGATCTTTTCGAGTCTTTTTCTTCTTTCCGGATACGGCTTCAGGGTGAGGTCCTCATCGTCTATATACAGCGCGTCGAAGAGACAGAGGGCGACGGGCACTTCTTCAACCATTCTGTCTATCTCGTGTCTTCTTCCTCTCCTCTGGGAAATAACTTGAAAGGGAAGAAAATCGCCTGTGTTCGGATCGATGGGGACGGCTTCCCCGTCGACGATAGCCTCTTTCGCCTTTATGGATTCTCTCAGCCCCTTGACTATGTCGGGAAACTGGTCCGTGATGTTCTCTTGGCGCCGAGAAAACAGGTTGATGCTGCTGGGTGAGACTTGAGCCTGTATCCGTAGTCCGTCGTACTTATAATCGGCAGCCGCCTCTCCGCCCAGTTTCTCCAGTATCTCGTCCAGCGACGCGAGTCTCTCAGCCATCTGGGGCTTTATTGGTTTTCCGAAGGTGACGGCAAATTTTTCTATTTCTTTCATACCTTTCTTCGCGAGGGTCTTGGCAACATAGCCTATGTCTGAAGTGAGGTTGTAGGCTCTCTCTATTGTTTCTCTAGATTCCTTGCCTCCGCCGTAGGCGATCGCCAAGGCATCTAGAAGAGTCATGTCGGCTACACCGAGTCTGAGTCTGCCAAGCACTATTCGTAGGATGTACTTGGCCTCTCTAGGTGTGGCGTCGTTCAGTAACCCCACAAGGAGCTTTATCTTGGTCTCTTGGGAGCCCGAGCCTGTTGCGTGAGCGATTTTCTCAAGAGTTTGGTACGTCCTTTCAACGGTCAGAGGTTGCTTTCCAAGAGTCTGTTGAGTTTTTTTGTCGAGAAGGTCTTGGACGGTCAACCCGAGGTCGCCCGTCTTCTTGAGTTTCACCGCGATGTTCTTCTCCGGCAGACCTGTGACGGCTGCTATGGCTCTTACCGCCAGCTTCTCTGCGACGCCGAGCTCGACCCCGACGTAGGGAGGATAAATTTCCCCTATAGTCAGGTAAGCAACCTTGTCTATCACTCTTGAAGGTGTCTGCTTCATCAGGTTCACAAGGAGGTCTGTCATCTCCAGTCTCTTGGTCGTGCCCTCTACCTTCTCAAACACATCAGCCAAGACTTGGAGCTTCATTTTTGCACCTTGACCTCATAGACGACTGTATCCTTGTACTTGAGCATTCGGCCACTTGAGAGTCAATCGATGCAGTGGAAAACTCACAGAAGCGCTGGATCATGAACAAGACGTGAGCTGGCAATCCGACCGACGGAGATGTGAGAGGTCGATCGTGAGCAACACGCGGCATTCGATCTTTCAATGCAGTGAACTCACTCGGGTGGGTCCACAAAACTCTAAATTCAGATAATCCTTTGCGCGGTCATGGTCAAGGTGGCCGTGGTAGCAAAGCACCCTGAGCGCGCTGACCCTCTTCTTCGCGATCTTTCCAGTCATGGGTTCGAGGTTGACGGGAGCAATCCCGACATCGTCATCTCGTTTGGTGGCGATGGCACGGCACTCCGCGCTGAGCGGCTGTATCCGGGCATTCCTCGAGTGATGATCAAGCACAGTTCCATCTGCGCTCGCTGCCCCGACCACGATTATACCGCGCTTCTCAGGGCTCTTGATAAAGAGGAATACAAGGTGGTGAGGCAGATCAAAGTGGAGGCTGTAAGGAGCGATTCAAGGGTGGTGGGACTAAACGAGATCAACGTACACCACCAACTCCCCTTTGCGGTCAGGTTGTCGGTCCAGGTGGACAACGAGGACATCGCGGAGAATGTGATCTGCGACGGCGTGATCTGCGCGACCCCCTACGGGAGCAGCGGATATTTTCACTCGATTGCAGGCTACCGTTTCCGCAACGGGCTGGGCGTGGCTTTCATCGCCCCTACCAAGCCCATCGAAAGCCGGGTTGTCAAAGAGACCGAGACCATCCGTGTGTATATTGTTCGTGGACCAGGATTGCTGCTCGCGGACAACGACACCAAAATGGCTCCTCTGGTGACCGGAGACGAGGTCTACGTTCGCCGGGCCTCTGAATACGCGCAAATAGTTGAGGTGCTCGGAACAACCAAGGTCACGGTGTAGCTGTGCCTCCCGCAAGCCGGTGCAAACCTGAACGTAGCTCACAAGGTTGTCCGGCTTAGAGATCTTTGGGCACCAACCCCAACGCAATTGACTGACCGGGATTTTCCCTCTGAATCTTGAATCCGTCCCGCCCCACACTGGGAGTTCTCTTACGGCCCCCTCATCGATCGACGAAACCTTATCTCCTGTTACTTGCTTGAGTCGATGAGCTGCCGGTTCTGCGGAGACAAGAGTTGTCGATGGATAGGGTGCGGGGACACTCGGTCTGCAGGTTATGCGGTACCCGCTCCACCGACATCGCTGAGATACTTGGTTTGTGTGGGCGCTGCATCAAGGAGAGACCAAAAGAAAGTCTTCCCCTGATAGAGAAGGCTCACCGGCTAGCTCGTTCGCCTTACGGCCTACCCCCGAAGCCCCCTCAAACTTCGAGAGGAGTGAAATGTGTACTGTGTTCTAACGAGTGCCGAGTCGGCAAAGGGGAAACCAGCTTTTGCGGGTTAAGGATCAATAGGCGGAGCAGATTCGAGCCTCTCTGCAACCCACAAGTAGCCAGGGTTCACTCATACCTAGACCCTCTCCCGACAAACTGTTGTTCAAGCTGGTTCTGCCCAGCCGGCACAGGGGCCGGTTATCCCAGATATGCGGCCAGGCCTTCGGCCGAGTATGGGTACCACAATCTAGCCGTGTTCTTCTACGGGTGTGGATTTGACTGCCTCTTCTGTCAGAACGCCTCTCACAAGAACGTCGCTACATCTCCCAGAAAGACGCGGGATGAGTTGGTTGCAGAGGCCGTGGAGAACCCCCGGGTCAGTTGCGTCTGCTACTTCGGCGGCAGCCCAGAGCCGCAGCTGCCATATGCGCTGAAAACTTCAAGCGAAATCTTGGAACGCGTGGAAGGAAGAATCCTTCGCATTTGCTGGGAATGGAATGGATGCGGCAACTCCAATCTAGTCGAGCAAGCAGCGGAGCTGTCGCTGAAAACCGGGGGAAACGTGAAGTTCGATCTGAAGGCTTCTGATCCACATCTGAGCCTGGCCCTGAGCGGAGTCTCGAACCGCCAAGCTTTCAGGAACTTCGAGATGATCTACAAAAAGTTCTACATGGATAGGCCAAACCTTCCAGTGCTGACTGCCACGACCTTGCTCGTGCCCGGCTACGTCGATGCCGGTGAAGTTGAAGCCATAGCTAGTTTCATAGCTGAGCTAAATCCTGAGATTCCTTACAGCCTCCTCGCGTTCTACCCCAATTTCCAGATGTGCGACCTCCCGACAACGAGCAAGAAGCAAGCCAAGGAATGCTACGAGGCCGCCACTAGACATCTCAAAAGGGTGAACATTGGAAACAGGCAACTGATCGGCCTGCTCCAGACCGCAGATGAATAGTCGATCGATTCGTCCTGGGCATTGCACCAAAGCCTTCGTCTTTGTGACAGAACATGTGTTTATCTGTGACGGCATAATCTT
>Ga0209636_10003261_pt1 | contig 16532 bp, 15 predicted proteins | sample DeeMarSWOR152_54_FD_187464 | JGI IMG/M metagenome (GOLD analysis project Ga0209636, IMG submission 187464) | Marine sediment microbial communities from White Oak River estuary, North Carolina - WOR-1-52-54 (SPAdes) (version 2) | ecosystem: Environmental > Aquatic > Marine > Intertidal zone >...
GAGAGAGCTTGACTGCCGTAGGAAAAGCGGCTCCCCCTAAACCCACCACTCCAGCTTCCTTGACTTTTTCACGGACCTCTTCCGGACTCAGGGAGAAGGGGTCTTTTGTCTCTTTTTTGCCGGGAAGGGCTTTATCTTGGCTGTCGTTGTTGACTGTCACCGCAGGAACAGGGCTTCCCCCTGGATGATTAAAGGTGTCCACAGAGAGAACCTTACCGGAGACGCTGGAGTGAACAGAGGCCGAGAAGAGCCCTTGCCCCTCCCCGATTTTCTGGCCCAGCAGGACTTCGTCCCCTTTCTGGACGAGCGGCTCCGCAGGCTTGCCGAAGTGCTGGAGGAGGGGGATCATGACTTTCTCTGGAGGAGGCATGGGCTGGAGAGCTTTGTTTTCAGTTAATTCCTTAAATTCAGAGGGGTGCACTCCATGGGGAAAAGTCTTGGTTTTCATGCTTTTTTTCGTTAAAAAAGGAAGATAAAGTTTATTCATTCTCCCCCAGGGTTGTCAAGTTCAATTAAGTTTCTTAGTGGCCTTTTTTTATTGATTTTTGCCATCTAATGTAATATAGGATAAGGTTTAGGGGAATGCCAATGGACATTGAAATAAGAGAAGTCAAAACGCGCAAGGATTTAAAAAAGTTTATTTATCTTCCGGAGAAGATTCACGCGAATCATCCCAACTGGGTGCATCCCATCTACATGGACGAATGGAAATACTTTAACGCGAAGAAGAACGAGGCTTTCTCTTATTGCGACACGATTATCCTCCTCGCTTTTCGTGGGGAGGAGGCCGTCGGGCGGATCATGGGAATCATCAATTCTCGCTACAATGAGCACAAGAACGAGAAAACGGTCCGGTTTGGCTATCTGGAAACAGGGGAAGATGAAGAGGTCATTCGCGCTCTTTTAAATCACGTCGAAGATTGGGCGAGGAACAAAGGAATGACAAAAATCGTTGGCCCCTATGGATTTTCAGACCAGGACCCTGAGGGATTTTTGATCGAAGGATTCGAGAATCGAGCCACCATAGCCACATATTATAATTTCGAGTGGATGCCTTCCCTGGTAGAGAAACAGGGATACACCAAAGATGTGGATTATTTTGTCTACAAGCTGGATGTACCCAAGGAACTTCCGGAAATCTACAAGAGGATTTATGAGAGAGCCAAGAAGCGGGGAAATTTCGAGCTTCTCGAGTTCAAGAAGAAAAAAAACATAAAGCCCTGGATTGTTCCGATCCTCAGCTTGATGAATGAATGCTACCTGGCAGGCAACATTTATGGATATACACCATTGAGCGAAAAAGAGATGAAGAGCCTGGCCGCACGGTACTTGCCCGTTCTCGACCCGAGGTTTGTGAAGGCCGTTTTGATAGAAGGCGAGGTGGCATCCTTTATCGTGGGCATGCCGGATATGACCGAAGGCATCCAGAAAGCCAGGGGCCGCCTTCTTCCGTTCGGCTTCCTGAAAGTTCTGCGCGCGGCGAAGAAGACCAAGCAGCTCGACCTGCTCCTCGGGGCCATCAAAGATAAATATCGCGGGCGGGGGTTGGATGCGATTATGGGGATCAAAATGTTCATTTCCGCTCAGGAAGCGGGCATGGAGATAATGGATACGCATCATGAGATGGAGGAAAACGTGCGGGTCAGGGCGGAAATGGAGAGAATGGGCGGAAAGCTTTACAAAAAATTTCGCGTCTATAAGAAACAACTTTGATAGTTTGATAGGGGTCGCGTCTTAACATTTAACATTTCCCCAGTTAAAAATTGAGAGAAGAGCCCTGCCTTCTGATTCCCATCCTGAGTTGGCTTATAGCTATAAAAGCAAAATCCTGTATGCGAATAGTCTTTTATTAAATCCGGAAACAGGAAAATCATCCCCTTTACATTTCTAAAGAAATGTTAAATGTTAAGACGCGACCCCAAGCTATTTGGCCTCGGCCCAGTTCACTCCCCATTCTAAGTGAACCTTCAGAGGGACTTTTAGCGGGAAGACATTTTCCATTTTTTCCCGGACAAGGGGCTCCAGAATATCTTTTTCCCTGTCAGGCGCTTCAAAGACCAGCTCATCGTGAACCTGAAGGATCATTTTTGACTTCAAGTTTCGTCTCTTTATTTCACGCCAGACACTGATCATGGCTTTTTTCATCAAATCGGCCGCCGTGCCCTGGATGGGAGTGTTGAGAGCAATACGGCGGCCGGCCTGCTGAGCGAACCTCTCTTTCTGCTTGAGCTCGGGCACCTGGCGTTTCCGTCCAAAGAGAGTCTCTGAGCATCCCTTTTCTTGAGCCTCTTGGACATTGTTCTCCAGAAACTCATGGACTTTCGGATACTTTGCGTAGTAGAGGTCGATAAAACTCTGCGCCTCTGAGTTGGAAGTCTCCAATTCTTTCGCAAGGGAAAAGGCCGATGCTCCGTAGATCATGCTGAAATTGATGATTTTCGCTCTTCTTCGCTGCTCCTCTTTGGACAGGGCTGATGAGTCCCCGAATACGCGCGCGGCCGTCTCTGTGTGGACATCTCTGTCGTGGAGGAAAGTCTCGATCAGAGCCGGGTCGTCTGAGAGATGAGCCAGGACTCTGAGTTCAATCTGTGAATAATCGGCAGAGAGAAAGAGGTGCCCTTTCTCAGGGATAAAAGCCTGCCGGAACCTTTGTCCCAAATCCCCCCTTACGGGGATGTTCTGTAGATTTGGATCACTGCTTGAAAGCCTTCCGGTTGCGGTGACTGTCTGATTGTAGGAGGTGTGGATCCTCCCTGTATCAGGGTTGAGCAGGAGGGGGAGGGAGTCTGCATAGCCTGATTTAAGCTTGGAGAGCTGCCTGTATTCCAGGGTGTGTTCCGCGATGGGGTGGATAGGGGATAGTTCCTGGAGAATGCTCATGTTCGTTGAATAGCCTTTTGTTTTTTTTGTTTTTCTTGTTGCCGGGAGTTGGAGCTTATCGAAAAGAATGTATCCCAACTGTTGGGGGGAGTTGATATTAAATTCTTCACCGCCAAGCTTGTGGATTTTTTTCCGGAGATGATCGATATCAGATTGTAGCTCTTCGGATAGTCTATTGAGAGCTTTTGTGTCGATTTTCACTCCCCACATTTCCATGTCTGCGAGTACTTCGATCAAGGGAAGCTCGAATTCTCGGTAGAGCGAATCCAGCTTTTCTTTTTTGACTTTGGACCAGAGGAGGGCAGAAAGCTGAAGAGCCAGGTCTGCATCCTGACACGCATAGGGAGTCACTCTCTCAACAGGAACAGCATTGATCGTGACTTCGCTTTTCCCTTTTCCGACGATGTCCGCGTAGGGGATGGCCTGAACCTGGAGATAGTTCAAGGCCAGCTTGTTCAAATTGTGTTTGCCCCAGTTTGGCTCTAAGAGATAAGAGAGGACCATGGAATCCAGGTCAATCCCCTGGAGCTGGGCTCCCTCCTTTTTGAGGACGATATAGTCATATTTGATATTCTGCCCGATTTTTTTAATTCCCGGATCAGTGAGGATGTCTTCCAGAAGGCGAAAAGCCTTCTCCTTCGGCACTTGCTCCGGCGCATCCGGGTAATCATGACGGAGAGGGAGGTAGTAGGCTTGGTTGTCCTTCACAGAGAATGACATGCCGACTAAATTCGCCCGGGTGGGGTAAGGACTATCGGTTTCTGTATCGAGCGACACAAATTTTTCCTTTTTAATCCGCGAAACGAGTTTTCGCAGCCCCTCTTCTTCGAGAATGATCTTGTATTGTTTTTTTTCGCTTTCTGTCTTTTGCATGTATTCGGAAAGGAGCGAGGAGAACTCTAATTCCTGCAAGATCGGGATCAATTCTTCGCGGTTTGGCTCGGAGATGGTTAAGTCCTCCAGACTGAACTTGAGAGTCAGGCCTTTTTCGATAGTCACTAGCTGGTGGCTCAGTTTCAGCTGGTCCAGGTTCTGTTTAATCTTATCTCGAAGAGGCGCCTTTTCGATCTGGTCCAGATTATCAAGCAGATTCTCCAATGAGCCAAATTGAGTGATAAGAGATTTAGAAATTTTTTCTCCGATTCCCGGAACTCCAGGAATGTTATCCGAGGGGTCTCCCCATAAGGCTAGAACGTCCGTCACTTGAGAGGGCGAAACACCGAAGAGTTCCTTCACCTTTCTTTCATCCAAATAGATATCCTTTACAGGGTTGTAGATACTGATCAGCTTGTCCACCAGCTGGAAGATGTCTTTGTCGGTCGTGACAATAACGGAAGGGATTTGCTCTTTGGAGGCTTGGTGGGCCAGGCTTCCCAACACATCATCGGCTTCATAGTTTTCGTGCTCAAAAAAAGGGATGTTCATAGCCTGAATGACTTTTTTTATGATTGGGATCTGAACCACCAGGTCTTCTGGCATGGGTTTGCGGTGAGCCTTGTAGTCCTTGAAGGCCTTGTGCCGTATGGTCGGGCCCTTGACATCAAAAACGATTCCAAGATAGGGAGGCTTTTCCCTCTCGATAAATTTTTTGAGCATACTGATGAACCCGAATATAGCATTGGTCGGAAATCCCTTTGTATTGGAGAGAAAGCGGATGGCATAATAGGAACGATAGACAAGAGAATTGCCGTCTATCAAATAGAGCTTTTTTCCCTTCATCGCATCCAGGCGTCCATTATAGCACTAATGTGGTCAGCCCTCAAAAACTTCAGTCATTAGGGTCAGGCGTTGATAACTTTCATAACCTAAGAATCAGGTGCAGGCCTTGAAAGGAGAAAAATCGGGGGCCTAAAAGCAAAAGGGATCGCGTCTCAACATTCGGCATTTTTCAAAGGGATATTAATCGGACCTTTTCCATTTTATGTGGGTAATTCTATGACTACAACACACAGAAAGGAAGAGAATCCATTAATCTAAAGGGTTTTTCCTTGATGCCCAATGTTGTAAAAAATGGAAGATATTGAGAGGTCAAATGTTGAGACGCAATCCATTCCCCTTGAGATGTCAGATGTTGAAACGGGACCTCTTCACTCGACCCCTTATTCTCTTCTGACTCCATGTCAGAAGGGCTGAAGCTTTGAAAGTCTGACTCCGAAAACATCAAAGTTATCAAAGCCTTATCTCTAAAATGACCTCAGACGACCTCAGTTGACAAAGGAAAGCCAGATGGTATAATAGGATGACTTATTTGAAAGAAACGGACAGAAACATGATTATAGATATTGACCGGCTGCCCAAAGAAGGGATGAAAATCTCGAAGGATTTTGAATTCTTCAGCGAGACCCTTGTGGAAGAGGACGCTGTGTTTCTGGAGCCTGTTCATGCCGAGCTCACGGTCACCAAAATCGGAGAAGAGATTTTTGTAAAAGGCAAGATTACCACTCGTCTCAGCTTTGTCTGCAGCCGTTGTCTTGCTCCTTTTGAGTTCCCGGTGGATTCCAATTTTGACCTGGTCTATCTTCCTGAGGAACTCGAAGACCTGAAGGAACGTCTGGAGGATGAAGACGTAAACACGGTGTTTTACTTCAGCTCCAAGATAGATATTCAAGAGGTGGTTTTAGAGCAGTTGAACCTGGTGTTTCCGCCTAAACCGCTCTGTTCACAGGATTGCCAGGGGATCTGCCCTATCTGCGGCAAGGTCATCCAGAGTGGTGAATGTTCCTGTGAAACAAAAAGCTCTGATCCTCGCCTCGAAAAACTTAAAAGTTTAATAAGAGATAAAGGATAAATGGCTAACCCGAAAAGAAGACATTCTCATTCACGAAAAAAGAAGAGAAGGGCCCATGATGCTCTCTCTATTCCTTCATTATCCCTGTGTTCCAACTGTGGTAACCCGAAGTTGCCTCACAGAGCCTGTCCGGAGTGTGGTTTTTACGGAGAAAGACAGGTTATCGAGGGTACTGAAGATTGATAAGAGAGTCAAATGAAAGTGGCTGTTGATGCGATGGGGGGTGACTTCGGCCCCAGAGTCACAGTGGAAGGGGCGATAAAAGCTTCCCGAGAGTACAAGACAGAGGTCCTCCTCGTGGGCGTTGAAGACCTTATCAAAAAAGAATTCGATAAATTCAACCATTCACACTCCAATGTGACCATCATCAATGCGGCCGAAGCCATTGATATGGGAGAGGGCATCCTTTCTATACGGAGAAAGAAGAAATCATCCATCCGGATAGGCGCGCAGCTGGTCAAGGATGGGGAAGCAGACGCTTTTGTCAGCATGGGAAATACAGCCGCAGTGGTTTACATTTCCAAGAAAATACTCGGGGCTTTAAAAGGTGTCGAAAAGCCGGCTCTCTCCCTCCTCATTCCGAGTATAAAAGGACTGACCCTCCTTATAGATGTGGGGGCCAACGTCAACTGCCGCCCACACCACCTGGAGCAATTCGCTGTCATGGGCCATACTTTCATGGGGAGCGTTATGGGGATAAAAAAACCGAGAATAGGCTTGATGAGTGTAGGAGAAGAAAAGGTAAAGGGAAATGAGTTAACCAAAGAAGCTTTCGAAAGATTGCAGGATTCTCCGCTCAATTTTATCGGAAATGTTGAAGGAAAAGACATCTACTCCGGGAAAGCCGATGTCATAGTCAGTGACGGATTTACAGGGAATGTGGCTTTGAAAGTCAGCGAAGGTGTTGTGGAGACCTTTTCCTACTTTGCTCGAACTGAGATTATGAAGAATTTCTTCGCTAAAATCGGACTTTTCTTGATGAAAAGGAATTTAAAAAGGATCTATAAAAAAGTCGATTACACAGAGTATGGGGGAGCTCAGTTGCTGGGGATAAATGGTGTCTGTATAATCGGGCATGGACGCTCGAACTCCAATGCGGTGAAAAATGCCATTGGGCTGGCCAAGGATTTTGTGCTGAATAAGGTACAGGATAAGATTCAACACGACATAGTCGAGCTGGCTCACAGTCTTGGCCAAGCTGAAGGATAAAATGGTCTTTAAAGATAAAGTGACAATCGTGACAGGCGCTTCTCAGGGGATCGGTGAGAGCATCGCCCTGGAGCTTTCCAAGCAAGGCGCCAAAACCATCCTCGTGGACATTCAAAAGGAAAAACTCGAGGAAGTCGCGCAGAAAATTGTCCAGAATAAAGGAAAAACGGCTGTCTTCAGCGTGGATGTTTCCCGGATGGACCAGGTTATGGAAGTGGCAGAGAAGATAGTGAAAGACCATGAAAAGATTGATCATTTGGTCAATAACGCAGGAATAACCCGGGATAACCTTTTGATGAGAATGAAAGAGGAAGAATGGGATTCGGTTCTCGCTGTGAACTTGAAAGGTGTTTTTAATTTTTCAAAAGCCGTTATACGGCATATGATTGGCAATCGGTATGGCCGAATCGTCAACATCTCTTCGGTCGTCGGGTTGATGGGTAACGTCGGCCAAGCCAACTACGCGGCCTCTAAGGCTGGAGTTTTAGGGTTCACCAAATCTCTGGCCAGGGAAGTGGCGTCGCGGGGGATCACAGTAAACGCGGTGGCGCCTGGATACATCGCCACTCCGATGACCGAGAGTCTTCCTGACTCGGTCAAGAATATGTTCGTCGAGTTGATTCCCTTAAAAAGGTTCGGAACTCCTAATGAGATAGCCCACGTTGTGAAATTTCTGCTCTCTGATGAGGCCGCCTACATCACAGGTCAGGTTATTAATGTCAACGGCGGAATGTTTATGGTGCCGTAACAAATAATTTAGGAACAAAATTAATTTTTGAGGAGGAGAAACATGGAAAGAGAAGAATTGCTGAAGAAGATAAAATCTATCGTGTCTGACAAACTCAGCATCAGTGAAGATCAAATTACAGAAGAGGCGTCTTTCATCGATGATTTAGGCGCTGATTCTCTGGATACGGTCGAATTAGTTATGGCTCTGGAAGATGAATTCAGCATGGATATTCCCGATGAAGAAGCGGAGAAGCTGACGACCGTTGGGAAGGCAATGGACTATATTTTGACTACCGCCAAATAAGAAAGAAGAACGAAAAAATTTCCGATGGGAATTCCTCCCTCCAGTCAAAACAGAACTGCCGAAAGACGGGTTGTCATTACAGGAATCGGTCTGGTCTCTCCTTTAGGAATTGGGACGAAAGAAAGCTGGGAGGCGCTCCTCCAGGGAAAAAGTGGAGTAAGCCGGATTTCCAGGTTTGAGATTTCTGACTACACGAGTCAGATCGCAGGCCAGATCCCCGGCTTTGATCCCCTCAATTTCATCGATAAAAAAGACGCGCGGAAGATGGACCCATTCATCCAGTATGCACTTGTGGCGGCAGAACTTGCTGTTAAAGATTCCGGGGTAGATGGCGCTTTCTTGAGGGGAGAAAGGACCGGAGTCTACGTGGGGTCAGGAATCGGAGGGATTGGTTTTATCGAAAATACGCACAGGACACTGCTCGAAAAGGGGCCAGGACGTGTCTCTCCTTTTTTTCTGGTCGCGACCATTATCAACGAGGCTTCAGGCCAGATCTCCATAAAATACGGAGCCAAAGGGCCAAACTCTGCCACAGCCACCGCCTGCACGACCAGCACCCATGCGATCGGCGATTCTTTCCGCATCATCGCCAGAGGAGATGCAGACGTCATGATCGCTGGCGGTGCAGAAGCCCCGATTACTCCCCTTGGCGTGGCGGGTTTTTGCGCTATGCGGGCCCTTTCTGTCAGGAATGAAGAGCCAGAGAGAGCCTCTCGTCCTTTCGATGCGGAGCGGGATGGATTTGTCATAGGCGAAGGAGCGGGAATTGTTATAATGGAAGAACTCGGATCCGCCATGAAGCGGGGAGCGAATATCTATGCGGAAGTTGTCGGATACGGGATGAGCGCAGATGCTTACCATGTGACAGCCCCATCTTTGGATGGAGATGGCGCCGTGCTGTGCATGTCAAGGGCTCTTGCGGATGGAGCGGTTAATCCTGAGGAAATAGACTATATTAATGCCCATGGCACGTCCACGCCTTACAACGATAAAGTCGAAACGGTTGCCATAAAAAAAGTATTCGGCGATCACGCGTACAAGATTGGCGTCAACTCGACAAAATCCATGACAGGCCACCTCCTGGGTGCAGCGGGAGGAGTGGAAGCGGGTTTTTCCGCTCTTTGTCTGAAGAACCAGATTATGCCGCCAACCGTCAATTATGAGAATCCTGACCCGGAATGTGACCTGGATTATGTCCCGAACAAAGCCCGTCCGGCTGAAGTTCAATATGCCTTGGCGAATTCTTTTGGATTCGGGGGGACAAACGGTTCTCTTCTCCTGAAGAGGTTCGAGGGCTGACCGAAAATTGCTACAGGGATTGGATTTATAAAATAGGAGGCGAGAAAAAGTCAAGATAGACAACTCGGCACCACTCGATGAAAAGTGTGTAGGATTTAAAAAGTGGTGAGGATTGTTGTCCCTCTTGCTCATCTTGATCGTTTCGTTTCGATGCGAGTATCCGAAACGAGACAAATTGCGAAAGGAGGAACGAGTGAACATCTACGTTTTTGTAAAAAGAGTTCCTGATACCGAATCGAAGATAAGGATTAACCATGAGGCAAACACAATTAACGAAGAAGGCTTAAACTTTGTTCTGAGTCCTTATGATGAGTACGCCGTCGAAGAAGCCCTTCGTGTGCGAGAGGCCGGTAGCGGAAAGGTCACAGTCATAACGGTCGGGACCGAGGAGGCACTGACGACTCTGAAGAAATGTCTTGCTATGGGGGCGGATGAAGCCGTGCTGTTGAAGGATGAAACGCCCGAGACTTACGATGGGCTGAGAACAGCAAAGATTATTGCCCGTGCTATGGAGAAGAAATTTGCCGACCATACTATGCTTTTGTTTGGAAAGCAGTCTGTCGGCGCAGACAACGCTCAGGTGCCTTCCATGGTGGCCGAGCTGTTGGGTCTTCCTCAGGCCAACGTGGCGACAAAGCTAAAGATCGAGGGCAATAAGGGAATCGCGCACCGTGAAATAGAGGGGGCGCTTGAAAAAGTTTCGCTTTCTTTACCCGCAGTCATCAGTGCGCAGAAGGGGCTGAATGAGCCTCGGTACGAGACTTTAAAAGGGATTATGGCGGCCAAGAAGAAAGAGATTCCTGTTGTCACTCTTGCCGATCTGGACCTCAAGGATGAAGATGTTGCCCCGCTGTTGGAAGTCATCAAGTTGGAGAGCCCTCCTCAACGGCAAGCCGGTAGAGTCATAGAGGGGGAACCCGAAGAGGCAGCGAAGCAAATGGTGAAATTCTTGCACGAAGAAGCCAAGGTGATTTAAAGGGAGGCATGAAATGATTTTAGTATTCATAGAGACAAGAGAAGGAAAAGTTAAAAAATCTTCCCTTGAGGTGCTGTCCGAAGGAAAGAGGAGAGCAGGGGATTTGAACACAGAAGCCCATGCCGTACTCATCGGGCATGGGATAGAGGGGCTGGCGCCGGGAGTGTTTCCTTTTGGGGCCTCGAAAGTATATGTGCTCGAAAATACTCTCCTCAGTCATTACTCAGCGTCGGGTTTCTCCCAGGCTCTCGTGTCCCTGGTTGAAGAGATCAAGCCCGAGATCATCCTTTTTTCCGCAAGCTCGATGGGAAAGGATCTGGCCCCACGGGTGGCTGCAAAATTAGGTGTCAGCCTGGCTACTGATTGCACTGTTACGGCCTGTAAAGCGGGGAAGCTGGAGGTGACTCGTCCGATATTTGCCGGCAAAGCCCTGGCCACCATTTCCTTTAAGTCTTCACCGCAGATCGCCTCTCTGAGGCCGAATGTTTTTCCTCTTCTTGAGCCCGGAGCCACAGAAGGGGAAGTGGTCAAAAAGGATGTGGTTATTCCTGAAGACCAGGTCAAAGGACAGGTCGATGAGATTTTGAGAGAAGAAGGCGCCGAGATGGATGTGACAGAGGCGGATGTTGTCGTATCAGGCGGAAGAGGGATGAAAGGGCCGGAGAATTTTGACCTTCTCAAGGAGCTAACCTCTATCATCCCTCACTCTGCTGTCGGAGCCTCTCGATCAGCGGTCGACGCGGAGTGGATAGACCATCAGCATCAGGTCGGACAGACCGGAAAGACGGTTTCTCCGAATCTGTACATGGCTTTCGGCATTTCAGGCGCGATACAACACCTGGCGGGAATGTCTTCCTCCAAATTCATTGTCGCTGTGAATAAGGATCCTGAAGCGTCTATATTTAAAGTGGCTGATTTCGGGATCGTCGGGGACCTTTTTCAAGTCATCCCGCCGCTCAAAGAGGAATTAAAGAAAATCATCTCTGAGTAAGTTGGAGTCAGGCCTCAGTAACTTCAGTCATTGTGTCCGGTGCTGCAGGCTCAAGCCTCATCATCATGAAAAGTCGATTATCCATCTTTAAACTCCCAAGTCTCCCTTGAATAAGGATTGATCCCAAATTTCTTTACAATTATTGAAGTTGCTGAGGTCTGACCCCGCTTGCTTTCCCTATTGTCAAAAACATTCAATTGTGCTACATTTTACCTGACTTTGGGTAAAGAAACAGGTGCAATCATTTTTTCCTGAAAAGGAGGACCTCCATGAAAAAACTATTTTCAGTCCTTTTTGCCCTGGCTTTACTGGCCTCGTTTTCTCTTTTCCAGGCCGCGGCGGCTAAAGACCAGGAAGAGCCTTCAGTAGAAGTGGAAGTGGGTGTCATCTGCAGGGATGTCCAGGACAGGGAGCCTGTCGGAGAAGGAACCGAATTCGAAGCTTTGGTCGGAAAACTATTCTGCTACACAAAGATTGTGGGAGCCCAGATGCCTATCGAGATCACTCATGTCTGGTATTATCAGGAGACTGAAATGGCAAGAGTGAATCTGAAGGTTGAGGCCGCAGCATGGCGCACTTGGACCACGAAAAACATCTGGGAGAAGTGGGTTGGTGACTGGCATGTGGATGTGATCGGTCCGAATGGAGAGTTGCTGAAGACCATAGAATTCAAAATCACAGAGTAGAAGAAATATAGTCCTCTTCCATTTTTGCGGATTGAACAGCTGAAACGCACGGAAAGGCTGTAGCTCCCTTCGGATTTTTTACGCCATTCCCTCAGTGCTCTTCTCGGTATATAAGCGAAGGGCAGTGGGTGAGAAAACCGTATGCTCCGGCTTTTGGATTCAAAAACACGCATCTTTTTCCCCAGCGAGGAAAAAGATACTCGGTTTCAGGCTCCGCTCTCCTCTCCTGCGGAGAGGAACCGTGCCCGCTCCGCCTTCAAACGGTTTTTTCCACCAATAAGCCTCCGCAGAATAGAGAAACTGATTTCGTTGGGGCAAAAGTGGCGTGTTTTCGGAATCCACTGTCCTGAGCTTTCTCAAACAGTCCTCGGGCCCAACTCCGTCGGGTGCCCTCGAGATTGACTCGGGAAGGCTAAATCTTCCGATGTCGCTTCATCCATCCCTGAATGTTCTTCTAAGTTTTCTAAGTTGAGTCTTATCCACACAAAATGGAAGAGAATCAAAATGAATATCTATAAATCATTCTGATAGAGCAGTAGGATCATCTTTCAAAAAGGGAGAAATAATGTCAAAATGAAAATTTCAAGTTTTCAATTAATCTTTTTGACGCAATCATTTTTAATTGATATTCTTTTTTCGCAAAATCCATAGGGAAATGAACGGATGAGCACACTCCCCTGGTAAAGGAATAACGTCATGAGAAAACTAAGGAAATACCCGCTAATATTTTTTCCCGGAGTATTCATGTTGGTTCTCTCAGCTCTTTTCATGAGAGCTACAGAAACTCCTTTCAAAGAATTGAAGATAAACGGCAAACGGCTTGAACAGCGAATTTTAGAGCTTGCCGAGTTCGGCAAAAATGATCGAGGCGGAGTCAGCCGTGTCGCGTTCAGTGACGCAGATATTCAGGGCCGCAAATATCTCCTGGCACTGATGAAAGAAGCTGGATTGAAAATCAGGACAGATGAAGCGGGCAACATTATCGGCCGGAGAGAAGGCCTCAACCCTGAGCTTCCTCCCATTCTCTTTGGGTCACATTCCGATTCTGTGCCTGATGGCGGAATATATGACGGGGCTTTAGGTGTTTTAGGAGCGATCGAGTGTGTTCAGACGCTTGAAGAGAGGAATATCACAACCCGTCACCCCCTCGAGGTTATTGTTTTTACTGATGAAGAAGGGGGGCTGATAGGAAGCAAGGCTATGATCGGGACCCTGACGGAAGGGGCGCTTGAAGTCATCAGCCACAGCGGGAAAACCGTGAAAAAAGGAATTACGGCAGTCGGCGGCAGTCCCGATAAACTGGCGAATGCAGTTAGAAAAAAAGGGGACATTAAGGCCTTCATAGAGCTCCATATAGAACAGGGCAAGGTCCTTGAATCCGGAAACATCGATATCGGAGTTGTTGAAGGGATTGTAGGTATCAATTGGTGGGAGGTGACGGTGGATGGATTCTCCAATCATGCGGGAACAACGCCAATGAATATGCGTCAGGATGCTCTATTGGCTGCGTCTCACCTGATTATCGCCGTGAACCGGGTGGTCACATCAGTAGAAGGCAGCCAGGTCGGAACAGTCGGCCGAATCCGGGCTGAGCCCGGCGCGCCGAATGTCATCCCCGGAAAAGTGATCATGAGCCTTGAACTGCGGGACCTTCAGGGAGAAAAAATCGACAAGCTATACAAAAACATCAAGGAAGAAGCCAGAGCCGTTGAAAAAAAGACGGGCACCCGCATCACTTTTTCTCCGATTGAAGCCACGGCTGTTCCTGCTCCTACGCATCCTCGTATTCAGAAATACATAATGGAAGCGGCCCGTGAATTGGACCTCACCTCCCTTCTCATGCCCAGTGGAGCCGGACATGATGCCCAGAACATGGCCAAAATCGCTCCCACCGGAATGATATTTGTTCCGAGTGTGGGGGGGATCAGTCATTCGCCAAAAGAGTACACCCGTCCTGAAGACATGGAAAATGGAGTCAATGTGCTCCTCCATGCAATTCTCAAGATCGATCAATTTGAGGATTGATGGAATTTAAGCCGAAGGATTGTGTAAAGAAGGAGAAATCAGTCGGCTGCAGGCAGAAAACTCCGGAAAAATGCTTATACGAAACGTCTTTTATGCCCATATTTAAATTATTCATCTTTTGACAATCGATAGCCATTCATCTACTATTCCATACGATCAAAAAAGGAATTTCCTGATGCGTTACCAAAGGGGAGGCATGAATGAACAGAAAGCCAAGGATTCTATGTCTGGTTATTTGTACCCTAACCATCTTATTATCTGGATATGCGAGCGCCACTAATTTATCAAAGCCCACAAAGGCCAAATTTACTCTCAACATTGGAGGAAAGGCCTGCAAGTTTATCGATGGAGGAAATGCCAGGATTCAGAATCGTGTATTGTACATCACACACCCTTCGGTGAGATCTCGATCAAGTTCTAAACCCAGAACCATCATAAAGGTCCATTTCGCAGATAAAGCAAGAGCTGCGGATATGCCTTTCGATTCTATTGAGATCACTTTGCCGCGTCTGTCTGGGGACAACAAGAAAAGACTCGTGAAACAGTATGAAGGTAAAATACGAGAGAAAAAGCCAACCGGTGCAGTTTGGCTTACAGATAGAGCAGGTAAGGTTACAGCACGCTGGAATATTTATGGCTGGCATATCGAGAAATTTGATTTTCCAACATTGGATTCCAAAGATAATAGCCAGCTAATACAGAATGTAGTGATACGAACCGAAAAAATTTCCCGTCAAAAATAATAATTTTCATCCAGAACGATTTTCTTCCCCATAAGACCCCACAATTTCCACACACTTATCTTATATGGTAAAAAGAACACTCAATCTGGGAAAAATGGACAAATAAGATGGTAGCGGGGGCTGGATTTGAACCAGCGACCTCCGGGTTATGAGCCCGACGAGCTACCAGACTGCTCTACCCCGCGGTATGAGCCTATTATAACAAAACTCCTGCCTTTGTCAAAAAAATCCACCCAAAAAGAAAAAGTTTTATAAAAATAAAATTTCCTTGACATTATCTTGCTTCAAAAAATATAATGAGTAACTTAAAAAATGGGCTATTTTCTCTTTTTTCTGCTGGCTGCGCTGTGTGTCGGCTCAGTCCTGGGGATGATTATTTCCAAAAACCAGGCTTATAACGCCCTTTTCTTGATCGTGGCTTTTGCCTCATTGGGTGGACTGTTCGGGCTCCTCGAGGCGCCATTCATCGCTGTGGTCCAAATCATCATCTATGCCGGCGCGATCATGGTGCTCTTTATCTTTGTCATCATGATGATCAATATCCGCACGGGTATCCCCCCTGAAAAGAAGAAATGGACCCTCTATCTCTCGATCGGGCTGGCTGTAGTTCTCATTATCGAGCTTATCGTAGCGATTAAAGCCGCGTTCACTCTTCCGGTTTCCACCGAGACATTAGAAGCGGGTCCTGTCAGCCTGGGAAGACTGCTTTTTACGAAATATCTTTATCCCTTTGAGATCACTTCGATTCTGATTATCGCCGCTCTGGTCGGCGCTATTGTATTGGTTAAAAAGAAAGAAAAAGTATGATACCTGCAAATTACTTCATGATTCTGAGTGTCATCCTCTTCGTTCTGGGGGCTGTTGCTTTTTTCATCAAAAGAGACCTCATCACTATGTTCATGGCAGTCGAGGTCATGCTCAACGCTGCCAATCTGGCCTTTATTGCACTGACAAGATCGGCAAATTCTTTAGACGGACAGGTTATCGTCTTTTTCATCATCACCGTGGCCGCGGCTGAGGCAGCCGTGGGCCTGGCAATCATTCTGCTTATTTTCAGGCAGAAGAAGACCATCAAAACTGAAGACATCCAACTGATGAAAGGATAAAATGACTGATATTTTTTGGCTGATTCCCTTTGTGCCTGCACTGAGCACTTTTATTCTGGCTGTTTTCGGACAGAAACTCCCCAAAAAATATGTGTCTTTCCAGGCCTGCTTTGCTGTTTTCGGGTCATTTGTCATCGCAGCTATCTCTTTTATGGGGCTTCTTCAGACCTCCCACGAAAGCTATCCTTTAGTCAAAAACCTCTTCTCCTGGATCAATGCCGGAAGTTTCAATGTCAACCTCTCCCTTCAATTCGACCCATTGTCCGCTGTGATGGCTCTGGTCGTGAGCGGCGTGGGATTCATCATTCATGTCTATTCAGTCGGCTATATGGCTGATGACGAGGGATACACCCGCTATTTCACCTACCTCAACCTCTTTACCTTTGCCATGTTGATACTTGTCATGGCTTCAAACGTTATCCTGATGTTTGTCGGATGGGAGGGCGTGGGTCTCTGCTCCTATTTATTGATCGGCTTCTGGTTTGAAAAACACTCAGCCGCGAATGCGGGCAAAAAAGCTTTCATTGTCAACCGGATAGGCGATGCGGGATTTCTCCTGGGTATCATGTTCATTTTTATCCACATCGGAAGCGGCGAGTTCACAGCCATCAACGAGGCCATCGGCGGAGGAGCCATCACCCAGGGATTGGCCACTTTAATCGCCATCCTTTTGTTTGTCGGAGCCACTGGAAAATCCGCCCAGATCCCTCTGTATGTCTGGCTTCCCGACGCCATGGAGGGCCCGACTCCTGTCAGCGCCCTGATCCACGCAGCCACAATGGTCACGGCCGGGGTT
>Ga0209636_10003263_pt1 | contig 16529 bp, 13 predicted proteins | sample DeeMarSWOR152_54_FD_187464 | JGI IMG/M metagenome (GOLD analysis project Ga0209636, IMG submission 187464) | Marine sediment microbial communities from White Oak River estuary, North Carolina - WOR-1-52-54 (SPAdes) (version 2) | ecosystem: Environmental > Aquatic > Marine > Intertidal zone >...
GTTCATCACCGGCTTCCGGCCTATGTAGACGACGCCTTCCTCGGACATCTCACCCTACCCGAGGGGACAGGATGCTATTAAGCCTTAGGATTCAAGGGGAGGCCCAGCGAAGCCGATCCTTGCTGCCTAATCATGGGCATAAAGAGGGGGTTCAGGTCTGCCAGGAGGAGTTGGAGAGCTCGATCGACTCCAAGACCTTCTGGCTGAAGTCGCTGTTGCTGCATTCCTGGCTGTACATGACGAAGCCGTCGAAGGCGAAGAAGTGGTTCTTCCCCCGCCTGTATATGATCTCCGGCTTGGCGATGTCAACCAGCTCCAGGAACTCCCTCCTCCTGAACTTGACCCGGTACGAGCTCGTATGCTGGGCAGCCACTGCCGCCGCCACAGCCCCAGCTGTCGCCCCAGCCGCAGCCATTTCGTGGACCACGTACTAGTCCCGACGTTGAGATAAATATCTTGGGTCGCCGTACTGCAGGCCTCAGGCCTCCTTCCCGTCCCTGATCAGCAGGGCCGAGAGGAATCCGCTGAGGATGAGGATGGCCGAGACCGACGCCACCGAGGATGCGGGGCCCATGGCGTCGTACGTGAAGCCCAGGGAGGGGGCCGCGGCCATCCCCCCGACGTTCTCCGACTCGGAGTAGAGGCCCATCACCATGCCGGTCCTGTCCTTTGGCATGATGTTCATCAGGTGGATCATCATGCTCAGGTCGGCGGCCGCGAAGATCACCCCCTGGAGGGCCCCGAGGATGAGGAGGGGCGCCGCCCCCGAGATGCCCAGCATGCCCATGTAGCTGATGCCGCTCAGGAAGAGGCTGGACGCCATGATCCTCCTGCTCCCGACCCTGTCGCTTACGTCGCCGAGGAGGGCCTGGGAGACGGCGGACGTGAGCTGCATCAACCCCAGGTAGAGGCCGATCTGGGTCTCCGACGCCCCGAACCTCGGGCTCTCGTGGAGGAAGACGGGCAGGATGCCCTGCCGGAAGACCAGATTGAACATGTAGAGCATCCGGATCGCGAGTATCGCGATGAAGGGCCTGGTCCAGAGGCTCCCTCCTCCTCCCCCGGCAGCTTTCTCCGCAGGTCTCTCCCTCGTCTTCCTCTCATCGTACCTCATGAGAAGGGCGGCCGCCATCCCGACGACGCCGACTCCGGCGGACATGTAGAACGGCACGGAGCGGGCGTAGGCCTCCGTCAGGTACCCCCCCAGGAAGGGCCCGATTATGCCCCCGATCGATATGGCCGAGACGTATCTGCCGTACGTCCTCCCCCTCCCCGCGGGCGGGATGAGCTCGGCCGCCAGGGCCTTGACCGCGACCGCGTACGCGGACATCACGGACGACATGGCGAAGGCGAGGAGGGAGAAATGCCAGAAATCGCCGGCCAGCGGATAGGCCGCGTAGATGAACGACGAGGCGAGGGCGGAGAAGACCAGCAGGTACTTCTTCCTGATCCTGTCGGCGACGACGCCCATCAGGGGCTCGAAGATGAGCCACCCGAGCATCCCCGCCGTCCCTATGAGGCCCAGCTCGGAGACGGTGAGGCCGCGCCCCCGCATGAAGAGGAAAAGGATGGGCGAGACGACCCCGCTGCCGAGCCTCTCCGCGAGCTGCACCGCGAGCAGCAGCTTCAGGGAGCCCAGTTCCTCGCCCAAGCGTATCCCACATACTCCACCGAGATCGTTAAATACCTTATAGGTAATAGTTGTCTATAAAACTAAATACCGAACAGGATGAGTTTTTCCCCGTTCATATATTATATCTTACTACCATATAGGTATAAAAATGAAAAGAGTCATATTCGCGCGCAAGAATTTCCTTTACGCGATTCTTGCACTAGAACAACGACAAAAGGACTGCTATTTTTAAAACTGAGCTCTATTTCGACTTATTCATCTATCCATCTAAATAATTCATCGGGATCGTGATATTAGTCCTCTTTTTTACCATTTCAAATTACCACATAATATCAAATCTCGTATATAAAATTTATATTTATGCCAACATAAAAAAACATCCTATAATTTTATATAAGATGGAGTTCCTTTTTTTATTATTTCTTGTGATTCTTGGAGTGTTGAAATATTGAAAACTATTTCATCATAGAAATAATCCATGTTTTCCGCTATTAAAGAGTACGCTATTTTTATTGGATTTTGAGAATCTTGAACCTTAAAAGTGTAGTCTCCTATAGACGTCAAGCTTAAAATAGGATAAAATATACCATCTCCAGAATCATATTGAAGTGATGGCTTCCCTCTTCTTAGAAAATCTATTCTCCTAAATTTTTCTGCTCTATCACTACTCACTATTTCTAAATTAGTAAAAGTAGCTACAAATCTTACGTATTTTGCTATTGCTTTGCCCGAGTTTCCTAACAAAAATCTGACTTTAAAGTTATAAGATGAATCTTCTAACTTTACTTCCAAAAGTTCAATAACTAGATAAAGGAAGGGTTTTCTCCTTCTTCCAAAAAGATCGCTAATTTCATAATGTTCCATTAATACCCTTCTAAAATTCATCCTTCTATAATAACGATTATCTGATGCCATGTGAGGAGGATTATCGCTTTGAGGAATATCAATTAGAAATATTACTCTTAACGAACCATTACCTTCACGAATAGGGTAAATATGTAGTCCAATTATACGAGGTCTTATTTTTCCAATAAGATTATCTTCTAATTGTTCTTTAGAAAAGAATTCATCGCCCCAAATTATATCTTTTGGAACTATTTTTAGATTTTTTCCTCGTCCAATTATTTCTTCACTTATGCCAAGTATTAATATACCTCCTTCAGAATTAGCAAAAGCTGATACGTCTTTTGATAATTCATCAAAATCATTAAAAGCATGAATATTTTTATAGTCAAGATTTAGATTTTCTTCTATTTTTCTGGAGATAAAATCTTCAATATCTTTTTTAGTTATTTCTATGGCGTTTTTCTTAAAAAACGTTTCAATGAATCCCATTATCTCACCCTCGCACGAACATGATAAATTATTTCATTCTTATTATTAACGTTTACTAGGGCTTAAATAAGCGGAAATTCATAGCCTTATCCTCTCTCATCTCCGATTACTGCGTCTAAGCTTCCTCCCACAGACCCCATACCTTTATTCCTCCCGCTCAAGACTGATTCTACAATATCGATATTCTTCAAGCGTGAACTGACTGATTCCTCTTCCAGGTCTAGGTCTATGAGGAGACATCATTTAGGCTTCGATCACAAGCATTTAGGTGAATCCGAACACGCCCCCTCGTGGGTTACCCCGCAACCACGGCCGCCCGATTCCTCGCACGCCCTATGCGGAGAAGGCGCCCGAGGCCGAACGCATCCGAGCACGCTTATATAAGCATCCGGCGTATGACTCTCCGAAAGGGTGGCTGGTTCCATGAGGGAGATATACAACCCGTATGAGAAGTACGGTCTCAGGCGGGTGGTCAACGCGGCGACCTCCATGACCGTCCTCGGCGGCTCCATAGCCCACCGGGAGGTCTTCAGGGCCATGGAGGACGCCTCGAAGTCCTTTGTCCACATCCCCGAGCTGCAGCAGTGGGCGGGGAGGAAGATCGCGGAGGCCACGGGCGCGGAGGCGGGGCTGCCGACGTCCGGGGCGAGCAACGGGATCATGCTGGCGGCGGCCGCCTGCATCATGAAGGGGACGGAGCTCGAGGGCTACGACCCGCTGGGCGGGGAGGCCTGGACCCACATCATCCAGAGGCTGCCTTTGCACACGGAGGGGCTGAGGACGGAGTTCATCGTCCAGAGGTCGAACAGGAACATCTACGACCAGGCGGTGGAGTGCGCCGGCGGGCGGTTCGTCGAGGTGGGCGGCGACGACGGGGCCACCGAGGAGGAGCTCCGCGAGGCCTTCGACCCCGAGAGGACGGCGGCCTACTACTTCACGGACAGGACCATCAAGGGGCGCCTCCCCCTTGCCGACGTGATAGGGGTGGCCCACGGGCTCGGGGCCCCGGTGATCGTCGACGCCGCCTCGGAGCTGCCGCCCAGGAGGAACCTGAGGAGGTACATCGAGAAGGGGGCCGACCTGGTCATCATCAGCGGCGGCAAGTTCATCGCCGGGCTGAACAACTCCGGCATCCTCGCCGGGAGAGGGGACCTCATCAGGCTCGCCCACCTCCAGGCGTACCCCTTCCACGGCATCGGGAGGGCCTCGAAGATGAGCCGGGAGACCATCGTGGGCTTCGTCACGGCCCTGGAGATGTACCTGAAGCGGGACGAGGAGGCCCTCTTCGAGGCCTGGGAGGGGAAGGCCCGGTGGATGGCGGAGCAGCTCGGGGATATCCCCGGCGTGGAGGCGGGCGTGACCTACCAGACCACCGTCGAGGAGGGGGAGCCCATAACGCCCCTCTGCTACCTCAGCCTCGATGAGGGGGCCGCCGGCATGACCGGGAGGGAGCTCTCGGACAGGCTCAGGGCGGGGGACCCGAGCATCGTGGCGCCCTACGAGCCGTCCTACCTCCTCATGTCCCCCCGCGGCAAGCTGACCATAAACCCGGAGTTCATGCTCGAAGGCGACGAGCAGATAGTGACGCGGAGGATAAGGGAGATCCTGAAAAAATAATTGCGCGTGAGAATAACTCCATTTTTTTTAAAGCCCTTATATTTTTCATAAAATATTGATTTGATAATAAACTCATAGAATAATAGAATAATGGTATTTATAAATCGCCGTGTGTAATATTTATTGGTACTCGAACGTATCATAGTGTGATAAAATGGGAGTTGAATTAAAGTCAAATTGGCAGGATACGGAGGTTGAGCTGCTGAGATCTCTCCATGGATACGAGCTGGCAGACTTCAACGAGGAGATGGGCTGCGTGGACTACATCACCGCAGGCGATGGCGAGGGCAAGAAGCTATTGAGGGTGGTCGTAGACTCGGGCTTGACCGCGTCGAGAGCGACCTTCGAGATAGCGACGAAGACGTTGGAGTCCGTGGAGGGCGGCTCCTACGATGCGGCCATCATAGTCGCCGAGGGGTTCACCAGCGCCTCTAAGAGGTTGGCCAGAAAGGAGGGGGGCCTGGATTGCGTATCTCCCGATAACGAGCATCATTCGCTCATCGATCTCATCGAAGCCGTGCAGAGGGAGACCCAGAGGCTCTGCGAGCTGAGATGCGGAAAATTTCCCGCAAGCGCGGAGGACTGCAGGGGATACAGGGACGGGGAGTACACCTGTCCGGTGAGGCGTGTCAGCGACGACGCGGATTTCCATGTGGAGAGGAGGTGGCCGACGCTGTTGAAGAAGGACTTCTCCAAGCTCGTCGAGCTCAGAAGGGAGATGGAGGGATAGGATGTGACCGGATCTGCCCACCCATGGATCGTTGACGAAGGCAGGAAAGGCCTGGCCTCAGACCCCGAAAATCGAGGGCAAGAGCCCTAAGAGCCCGATTCCCAGGATAAAGAACGGGAAGAACCCTTCACCGCGAAACCGTTGTCAATAGTAGCCATTGAGAAGGCACCCGCCGCGTGATAAACTCATGGCCGGCAACTGGAACGAGCGGCGGTTAAAAAGGTGCGGGGTATAGGCGTCCAACTCGGGTTTAAACCCACCTTATAAGCTTGTCATGAAAATATTATATCTTTTACTCATATGGTGATGAGAAATAAAAATCATTCTATTTCCTTCACTTAATCTAGGACTCTCGATTTGCTTCAAGTTCTGCTTTCTCAGGATGTTTCTCAATGAGTCTATTCGCTAATATCTCCCCAGAGATCGTTAGCGTCCATTTCCCTGAACCAGCGAATTCCAAGGGATTCGGCGTCCACCGGTCTCGAGTAAGGTTATAGCAGGCGTCATACACTTTTCTTTCGGTTTCACCAAGTTTTTTTGCAAGATCTGAATTGGACATCTTTTCTTCAATCAATAGCGCACCTAGAATACGAGCATACAGATCTGATTTGAGAACTCTCTCAACCATTGCATCAATTTGTTCATATACTTTCATGGTTTCTTCCAGTTTTAATCTATAGGCCTTAATTCCTGAAGCTAACTTAGTAATGCCTTCATCCGTTGAAGAACTTTCAACAACAACCATATCTGGAAGAATCTTCACTCCTTGGAATTCGAGCCTCTCCATTTTTAGCAATTTACTCATGATGTTAATGACTGTTTCACCAAATTCTGTATTTTCAAAAAAAGGAAAAACTGTCTTGCCTTCTTTTTGTCCATGTCTATCTAGGTCAACCGGTATTGGTAGATTATACATGTTTTGTATTAATTTTGTTTTGATCTTGTTTAGATTATCTCTTAATGAAGTTATTTCCACCTCAAGTATTCTCCTCTCGCCTTCTAATTTTCTCGTTTGCGACGGACCTTTTTGTTCGCCTGGAAAGAGTACTTCCTCAGCTATTTCTCTCATACGTTCTTCGTGAGCTACCTTAGAGAGTTCTTCTTTTTTAGATTCGACTACTTCGTTTTTTTGTTCTATTTGAGATTCTATTGAAAGATATTCTTCGACAAGATTCTTGAACTCATTTATTGCATTCAGAATACGTGTCTGTAGATCTTGATTTGTCATATTTATTCACCCTTATTTCCATAGAGAATCTTGTCGAGTTCCTTCTTCTCCATGTATTTATTTAGAGATTCGATTTTGGGCTTTGTTGATACGCTGACTTCGCCTTCGCTCATTCCTCCAACTTCTTTGGAAACTTTTTCACCCTCTTTTATGAATGGGTATAGAGTGGTGTATCTCATCCATACCAACGAACCAAAGAAAGTTCTTTCCCAAATTCCTGATCCTATATTACGGAAAGGAAAGGCATCGCCTAAAACTTTCTGGCTATTTGTAAAGAAATTTTGTACTCTCTTTTTTTCACTGCTTTCTGTGATAGCCAGTTCTTTATACAAATTCTCGAAAACAACTCTTTGTTTTGAACCTGCAGCTTCCCAAATGTCTTTATAAGTACTTTGGTGCATGTAGTCGATAATTTTCTCTATTTCTGGATTTTTCTCGCCGAGAGCCATCATCGCCATTCGGCGGATATTTTGCTTGAAGACAAGCAGTTTCTGTAATCCAATCCTCATGTCGCTAACTTCGGTAACAATAATCTTGTTAGAATCAAAAAGCACTCCATCAATATCCAAAGGAACCGAGGAGTCTAATTTATGCGCGATGAACTTAACAGATCGCTCATAGGGCCCTCCTTCTAGGGTTGTGATAAATTTTCCCTCGTTGTCTATTTGGGGTCGGGTTGAAACAGGTAAATCGAGCTCCGCCATTCCCTTCAAGGCTTGTTTTTTTAATTCTTCTGACTTGATCTTTAATTTCTCGAATTCATTCTTTGCTTGCTCTAGCTCTTCTAAATCTTGCGGAGCCGGCGTCTCTTCTCCCCTCAATTCCGCTATCATCCTCTTCAATTCAACATCCTCGTTCAATTGCTTGGCTTTTTCCTCAAGATCACTAATCTGTTTCATTTTTTGCTGAGTTTGAGTATCAACGACTTCTAATTCAGCACACAATTTTTCCAATTCCTCCAGCATCAATACAAACACCCAGACATACAGACAACCCAACACCTTATAAAGCTTGCGGTATGGATAACAATGGTGTAAGCATATCTAAGCATTTAACGCGGATGCGCTTTAGGTGCGGGGGGTTAGATGACATATCTCGTTTAAATTTCTCGTTTTTTGAGCACGTGATGTCGACGTGTTCCGTGTGAATAGTGGAATCGCGTGACATGTCTGTTAATTGGTGACTTTAAGATGTATCTCAGTTTAGATAGATATGTGAATATCTGCTTTGTGGATCAACATGGGTTTTGCGAAAATATAAATTCGAGCGCCCAAGATGAGCTAAGGTAGAAGTAAAAAACATAAGACTCCTAGTATGTAGCTTGAAAAACAGAAGTGGAGACCCTTGATTTCTAAGTTTCATAAGGGGGAAGAATCGAAAGAGGATAACCTTCTTTATCTTTTATGATTGATTAGTCTGTCGATGTTTAGTAATAATTAATAGGACGTTTAAAGAAACCTACTACCACGGGTTCTTTCCTTTTAAGTATGAGATGTATATGTACTAGTTCCCATCCTTCATCACCCAGTTTATTCAAGACTTCTTCTAGATCCGACGCCTTCAGCCATTTCCCAGATGATCTTGCGGTTTCAGCGCTCCTTTCCTCTATCTCCCTTAGAAGGTCAACGACCTTGTACTCCCATTTAGCCAATCACTGCACCACAGCGCTCAGACTATCGATGAAAAAAGCATGCCAATCAGGTAGGTTATCGCCGCGGCGGAGGCTCCTATGACCATCATCTCCAGGCCACTCCTAGCCCAGTTCTTCCTCGAGAAGATGGTCTTCATGGCCCCCACGCCGAAGAGGGCGGCCATGGTGGCGACTATGGAGGCTGTCAGGGCGTCCTTGCTGCTTAGAGTCTTGAGGGTGAAGGGAATTATGGGCACCAGGGCTGCGAGGCCGAAAGAGACGCCACATAGGACACCGGCCTTCACGGGGTTGCCGAGCTCCTCAGGCGCCAGGCCAAGCTCCTCGAGGGTGCCGGCCGCTGTGAGTGGCTCTTCTCTTCCGGCTATCTTTTCTGCGATGGCCTCCGCCTCTCCTCTCTTGAATCCTTCCGCCTGATAGAATTCTATCAGCTTCTTCCTCTCCTCCTCGGGGGCCATCCCTCTAAGGGTCTTCTCCCTCTGGCTCTCCCTCTCAAGAACCTCCAGCTCGGACTTGGATGACTGGTAGGCGCCGGCGGCCATGGAGATGGTTCCGGCGAAGAGTTCCGCCACCCCAGAGAGCAGGACGATGTAGGGGTCCATGATGGCGCCCGCCACTCCGGCCACGAAGGCGAGGGTCGAGACCAGGCCGTCATTAGCCCCGAAGATCATGTCCCTCACCCCTCCGCCGCCCGCTATCTCCCAAGCCTCCATCCCCAGCACCTCCCTCTTCATCCTCTCCAGGTGTATCCTCTCGTCGGAGGCGAGCCTGCTCCACATCTCGGAGGCGACGGCGTCCCTGATCTTCTCCGCCTGGATGGCCAACTCCTGGATGCCCTCATCCTCACCCACCACAGCCCACTCGAAGAACCCCTTTGTGCCCAGGATGCTCATCATCAAGCCCACCTTCCAGTCTGTAAGATGCGCGCTCAACGCCCCCTCGCGCTCGCCCCCTAACTCCTGAATTCTCTTTGACCAGAACTCAGCGTGCTTCTCCTCGTCGTCACCGAACCTGACCAAGAGCTGCTTTATCCTATCGTCGGTAGCCCTCTTCACCAGCGTCCTGTACCCCTTGATTTGAACCAGCTTGTGGGAGTGAATCTTCTTAGCTGCGCTGAGAAGCCTTCTCCTTTCCTCCTCCGTCAACCCCTTCATTGGCGTCATCACATAAGTTATCTGAAAGATAATTAAAAATACAAATGTCACTCCTCGTATTAGTGAGAGGCGTTTGATGTGGCTTTGGATTACGTCCCAACTGGAATCCCCGGCGTGGACAAGATCCTCGCTGGCAGAGGCCTTCCGAGAGGCCACACGATTCTGGTCAGCGGGGGACCGGGAAGCGGTAAGACGACATTCGCCATCCAGTTCCTCTATACAGGAGCGGCCCAGCATGGTGAATCGGGCGTCTACGTCACCTTGGACGAGGATCCCGCGGATATTAAAGCCAACATGTCGAACTACGGGTGGGATCTGGATAGGCTGGAAGAAGAGAAGAGGCTTGTCTTCATCAACGTATCGCCTGTACGCGTAGCGCCTTCGGAGAGGGCAGGCCTCATCCAGATAGGGATGAAGGAGTTCAGGCTGATAAAGCTGCTCGAAGCCATCAAGCAGGGCGTCGAGGAGGTGGAGGCAAAGAGGGTCGTCGTGGATCCGGTGACCATCTTCACCCTCCAGTACCCAGATGAGGTCGAGCGCATATACGCCATGAGGGACCTGATCAGAGAGCTGAGGAGGACCGGCTGCACCAACCTGCTGATCTCCGAGCTGAGGGGGACGGGGATGGAGAGGGAGCACCAGTTCGAGGAGTACTTGGCCCAAGGGGTCATACTGCTCAGGACCTTCCTCAAGGACAGCAGGATGATCCGGGCGTTTCAGGTGGAGAAGATGAGGGGGTTGGCCATCGATAACCAGCCCAGGCCGTACGAGATCTCAGCCAAGGGCATAGAAGTATACCCCAGCGCAACAGTTTACAGATGAATAGAGAATTCAAATCCGTTGGAACATTGCCGATAATTTAAAAGAAACCTTAGCAATTACAGATAACAGGGATCTTATTGTCTCTGGCCCAATTACAAGAAGTGCCACTAAGAAATATGATCCTGTTGGTCGGACCCCCCGGTTCAGGAAAGTCGACCTTCTGTAATCAAGCGGTCCTAAACAACATCTCCTTGAGGCCAATTATCTACGTGACAACAGAGTCCGGTCCATCTAAGGTTGTGAAGTCGCTTATGGAGATGGGGTTTGGCGAAGCCTTACCCCACCCCTTGGTCTTTGTCGATGCATTCCACGAGACTGTAGGTCTGCCGAGCATGGTTAGGCCGGACTTGGTTGACGCTTCATGCCAAGATTTAACCAGCTTGAGCATTGCCATCACCAAGCTGCAAGAGGGGATAGGTGAAAATAGTTTGCTGGTCTTCGACTCCCTCACCTCGCCCTACATGTTCAACGGGTCGGAGATTCTGAGGTTCGTGAGGCTGACCCTGTTACGGCTGGCGGCCGAGGGGAATGCCGTCCTGGCCTGCGTGGACGAAGGCTGTGGAAAGGAGGAGGACCTCGTATCCATGATGAGCGCGGCGGACGGCATAGTCAAGATAGAGCTGATGGACGGCTCGAAGACCTTCAACGTGATGAAGCATCCCGAGCTGACACCGACAAAGATAGAGGTTCCAATGACATGGAGCCCGGGGATCTCTTACCGCATGGACATGGAAATCTGGACGCAACATATCGAGATGACTACGGGTCTCAGCTCTGGACCCCCGCTGAGAACGGAAGTGGGGGATTATGTGAACTTGTTCTGGGGTAACTTCGCGCGATGGAGCAGCATTCTCTGGGACCCTAAGAGGCTTCCAACTATGATATACAACCTGAACAAGCGCAACGAATCAAACATAAAAGAGTTTATCCGCCTTCTTCCTTGGCATGTGAGGCTATACCTCAAACTCTTCATACCCAAGAACTTCAGCAAAGTGAAGGACATGAAGAAATTCATGTCTTTCCTGTTTGTTGGAGGCGAAGCCGATCGGCATAGCATCGGGGAATACCTTGAAGATGCCTCCAAGACTGATGAGCATTACTTCAGAGAGGGGGAGGATATGATGTGTTGGGGGTTTGATAACGTCGGTGCAAGTCTGCATCTAGGGATTCTAGGGACCATCGCGGGGGCCTTCAGGGGGTTTGAGAGGGATAGGGGAGGCCCAGATCGCGACTGGAATCTCGTTGAGACGAAGTGCGTCGGGCTCGGGGATCCCTACTGTTTAGTTAAGGCTGTGCCTGGGGAGATTGATGGGCTAAAGGAGTCTCTGGAGTCTCTTGACCACACAATTATAGAGAGGATACACGGCCGCCTCATGGACAATCTTATGGGGTTTGTGCTTCACGGCAAGCCTCTGTGGGAGAGACCGAGGCTTGGAGGTGAGGTTAGCCTGCACATGTTCAGCCATATCATCGCGCATGACGCTGCCATTGCAAGCGAGCGGTACCGGATGGCCATGAGGCTTGGAGGTGCCATGGGCGGAAAAGAGGTCGGCGAACTCCTCCTGGACGCAGGGATGGGAGAGGATGAAGCCGTGAGGCGTGTTCTTAACCTATTAGAACACTGCAAGGTGGGAAAGGTCGCCTTGGATGAGACGATAAGGATAGTGCAGAACTGTGAAAGCTTTGGGATGAGAAGCGAGGAGCCCTCGTGCTTCTTCACTTCAGGTTTCCTCAACGGTTTCTTCTCAGCCGTCAAGAACCAGCACGTCAAGGAGACGAGGTGCATCGCGATGGGCGACCCCTACTGCGAGTGGGAGTTCAGGTAGGTGAGGCTTAGTGGTGTCTCTAACTCAATTGCAAGAAGTACCATCTGAAAACATGATCCTGTTGGTTGGTCCTCCAGGTTCAGGAAAGTCGACCTTCTGCCAGCAAGCAGCCCTCAACAATATATCGATAAAACCGGTCATCTACGTGACAACCGAAACCGCTCCTTCGAAAGTTGAATACTCATTGAGAGAAAAAGGACTTGTTAGGGTTACACCTCATCCCCTTAGCTACGTCGACGCTTTTCACGAGACCGTAGGCCTCATGACCGAGGATAGACCGGACACGGAGGAAGCCTCCTCCGAGGATCTGACGGGCTTGGGAATAGCCATCCACAAGCTTAGGGATAGGATGAGCGAAGAAAGTCTGCTCGTCTTCGATTCACTGACCTCCCCCTACCTCATGAGCGGCTTGGAGCTATTGAGGTTCATGAGGACAACTCTGGTTAGGTTTGCGGCTGAGGGGAATGCCGTCCTGGCCTGCGTAGACGAGGGATGCGGCAAGCAGGAGGATTTGGTGGCCATGATGAGCCTCTCCGACGGCGTAATAAAGATAGAGATAGAGAAGGATAAGCAGCTCTTGGACATCGTGAAGCATCCAAGAGTGAGGCCGACAAGAATCGAGGTTCCCACCGAACCAAAACCTAGTGGACTCAAATTCCTATTCGATTCAAATGTCATGGATCTGAAGGTAGCGAAACAATGTTACGATGCGGTAATGCAAGGGAATGAAAGGTGGCTGAGAAAAGAGACCGGAGACTTCGTGAACCTCTTCTGGCCGAACCTCGTGACATGGAGCGGCATGCTCTGGGACCCCAAACGGTTCCCGACGCTGAAATACGAGCTCGACAAGCTGGACGGCACGATGGCAAGGGAGATGATCCAGTTATACCCCTGGCATACGAGGCTCATGTTCAGGTTCATGCCCAAGGACTTCAACAACGTCAATAACATGAAAAAACTGTTCAATACCTTAGCCCCCTGGGGCGAAGCAGAGAGAAGCGGCATAATGGAATACCTTGAAGACGCCTCCAAGGTCGACGAACACCACATTAGAGTATACGAGAACTACGCCTGTTGGGGATTTGAAAACGTAGGCGCTGCAATAGCCTTATTTTACGCCGCTGCCTGCGCCGCAGGCTCGTGTAAGGGATTTGAGGAATGGAAAGGACTTGATAGGGACTGGAACGCCGTTGAGACAAAGTGCATCGGCCTTGGGGATCCCTACTGTGAGTTCAAACTGGTGCCTGGGGAAATCGATGAGCTGAGGGGCACTCTGGAGAAGGACAGCGCATTCGTGGAGAGGATGCAGGACCAATTGATGCATCGACTCATGGGATTTCTGCTCCATGGAAAGCCTCTCGTAGAGAGACCCAAGCTAGGAAGCGATATCCACCTCCACGCGGTCTTCCATGCAACGGGTTTTTCCCAATTAACCAATGAGAGGTACCAGACAGCTATGAGGATGGGGGGAGCCAGGGCGGGAAAGGAGGTCGGAGCGCAGCTGATGGAAGCGGGATTAGGAGAGGATGATGCCGTGAAACGTATCCTCATGCTCCTAGAACACTGCAAGGTTGGTGAGGTCGCAGCGGATGATACAATACGAATAAAGAATAACTGCGAGAGCATAGGCGCGAGATTCATAACGATGAAGTTCAATGAGCCCTCATGCTATTTCACCACGGGCTTCCTGAACGGCTTCTTCTCCGCAGTCAAGAACCAGCATGTGAAAGAAACTAAGTGTATCTCCATGGGAGACCCCTACTGCGAGTGGGAGTTCAGATAGGTGAGGCTTGATGGTGTCTCTAACCGAACTGCAAGAAGTACCGTCTGAGAACATGATCCTTTTGGTTGGTCCTCCAGGCTCGGGAAAGTCAACCTTCTGTCATCAAACCATGCTTAAAAACATAGCCATAGATAAGCCGATCATCTATCTGACGACCAAGTGTGGTTCGTCTAAGGTCGAGAGCGCTTTAAAGGAGCGGGGATTGCGGGAGGTTGAGCCTGGCCTACTGAACTTCGTTGACGCCTACAATGAGACGGTGGGTATTTCGGTTTCAGATAGGCTAGACACCGTGTACGCCGATTGTAACGATCTTTCAAGTATAGATATAGCGATCTCGAAGCTGAGTGAGGGAATGGGGCGTAAGGCCGTCTTGTTGGTCTTCGACTCCCTTACTTCTCCGTATCTGTTCAACGGCTCCGAGATCTTAAAGTTCATGACGCAGACTCTGTCGAGGTTCGCTGCTAGGGGAAACGCTGTCTTGGCTTGCATAGACGAAGGCTGTGGTAAAGAGGAGGACCTTGTGGCCATGATGAGCATCTCAAACGGCGTCATAAAGATGGAGACGAGGGAAGGCAAGCAGCTCCTGAACGTCGTGAAGCACCCCAAGCTGAAGCCGACAAGAATTGAAGCGCCCATAGAACCCGAACACATAGGATTGGAAGAGCGTGTCTTCAATCCCGATGTGCTGGCACGGTACCTTCGAGGAGATGAAGCGGTGATGAGAGGGGAGGTCGGGGACTTCGTGAACCTGTTCTGGCCGAACTTTGCCCACTGGAGCGGTATGCTCTGGGACCCCAAACGGTTCCCAATGATGGTGTACGAGATGAACAAAGAGGACGGCCCCTCCATGATCAAGCTGATGAGGGAGAATGAAGAGGTCAAGCGCGCCATGTTTCCTTGGCGCATGAGACTTCTCCTCAGGTTCATGCCGAAGAGCTTCAGCAAGCCCAAAGACATGAAGAAACTGTTGAAAGGGATGGAGAGATCGTTTGTCGGCCCGAAACAGGAGCGCAGCGGCATCATGGAATACCTTGAAGAGGTATCGAAGACCGATGAACACTACGTCAGGACATACGAAAGCTCTGAATGTTGGGGATTCGAGAATGTCGGCGCCACGATGGGATTCTACATGCTGCCTGGCGCGGCAGGCATGGTGCAAGCATTTGAGAGTTGGCAGGGGCTCGAGAGGGACTGGAACGCCATTGAGACGAAGTGCATAGGTCTCGGGGACCCCTACTGCGAATACAAATTGGTGCCTGGGGAAATTGATGAGCTGAAGGATTCTCTGGAGAAAGACGTCTCGGTCATCGAAAAGATACATCAAAGATTGATGAACCACCTATTGGATTCTCTGCTGAACGGAAAGCCCCTCTTGGAGAGGCCTACGCTGGGAAGCCAAGTGAATATCCACAGGGTCTGTCACGCAATGGTTTTCCCCGCTCTGGCGGGCGAGAGGTACCGAATGGTGCTGGGTATGGGCGGAGCCAGGTCAGGGAAGCAGGTCGGTGAACGCCTGTTGGAAGCTGGGTTAAGTGAGGATGAGGCCGTGAATCGTGTTCTCATTTTCCTAAACCAATGCAAGGTTGGAAAGGTTTCAGTAGATGAGACCATAAAAATAGTGGAGAACTGTGAGAGCTCGCAGACGAAGATATTCACGACGAAAGAGAAGGTCCCCTCGTGCTACTTCACCACAGGCTTCCTAAATGGTTTCTTCTCCGCCGTCAAAAACCAGCACGTCAAGGAGACCAGGTGCATAGCGATGGGCGACCCCTACTGCGAGTGGGAGTTCAGATGAAAACTGATTCAGAATAGGAGTTGAGGAAGGTTGGAGATGGATGAGATAATCGTTGCCGGTGAACCCTGCCTAGTTATTCGAAACCCTCTGATCCCGAGAACATTACTATGTAACTCGCTGCTCAATCCCTTACTGTCCCGGCTAAAAAGCGCAGAGGAGTTCATCGCGTTTATTTCAGAATCCTGCGTAGCTCCCCAGGGTTTAGATGTGGTGCTAATCACTGCTTTCTGGCCTAGATGCGTCTTCGACCAAGCCCCAGAGGAAGCGGTCAGTAGGCCGGTGCAGACCATCAAACCCCAGAACCTCATGCTGGTCGAAAGGGAGCTCTACATGAAGATGACGAAGAAGAGCTGCCTCTTCGGCGACTTCTTAGACTCCCTGCTCCTCCATAACGAGGACAAGAGAAAGGTCTATGGGATTCTAGGCAAGGCTCGCGCGATGTTAAGGGACAACAATTCCTACGGCCTTTTCTTCCTGACAGAGGTGAGGGGGATGGAGGACATCATCGATCAAGCCGCTGGTATCTTCGAGATCGTCGTCAAGGCAAGAGTTGAGACCGAGCATGATGAGCCGCTTCTAAGCTTTACCATAATGAAACACCCCGACATTGCCGAGATGGATAAGAGAATTGTAGTCGTATTCGAGAAGGGGCAACCGAGACGAAGGGTCTAGAGCCCAATCTCTGGGTACCATGATTATTTGACCGCCCTTAGATGAAGACTCTAGCTCGTCGGAACATTACCGATATTTTAAAGGAAACCCTAGTTATGAGATATAATAGGGATGTTATTGTCTCTGGCCAAGCTACAGGAAGTGCTGCTAAGGAACATGGTCCTTTTGGTTGGTCCACCTGGCTCGGGAAAGTCGACTTTCTGCCATCAAGCGGTTCTCAGCAACATTGAGATGAGGCCAGTAATCTACGTGACAACCGAATCCGCCCCATCGAAGGTATTAAACT
>Ga0209636_10003264_pt1 | contig 16525 bp, 11 predicted proteins | sample DeeMarSWOR152_54_FD_187464 | JGI IMG/M metagenome (GOLD analysis project Ga0209636, IMG submission 187464) | Marine sediment microbial communities from White Oak River estuary, North Carolina - WOR-1-52-54 (SPAdes) (version 2) | ecosystem: Environmental > Aquatic > Marine > Intertidal zone >...
ACAGCAGATGAAAGTAGTCTAAAGAGAATAACAGTATTGGTGGTTCTGGCGATACTTTTTTTCATCATACTGATCTTAAGGTTATTCCAAATTCAGGTTCTTGATCGAGGTATATACGTGGAAAAGGCAAGGAATCAATATTTATATGCTTCAGAATTAAAACCAGCTAGAGGGATTATTTTTGACCGTAAAATGCGTTATCTGGCTATTAATCGAAATTCCTGGTCAATTGGGGTGGATGTAACCAAAATAGATGATCCGGACACTGCTGCACATCATTTTTCCCGCGTATTCAACCGAAGCAAAAATTATTATTCAGAACAATTACAAAGCGACCGCACCTTTTTTTGGTTAGCTCGTGGTGTAAGTGAACAGATTGTTAATCAAATAGAAGATCTTAAAATACCCGGTGTTCGAGTCATTAAAGAACCGAGACGTTATTATCCTCAGAACCGGTTAGCAGCTCAGTTAGTTGGCTTTACAGATATCGACCTCAAAGGCTTAAGTGGTGTTGAACTGGCAAAGAATAAGGACTTGCAGGGGAGTCATGGTTTAGCGGTTTATCAAAGAGATGCCCTTGGCAATACATTAGCGGATATTAATTACCCGGCTAAAAAGCCCAAAAAAGGTAAAAATGTAATCCTTACCATCGATAATACATTTCAATGGATCGCGGAGGAAGAAACAAAATATGTTGTGGATACATTTGATGCAGACGCGGCAACAATCATAATCACCAATCCGATGACTGGTGAAATTCTGGCAATGGCTGCTAATCCAAACTTTGACCCCAATTATGCTGGTCGATATTCTCCAGGTAGTTGGAGAAATCGAGCGATTACAGATAGTTATGAACCAGGATCTACATTTAAGCCGATTATTATGTGTGCAATATTAGAGGAAGGTTTGAAATCTTCTGAAGACTTGGTTTATTGTGAAAATGGTAAATACAAGATTTATGATAGAACGATTGAGGATGTCAAAGGTTATGGCTGGTTGACGCTGGCAAAGGTGATCAAGAAGTCGAGTAACATTGGTATGGCGAAACTTGCCAGAGAAGTGGATAAAAATTTGATTTATCAGTACGTCCGTGACTTCGGTTTTGGTGTTAAAACCGGAATTGAATTACCCGGGGAAACTAACGGAGAGTTAAAGAAAACAATCGAATGGTCGAAATTTACACCTATTGCAATGTCTTATGGTTATGAGATTTCTGTTACACCGATTCAGATGGCAATGGCTTTCGGCGCTATTGCCAATGGAGGATTTTTGTTGAAGCCCAAGTTATATATAGGTGTTAATGATAAACCAAAGATAAATATGGATAATATGCAGCCAGAGGTGATCAGACGCGTGATCTCTGATTCGACCTCAAAGACGACCGTTCGAATGTTAGAAGATGTCGTGTTAGATGGAACCGGGAGGAGGGCATTTGTTGAAGGTTTAAGAATTGCAGGGAAAACCGGGACGACGAAAAAATATGATCCCCAGTCAAAACGTTATACTGAGAATAATTTTATCAGTTCTTTTATCGGTTTTTTCCCGGCGGAATCGCCACAGGTTTTAGTTTTTGTGATGGTCGATAATCCCAAAAAGGCTTATCTTGGTGGGGAAGTAGCAGCACCGACTTTCAAGAGGATCCTTCAACGAATTTTTCGAATTATAGAAATCGAAAAGCAATATGTTGCACGACCTGAAACAGAAGAAAGTACCGGGAATGGTAACTATATTTATGTTCCAGACTTAACCAATAAACGTGTACCAGTTGCCGAAGAAATTATTGAAAAATTAAGCTTAAAATTTATAATCGAGAATGAAGGTGATTTGATCGTTTCCCAGAATCCTGCTCCTGGAACAAAAGTCGCCGCAGGATCTGAAATCGTTGTGAAAGTCCAAGAATTTAATGGGAACAATGGCAATAATGGAACAGATGGGAAATATACTTCAGTGCCCTTAGTGGTTGGATTATCTTTAAGAGAAGCATTGTCAAAAATGTCTCGACAGGGCCTTCGAGTCGTGGTTCAGGGAAGCGGCAGGGTTACGACACAAATCCCTGAGGCGGGTAAAAAAATTCGAGTCGGTGCCCGTTGTGTCGTGCAATGCGAACCAGTGGCAGATCTGGCTGAATTTCGAAGCTGGTAAATCTATTAACTCCCCGCAAGTTCCGAACCTACGGGAGGTTATGTAAAGGGAATTAGCGATGAATTTGCAGTTTAAAGAATTATTAAATATCCAAAACTGCCAATGTGAATTTCAAGGAAAACCAGAAATTTTAGAACAATCTATTTCCGGATTTTCCATCGATTCAAGGACGATAAAATCGAATGAAGTCTTCGTCGCTATTAAAGGGGATAAGTTTGATGGTCATAATTTCATTTCCGATGTGCACGCAAAAGGTGTTCTGGTTTGCATGGTGTCGAATTTTTGGTTTGAAACTCAGCAACAAGAAAAATTAAGTGGAAATTATTTTTTAGTCGATGATACGCTGGTTGCATTGCAGGAAATCAGCCACTACTATCGATTGAAATTTGACATACCGCTTTTAGCACTAACCGGTAGCAATGGCAAGACGACAACGAAAGAGATGATCGCCGCTGTATTGGATGAAAAATATAATGTGCTGAAAAATAAAGGAAATTTGAATAATCATATCGGAGTTCCTCTTTCACTACTGGAGTTGACTGCTGATAATGACATCGCAGTACTTGAAATGGGAACCAATCATTTTGGTGAGATAGCCAGATTAGCAAAAATAGCTCAACCGACCTGTGGTTTAATCACCAATATTGGTCCAGCACATCTTGAATTTTTTGGTTCATTAAAAGGTGTTTATAATGCCAAACGTGAATTATGGCAATTTTTAGAGAAAAACGGGCATATTGCTTTTGTTAATATTGATGATAAATTATTAGGCAAAGATTTACCTTCGGTTGAAAAAGTTATTACTTATGGATTTGAAAATTCAGCACAGGTGCGGGGAAAATTTCTGGGACTTGATGAACAGGGAAAACCAAGTTTCCGAGTTAATGGTAAACAAATCAATTTGGGGATTGCGGGGATGCACAATATCTACAATGCGCTTGCAGCAGTGGCGGTAGGGCTGGAATTCGATCTGAGTATGACTCAGATCAAACTGGCACTTGAAAAACTTTTACCAACTTCAAAACGAATGGAAGTGATTCGAAAAAAGGATTTGATAATCATAAATGATTGTTATAATTCAAACCCGGAGTCAGCAAGAAAGTCACTTCTTACTCTGTCGCAAATGCAAACAAACGGAAAAAGAATTGCTGTACTGGCAGATATGTTAGAATTGGGGAAATGGAGCGAATCTGAGCATCAAGGGATTGGTGAGTATGTTTTTTCATTAGGTAATATCGATTATCTTCTCACTTATGGACCGTTATCGAAATTAACGGCTCAGCAGGCAGAGATCATGGGCATGATGAATGCGATCCATTTTGAGGATAAGAAAGAAATGATTAAATATATAAACAGTACCGTTGTTGCAGGTGATCTTCTTCTTATAAAAGGTTCAAGAGGGATGGTGATGGAAGAAGTAACCAACAACTTAATCGAAGGCTAATTTTCACTCAAAAGGAAGGAGTTATGTTTTATCATTTACTTTATCCATTAAGAAACGTCATATCTGGTTTAAATTTGTTTGGATATATCACCTTTCGCTCGGCTTCGGCTGCTATTCTGGCGTTGTTAATTAGTTTTATCGTCGGACCAGCGATTATCCGATTGCTGAGACAAAAACAAATTGGCGAAGAAATACGATTGGATGGACCTGAGACCCATTTAAAAAAATCTGGAACGCCAACAATGGGAGGCCTGATTATACTTATCGCCATTCTCGTCCCAACTTTTTGCTTCGCCCGATTGGATAACATTTATGTTTGGCTGATAATTCTGGCAACTATCTGGATGGGATTGGTCGGCTTTCTTGATGACTATTTAAAAGTTATAAAAAAAATGCCCAAAGGTTTGATCGGACGATATAAGCTGGCTGGACAAATCACCTTGGGACTGATCGTTGGTTGTATACTATATTTTCATCCAGATTTCAGGGGGATCAGGGCTCTCTCGACATTACCGTTCTTTAAAGATTATGAAATTGACTTCGGAATTCTTTACATTCCATTGGTAGTCTTTATAATCAGTGCGACTTCGAACTCAGTCAATCTGACGGACGGTCTTGATGGATTGGCTATTGGTCTGGTTGGTATTTCTGCTATTGCATGGGCTGGGATTAGTTACATCACTGGTCGTGTAGACTTCAGTGATTATCTTAATATTATCTATTTGCCCGGAGCAGGAGAGTTAACGGTTTATTCGGCAGCATTAATCGGAGCTTGCCTGGGGTTCCTCTGGTTTAATAGTCATCCTGCCCAGGTTTTTATGGGGGATACAGGTGCACTGGCTTTGGGGAGTGCCGTTGGTACGCTTGCTATATTACTGAAGAAAGAATTGCTTTTACCGATTATTGGTGGTGTATTTGTTGCTGAAACACTGTCTGTTATTCTTCAAGTAACTTATTTCAAACGAACAGGAGGAAAAAGGCTGTTTAAAATGGCACCCCTGCATCATCACTTTGAATTAAAAGGTTGGGATGAGTCAAAAGTTGTTACTCGTTTTTGGATTATTGGAATTTTACTTGTTTTACTAACACTGAGCACATTTAAAGTTCGTTAAGCATTTGGTGAGTGGTAGAGTGGTTAGTGGTGAGTGGTGATTTGTGAATAGGGAAAAGTGAATAATGAATAATTAATGATGAATACTGAATAGTGAGTAAGCCTTAGTAGATTATCAGCGACTCACTGCTCACGACTCACCACTCACATAGTTATTGAAAATAAAGGATTACATTTGAAGGGCAGAATAAAGTTTGATGTTTCTCTGTTAATGATCGTGTTATTATTGACGGTAATTGGCACGGCTGCAATTTACAGCGCCAGTTATTTTAAAGCGAAAGAGGAACATGGAAACAGCCATTATTTCCTGGGCAAACAATTGATTCGATTCGCGTTGGGAATCATACTGTTGTTAATTTTTATGCACATCGATTACCATGTCCTTCAGAAGTTTGCGCCGATAATTTTATTAATCACTTTTTTTGTGTTGGTTTATGTTTTAATTGGAGGAAATCTGTATAAAGGAAGTCGACGGTCGATTCCGTTATTCGGCTTTGGTTTTCAGCCATCTGAATTTGCAAAGTATGCATTAGTTTTATTCCTTTCAACATACCTGGTAAAAAAAGGAGATCGAATCAAAGATTTTAATGATGGCTTATTACCAACGTTACTTATTGTAGCATTTATAATAGCTCCGATTTTACTTGAGCCTGATTTAGGAACTGGAATTATTATTTTTATTATTTGCAGTATTGTTATTTTTGTCGCCGGTGCCAGTCTATATCATTTGTCGGGTTTGACTTTTACAGCTTTGACCGTGGTCGCTTTCTTGTTATCGATTTTTCCTTATCAGAAGGCAAGATTAGTTAGATTCATCGATTCAGTGAGAGGGGCGATTGATCCGCCATGGCAGGTGACGCAATCATTAATTTCATTCGGCAACGGTGGGCTCTGGGGAGTCGGTTTGGGCAATAGTCGACAAAAGCTACATTTCCTGCCTCAGCCCTTTACCGATTTTATCTTTTCAATCATAGGAGAAGAGGTAGGCCTGATCGGATGTACCCTGATTTTGCTGCTGATTCTGGCATTTATATGGCGTGTAATTTGGATTGCTCTTCATGCACCTGACAAAGAAGGACAGTTGTTAGCAGTTGGAATTACAGCATCGATTGTTGTTTATGCCTTTTTCAATTCTGGCATTACACTGAATCTATTGCCGATTACCGGTATTACGATGCCTTTCATCAGCTATGGTGGAAGTTCACTGGTTGTACATTTAATGGCAGTGGGGATTTTGCTGAATATATCAGCTCAGATTCAGAATCCGAAGCGTGTAGCTTCAAATGGTTCTCGAAAAAATTACGTAACCAGTTCTTATTCAAAGTTAAAAAAAACAAGGAAATCCAAAATTCGTAAGAGAAAATAAAAGATTGAAAGATGTTAAAAGTATTGAAACTATCCTTTAATATCATAATCATCGCCATGATGTTGATGTTAGCGTTGGTCTGGTTCTGGAAAAATGACGCCTTTGAACTTAAGGCAGCGAAAATTCAGGGCAATCGCTACCTGACTAAAGAAGAAATTTTCGAACTGGCGGGAATCGATTTTTCACAAGATATATTTGAAGTTGACACGGATGAGATTGAGATTCGAATTCTGAGCCACCAAATGATTGAAAATGTATCGGTAACTCGTTTTTTACCTTCAGCTTTAAAAATCAAAGTAAAGGAACGAGATTTGATTGCTGCTGTTTCTGGTTCTGAAGTCTCGGCGGTTGATAGAACTGGAAATCTATTATTTCAGTGTCCCACCGAGGCTATTTATGATTTGCCAGTCGTTACAGGATTTCATTTTCAAACCGATTCCAATGGAGTCCGAATCGTTAAAGAATCTGGTCTGGTGCAACAGGCAATTCGTATATTAAATGATGTTAAAAACATGGATCTCGTTGTATTTCATGAAATCTCAGAACTCCATTATAGTCAAAATCATGGATTTGTGTTCTATTTGAAAGAATCAAATTCACCTGTTATATTCGGAAATGGTAATTATCACCATAAGGTTATATATTTTATGACAATATATCACCATTTACTGGAAAGAAATAAATTAGATGATGTTCGTGTAATCGATATTCGATTTAAAGATCAAGTCGTAGTTAAAAATAAGACATAGGTAATTATGCTGAAAATATTTTCATTTGCCAATTACAAATAAGGAGATAGATAATGCCAAGTCCCGAGTTAATAACAGGCCTTGACATTGGAACGACCAAGATCGGGGTGATTATTGCTGAGGTCGAAGATGATAGTCAACCTAAAGTTATTGGTGTTGGAACAGCACCATCAGAAGGACTTCGAAAAGGAGTTGTTGTCAATTTAGAGAAAACGGTTCGTTCTATTGAAAGTGCTTTAGAACATGCGGAACAGATGGCAGGGATTAAAGTGGATCAGGTTTATGTAGGGATTGCGGGTGATCATATTAGAAGTTATAACGGACGTGGAGTTGTTGCTGTTGCTGGACCAGAAAATGAAATTACAGAAGATGATGTTCGTCGTGTTATTGATGCTGCTAAGGCAGTGGTGATGCCAATTGATCGTGAGATTATCCATATTATTCCCCAGGAGTTCATTGTTGATGACCAACGAGGAATTAAAGATCCTTTGGGTATGTCTGGTGTGAGATTAGAAACAGAAGTCCACATTGTAACAGGGGCAATTACATCGGCGCAAAATATTTGTCGAAGTGTGGAACGCGCTGGCGTAGACGTGAAAGACCTGGTTTTAGAACCTTTAGCTTCCAGTTATTCTGTCCTTAGCGAGGATGAAAAAGAACTGGGAGTTGTCGTAATGGATATGGGAGGTGGAACAACCGATATTGCCATGTTCTTTGAGGGTTGTATTCGGCACACCGCGGTTGTCGCGCTTGGCGGTGGTAATGTGACCAATGACATTGCCCTTTGTTTGCGCACGCCGATTGATCAGGCAGAAATGATCAAAATTAAACATGGATGTGCTTTGCCCTCTCTACTCGAAGAACAAGAAAAAACAGTAGAAATAGCCGGCGTCGGCGGACGTCCGCCGCGTAAAGTCGCTCAAGAATTGCTGGTGGATATAATTCATCCCCGAATGGAAGAAATTTTTCGGCTCTCAGCCGGAGAAATACGCAAGTCTGAATTTGCAAATTTAATGACTGCCGGCGTGGTTATCACTGGAGGAGGTGCGCTTATCAAAGGTGCGGTTGAATTAGCTGAAGAAGTATTTGATATGCCGGTAAAACTGGGAATTCCAAAAGGATTTAGTGGACTGATCGATCTGGCGAAAAGTCCCATTCATGCTACTGGCGTTGGACTTATTTTATACGCATTAGCCAACCGTTATGAACTTGAAGGGATTCTCAGCGAAGGCGAGGTCGGTCTTTTTGAACGGATCTGGGAGCGGATGAAAAACTGGTTTAGTTAGAATCGATCGAAGCTTTGCTGTAACTCGACGAATTTTGATTTGGAATCTTGTACATTTTGGATTAAAATATAAGGCGTAAACCGTAACGTTTAACGCAGCGAAGCTGCAACTGAAAACAATATTATGTTAGAGAAATTGGAGATGATATGTTAATCGCTGAGAACGCGAAGTCCGCAGAGAATTAATGAGTTGAAAAAAATGAATTATATCCAAATGTTATACTTTGATCATTGTTTTAATAATTAAAATTTTCTCAGCGATCTCAACGAACTCTGCGGTTAAGAATGTTAAATATTGCTTGCCAAAAAAAACAAAGAATTAATCCGTAATATTATAGAGCGTACGGCGTGAAGCGCAGAACGGTTGATCTTCGCTCCACGCCCTGCGCTCTATGATAAATAATTTTACAAACAATAGAAAAAACAACATTATTGAATAATATCTCCCATCCAATAAGGAGGGCTAAATATGAGTTTGACATTTGATTTTGATGAAACCATGAGTCCGACTGCAACGATGAGAGTCATTGGCGTTGGTGGTGCTGGTGGCAATGCTGTCAATCGAATGATCTCTGCTGGTTTAACAGGTGTTGAATTTATCGCTGTGAATACCGATCTTCAGGCGTTAAACACCTGTAAAGCTCCCATTCGTTTGCAGATCGGAAAAAACCTGACAAAGGGTTTAGGTGCTGGAGCTAATCCAGACATCGGCAGACGGGCAATCGAAGAAGATAAGGATACTATCTTTAATGCGCTAAAAGATACAGATATGGTTTTCGTTACTGCTGGAATGGGTGGAGGCACCGGAACTGGAGCTGCCCCAATCGTAGCTGAAATCGCAAAAGACCTGGGTGCATTGACAGTAGCGATAGTCACCAAACCATTTCTATTCGAGGGACCAAAGCGTATGAATCGGGCTGACGAAGGTCTCGCTGAATTAAAAGAACGGGTCGATACTTTAATTGTTATTCCAAACCAACGGCTGTTATCCATCGTATCAAAAGATACTCGATTGAACAAAGCATTTCAGATGGCAGATGAGGTGCTTTATAATGCAACCAAAGGAATTTCGGATCTGATTTCAGTTCCGGGTTTAATTAATCTTGATTTTGCCGATGTGAAGACAGTTATGTCCGAGATGGGCGATGCACTGATGGGTTCAGCCGTGGCATCCGGAGAAGATCGCGCCATTGAGGCGGCACAAAATGCCATCAAAAGCCCCTTGCTGGAAGAGGTTTCCATTGTTGGTGCCCTTGGTCTGCTGGTGAATATCACTGGCGGTGATGATTTGACGCTGTCAGAAGTTGATTCGGCTGCCAATATTATCCAGGAAGCAGTTGGAGAGGAAGCAAATGTCATTTTCGGCGCTGTGATTGATGAGCAATTTAAAGATCAGATTCGTGTCACCGTCATCGCAACTGGATTCAATCACAACGGGCGCAAAGCAAAAACCATACTGGCAAAAAGGAAAATGGATTTCATTCACTCCTCAATCGATTATTTAGACATCCCCACTTACCAACGCCATGCTGCTGAGAAGGATAATGGAAACGGTAACGGGAATAGAAGCAATCTGGAACTTGATTTAGAAGAAGAAACGGCTGAAACAAAATCTGATAATTATGAACTGCCGACATTTCTCCGTCGACGGATGGAGATGTAGTTGGTGAGTGATGAGTCAAAGTTATCAAGTTAAGGAAAATAATGAATATCGAAGTTTGATTTTTGTTGTTGTGGGATTTTGCATTTTGGTGCCGTAGATTGGGAAACAACGGTCTGGGTTAATGACAAACAGATTGGTCATCATCCTGAAGAAATTATAACGATGATTGAAAATACGAGACTTTGGTCACCAGAGTCTCCATTTTTATATGATCAGGAGTTAATCAAAAAATTGATACCGATGATTGAAGATGGACTGTGTCGGCTGCAGTCCATACACAAACGGCTGATGTGGAGGTTGAAGGCAAAGGTTTGATGACCTATGATCGAGTTGTCATAAAAATGGATGCCGCAATGGGGCACCAAATTCATCAGGATTATCTCGCCCCAGAAATTATATCTGAATAAGTAGAGTTACATTCGGTTGAAAAAAGATTTTGGTGGATTTTAAATTCAAAAAAATTTTAAAAAAAATAAAATTTCGCTTGCATTTTAAATCAAATTTTATATCTTATAATTTAAACATTTTGAATCTAAACCTTCCCCAGGTTTACCCTTTTAAAAAATATTATAAATACCCACTCTAAATTTCTAATTCCTTTATTGGATGTAACTTTCGATGGGTTGCAGCTTTTGATGCAAAAAGTTGCTTTATAGTGACTCAATTGAGGGTCACAATTTACTTTAAAAATTTGAAGAAAAATGTCGATTTCAAATTCTATCGAGAAATCCGCTATTTTGGGCATTGATATTGGTGGTACAGGCATTAAGGCAGCTTTAGTCGATCCTGTTCAAGGTACACTTCTGTTTGAAACTAAGAAGCTTGCGACACCACAACCAGCGACTTCCAGTTCGATGCTGAAGCTTATTTATCAATTAATTAAAGAGCTTAACTGGTTTGGTTCAATTGGCTGCGGCTATCCAGGAGTCGTGAAAAATGGCATTGTATATACGGCCGCCAATCTCGATCCAAGCTGGATTGACGTGGATCTTGCCCATGAATTGAGAAGATTCACTACAGGAACCGTGATGGTCATCAATGATGCCGATGCGGCTGGTATCGCTGAAATGACTTTCGGTGCAGGAAAATCTCGAAACAAAAAGGGCGGCGGCGTTGTGATGCTTTTTACGCTTGGTACCGGCATCGGGAGTGCGCTTTTTGTCGATGGGCAACTTGTGCCCAACACCGAATTCGGGCACATAGAAATGGATGGCGTCGATGCCGAAAAATTAGCTGCCACTGTGATTCGAGAACGAGAGAATCTGAGTTGGGAAATTTGGGGCGAACGAGTGAATCGATATTTGCAATACATGGAAAAACTGTTTTCGCCTGATTGCATCATAATCGGTGGCGGTGTGAGCGAAAATCCTGAGAAATTCTTTCCCTATCTTGATTTGAAAACAGAAATTTTGCCGGCAAAAATGGTGAATGATGCTGGGATTATCGGAGCGGCTTTGGCGGTGATTGGACAAATTGGTAATCAGGTAACTGGGTAATTCGTGATTGAACGAAAATTAGTAAAACTCGTCATTCCAAGCGGAGTCGAGGAATCTGCGTACGCTTGAAATTATTTGGATTACAGATTTCTCCCTTCGGTCAAAATGACAAAAGAAGAGGTTTTAATTCAGCTACTAATCAACCAAAATAAATTAAGGGGGATATAAAAATGCAGTTGATCATAAACTGGGGATTTAAATAATTATGGAGTTAGAATTAGAAAACACAATAATCAACACAATTCGCACACTTTCAATGGATGCGGTTCAAAAGGCAAATTCTGGTCATCCAGGAACGCCCATGGCTTTGGCACCGGTGGCTTTCGTTATTTATAATGAATTTTTAAAATTCAACCCCAAAAATCCGAACTGGACCAATCGAGACCGTTTTGTACTTTCTGCAGGGCACGCTTCCATGCTGTTGTACAGCGTTTTGCACATTATGGGATATGATGTTTCTTTAGAGGACATCAAAAATTTCCGTCAGTTGCATAGCAATACAGCGGGACATCCAGAATATGGATTGACACCAGGCGTCGAGATGACAACTGGACCATTAGGACAGGGTGCTGCGACAAGCGTGGGAATGGCGATTGCTGAAAAGTGGCTGAAAACTTATTTCAATCGCCCTGGTTTTGATATAATCGATTACCGGATCTATGCTATTGTCAGTGATGGCTGTATCATGGAAGGCGTGTCCTCAGAAGCTGCCTCTTTAGCGGGTCACCTGGGATTGGATAATTTGATCTGGATTTATGATAATAATTCGATTACCATTGAAGGGAGTACAGATTTAACATTTTCAGATAATGTGGCTGAAAGATTCGGAGCTTACAATTGGAGGATCGAACACATTGAGGATGCGAATAATTTATTCGAGATTGGAACTTATTTACTGAATGCCCTGGATGAAGATGACAGGCCGTCACTGGTTATTCTGGATAGCCACATCGCTTATGGCGCGCCCAATAAGCAGGATAGTGCCAGCGCCCACGGTGAGCCACTTGGCGAGGAGGAGATACGAGCAACAAAGCTGAATTATGGTTGGGATCCTGAAAATAAGTTTTATATGCCAGAAGAAGTACAAAAATACACCAAGATGGTGATTAAAAAGGGCAAAGAATTGGAAGAAGCATGGCTACAAAAATTCAATGAATATAAACGAGTCTATCCGAATCTTGCCCAACAATTCAATCAAATTCAAAATCGAGAATTACCCAGAGATTGGCAAGAAGCATTGCCCACATTTCCTGCCGATGAAAAAGGGCTTGCCACACGGCAATCGAATGGAAAAGTGCTGAATGCGCTGGCAGAAAAGATACCCTGGTTGATTGGTGGTTCAGCCGATTTGATGCCCTCAACAAAAACGAAGATTGAAGATTCCCCAAGCTTTAACAAAGATAATTATTATGGCAGGAATTTTCATTTTGGGATTCGTGAACACGCCATGGGCGCAAGCGTGAATGGGATGGCATTAAGCAAACTACGCCCTTTTGGTGCCACATTCTTCGTGTTTTCCGACTATATGCGTCCAGCTATCCGTCTCGCTGCCTTAATGGAACAGCCATCAATTTTCATTTTTACTCACGATAGCATTGGGTTAGGAGAGGACGGTCCGACCCATCAACCGATTGAACAATTGGCTTCTCTTCGCGCCATACCCAGTTTGGAAGTCATCCGCCCTGCAGATGCCAACGAGCTTTCAGTTTTATGGAAGTATGTTCTGGAAGACAGAGAGCATCCCATTGCATTAGTTTTAACCCGTCAGGCAGTACCAACTCTTGATCGGACAAAATATGCTTCGGCTGAGGGCGCTTTAAAAGGCGGTTATGTTTTAGTCGATTCAGATGGAACGCCTGATGTGATTTTATTAAGCACAGGCTCGGAAGTGCATTTGTGTCTGAATGCTTATCAAGAATTGAAGAAAGAAGGAATTAAAGTCCGTGTGGTCAGTATGCCTTGCTGGACATTGTTTGACCGACAATCGTCACAATATCGAGAATCGGTTTTACCCAGATCTGTCAAAGCCCGAATCGCCGTAGAAGCGGGATCAAAACTCGGCTGGGAACGGTACACAGGTGACAACGGTGCGATAATTGGCTTGGACAGCTTTGGGGCGTCTGCACCTTATAAGGATTTGTATCGGGTTTTCGGTTTGACAGTGGAGAATATTGTGGAAACAGCTAAACAGCATATTGAAAAGGTATGAGAATGATTGATAATAAAATAGTCTTAAATCTCGTTAATTATGATTCAATGATAAGAGATTCCTTTGAAAAGCTGAAAAGGGAACAAATCCTCGATCGCATCTGGAAGCACGATCATACGGTGTGGCAACCCAAGCCGACTGAAATCACTAATCGATTGGGTTGGCTGCGTTCTCCCGAGGAGATGAGGAAGAATATCGCTGAGATTCAAACGTTTGTGAATGAAGTCGAATCAGAAGGATTTACCCATGTCTTGTTATTAGGCATGGGCGGATCGAGTCTCGCGCCTAAGGTTTTTCGTCGTATTTTTGGTGTGAAAGCAGGCCACCCTGATCTGGCGGTACTGGACAGTACGACGTCTGATGCTGTTCTCTCTTTTTCCAGAAAGCTCAATCCTGAAAAAACGCTCTATATCGCTTCAACCAAATCTGGTAGCACGGTTGAGACGCTCTCTTTCATGAAATATTTTTATAACAAAACCTTGAGCAAAGTGGGCAAAGAAAAGGTAGGCAAACATTTTGTTTCCATCACCGATCCAGGCAGTAGCCTTGAAGCACTGGCAAAGGAACTAAATTTCCGAAAAATATTCTTGAATGATCCCAATATTGGAGGACGCTATTCGGCTCTATCTTATTTCGGATTAATCCCAGCAAGTTTAATAGGGGTAGATTTAAACATATTACTGAATCGAGCGCAAAGATTGGTTTGCGACTGCGACGACTGTGATAATGCTGTGAACGGTGACAATACAGGTGCATTGTTAGGTACGGTTCTGGGAGAGTTAGCTCGATACGGTCGAGATAAACTGACCTTTGTTATTTCCCCAGAAATCGAACCATTTGGCACATGGATTGAGCAGTTGATTGCCGAAAGTACCGGAAAGGAAGGTGTTGGTATTTTGCCTGTGGTGGGTGAAGCGATGCTCACTCCACAGGATTATACTTATGATCGGCTGTTTGTTTATCTAAAATTAACTTGCGATTCCACTTATGATACTCAGGTCAAATCGCTGATCGATAACAGCTTTCCACTCGTGGAAATTCAACTGATGGATAAGTACGATCTGGGCGGTGAGTTTTTCCGCTGGGAAATTGCTACCGCCATTGCTGGCTATTTTCTGAGGATCAATCCGTTCGATCAGCCTAATGTGGAAGCGGCAAAGGTCCTGGCTCGAAAAATGGCGGCGGCTTATCAGGAAAACGGTGAACTGCCTGAATCCGAACCGTCTCTCAAAACAGACGGGATTATAGTTTTTACGGACAACAATGTGATTAGTCTCGAAGATGCCCTGACACAATTCCTAACGAAAGCCAATCCAGGTCAAAACGGTAAAGGACGCAGTTATGTGGCGATTCAGGCTTTTGTTCAACCCACATCAGAAACTGATGCGGCTTTGCACGATTTGAGAACTAAAATTCAAAGAAAATACAAACTGGCAACGACAGTCGGCTTTGGTCCTCGATTTCTACATTCCACTGGACAACTGCATAAAGGCGATGGTGGAAATGGGCTGTTTATTCAGATCACCAGCGAATTTCCAAAGGATATCGCTATTCCCGATAAAGCGGGTGCAGAATCATCTTCGATATCTTTTGGCGTTTTGGCATTGGCTCAAGCTCTGGGTGATCGACAGGCATTGCTGGACGCTAATCGAAAAGTGATTCGGTTTCATCTGAGTTATGATACGGTGGCTGGTATCCGAAAACTGGTAGATACTATTTAGAATTTTATCGTTTGACTCTTTTAAAATTAAATGAAAAACATAGATCATCTCAAAAAACAAGCGGCCTTAAAAGCTGTCGAATTTGTCGAATCAGGGATGGTTTTAGGCCTGGGGAGCGGCAGCACTGCCCGGTATGCATTAGATGAGATTAGTAAGCGATTTCGAGAAGGTAAGTTAAAAAGCATCGTCGGGATTCCCAGTTCAATCAAAACTGCCCAGGATGCACAAATATTTGGTATTCCCCATGGATCATTAGACGAATATCCAGAGATCGATCTGACGATTGATGGCGCTGATGAGGTCGATCCTGAGCTGCATGTCATTAAAGGTGGCGGGGGTGCCTTGCTGCGGGAAAAAATTTTAGCTCAAAATAGTCGGCGGTTTATAATTATTGTGGATGAAACTAAACTTTCTCCCGCTTTAGGCGTTAAAAGAGTAGTTCCTGTGGAAGTAATTCCCTTCGGATCTTACCCAGTTTTAAAATATTTAAAAACACTTTCCGTTGATGCGAAACTTCGCTTAAATGAAAAAAACGAACCCTTTCAAACCGATCAGGGTAATTTTATTATTGATTGTAAATTTGAAAAAATCTCACAGCCTTATGAATTGGCTGCAAATTTAAAAGCAAAAGCTGGAATTGTAGAACATGGCTTGTTCCTGGGATTGACTACTGATGTTATCATTGCCGGTGAACAAGGAATTGACCATGTTGTTGTAAAACTTAACTAGAATTTAAATAACTGATTAAAACGTTTAATAGGAGATTAGGAAAAAACTATGGAAAAACCTGAAAACTGTATAATCGTAATCTTTGGAGCTTCTGGCGATCTAACAAAAAGAAAACTAATACCATCGTTGTTCGATCTCTTTCGAAAAGATTTAATGCCCAGAAATTTTGCCATCTTAGGGATTGGACGGTCAGACTACGATGATCAATCGTTTCGAGAGAAGGTAACCATCAGCATCAAAATTTTTGCTAAAAGCAAACCTGTGAATCAGAAAAACTTGCGTGATTTTTTGAAGCACATTTTTTATGAGATGATGGATTCCAACAATTCCGAAGAATATGAGCAATTGAAAAACAGGCTGACAGATCTAAATGAAGTGACTCGAGCGAATAGGAATTATATCTACTATATGGCAACGACGCCGTCGATATATGAAACGGTTACCACCAATCTCGGCGAACAGGGATTGAATCAACAGGCTGATGGTGAAGGCTGGAAACGAATCGTCTTTGAAAAGCCGTTCGGTTCTGATCTCGAATCCGCCAGGGCGCTCAATGCCTATCTTCAGCAGATTTTTACCGAGGATCAGATTTACCGCATCGATCATTATC
>Ga0209636_10003266_pt1 | contig 16519 bp, 15 predicted proteins | sample DeeMarSWOR152_54_FD_187464 | JGI IMG/M metagenome (GOLD analysis project Ga0209636, IMG submission 187464) | Marine sediment microbial communities from White Oak River estuary, North Carolina - WOR-1-52-54 (SPAdes) (version 2) | ecosystem: Environmental > Aquatic > Marine > Intertidal zone >...
AGGAAATGGTTAACAAAGGTGGGTATCTCCTGTCTCCTCTCCCTCAAGGGAGGAACGGGGATATTGACCACATTCAGCCGATAGTACAGATCCTCCCTGAAACGGCCAGCCCGTATGGCTTCTTCCAGGTTCTTATTCGTGGCCACCAGAATGCGCACATCGACTTGGATATCGGTTCTACCCCCCAACCGGGAGAACCCGCCATCTTGTAAAACCTGGAGGAATTTCGCCTGCAGTGGTGGGCTCATATCCCCGATCTCGTCCAAAAAGATGGTTCCTCCGTGTGCCAGCTCGAATTTCCCGGGCTTGGGTCTGTAGGCCCCGGTAAATGCCCCCTTCTCATATCCGAAGAGCTCGCTCTCGAGGAGCTTCTCGGGAAGGGCTGCGCAATTGACCTTGACGAATGGTTTATCCCTTCGAGGGGAATTGAGGTGCAATGCACGGGCGACGATTTCCTTGCCCACGCCGCTCTCCCCATGAATGAGGACGGTGACGTTGGTGCTTGCCACTCGATTGACAAGCTCCCGAATTCGATTCATCTTCTCCCCCGAAAAAATGAGGGAACTATTCATATCAAGGGATTGTGTTCCTTTGGTAGCTTTTGGTGAATAGCGGCTTACTTTAGGCACGGCCTTCCCCGTTCTCATTTCACCCTAATTCCATTTGTCTTGACTTCATCATCGTTTGTGGTATTAAGAAAGAAAAGGGGGGGCAAGAAAGGAAAAGTCGCATTGAGTCTCCCCAGACCATGCCTTTTTCTTCCTCAGCCCTCCCTTTACTATATCCAACTTTTCTGTTGTTCTACAAGTCTCCCCTTATCGACGTCAGGGACCTAGCCTATAAAAGTAATCCCAGACATATTCCATTTATTCCGATTCCTTGGGCAACATCTTTTCTATGATACCCCCGTACATGACCAAGCCCTGGTGGCACTATCATATTCGTAGTTGATTAATGCAAGAGATTCAGGTCGGGCGTGGCCATCAGTGATACTTCTACGGTCGAGTAAAGCACAGGCGCACGCATCGGTAGGAAGAGAGTTTCCGATTTCCACCCTTTCGGTTGTGCAGCGGGTTCCTAATTCCTCCATGGTCCACAGAGAGAAAAAAATAAAGGTAAAATTTTTCCCATTTAGGCGAGAGCTGATGTTTCAAAAAAATAAAAAATTTTCAATACTTATACTTAAAACGGAAAGATAGTGGTAATTGATTACCACATTTTACGGTTTTTCTTCCAATTTCCTTCAATTTTTTATTTTTTTCCATGTTCTATCTTGAAAAATAATTGAATGATTTCAATAAATTACCTATAAATATGCCACTTTTATCAGTTTGGCACAAAAAATGCCAAATAAATAAGCGATTCTGAATAAGTATTGATAAATTGTTATGAAATCAAGTATGAAGAAATACCTTTACATTCCCTGGGTCCTGCTTCTTTTTGGGATCGCCGCCATTCTGACTATTTTAGAAATTGTCTTCCGAAAAGGAAGATCCATATTCGCTTTCAACCATGAAGCAATATGATCTAACTCTTAAACATGGGTGGGGGGAAAATTTGTGGACCGATTCGTTCGACTTGTGAATAAAGAGAGTAAGAACTGGGGGATAGGATATGAAAGTTGTTTGTTTCCAGTGTAAGGAAGAAATCGGGGAGAAGGCCCCGTTATCTGACAACAGAGCGACTCACGGTCTTTGTTACCGGTGCCTAAAGCAACTCCTCGAGAGACGATTATCAAATAAAGAGAGACTTCGGAAAGGCCAATTGTGGAAATTTGATCCCGAAGTGACCTCCAAATCCGAGATATAATCAAAAATGGCTTAAAAATGGTCCTTGTCCCAAAAGTACGTGATTGATGGAAATTCACTCCCACAGCTCATGATTGACCACAACATCGGCGTCAACCCCTCACCCCATACGAAATCAGAAGAATAGATTCTGATTACTTCACGGGGGAATAGAACGAGTCCCGCCTGGCGCAATGAGGTCCCCCGTTACCAGGCGGCACACAGACGGACACAATTCCGCGCACAATCCATGATTTTCAAAGAAAAGGGGTTAACCGAAATGTCGGCTAACCCTTGATTTTATTAGTGCCGGAGGTCGGATTCGAACCGACACGGGGTTTAAGCCCCGCGGGATTTTGAGTCCCGTGCGTCTACCAATTTCACCACTCCGGCGTTACCCAGTATGATAAAGGAGAAAAAAGGCTCTTGTCAACCAAAAAGGGATACGACTTTTTCGGAGACATGAGAAGAATAATTTGACTCTTCAGGCCTCCCTATGGTATTTTTAAACCGCAAAGGGGCTGTAGCTCAGATGGGAGAGCGTGTGACTGGCAGTCATAAGGTCAGGGGTTCGATCCCCCTCAGCTCCACCAATGGTATAGAGGGGTCAGCCAACGGAGGCTGACCCCTTTTTACTTAAAGCTCGATCTGGGTACCGACACCCCGTTCCACTGCCCTCTCATAGGCCAATCTTGCTACTGCCGCATCCTCAATGGCAAAGCCCACCGACTTAAAGAGGGTAATCTCCTCCTCAGCCATCCGGCCGGGTTTCATGCCGGCGACGACCTCTGAGAGCTCACCTCGGATGTCGTCCCGTGAGATTACCCCCTCCCGCATTGGGATGAGCAGATCCCCGGCCTCACTGAGAGCACCCTCGTAGGAATCGACGAAAAGACACGATCTTTTAACGGCCTCCGAATCCACCTCCCTCGTCTCCGGAGTAAAAGCCCCAATGACGTTGAGATGAGTCCCTTCCCTGAGGCTTGAACCGGAAAAGACCGGTATCGGTGAGGTCGTCGCCGTTACCACGATATCCGATTTCCCGACAACGTCATCGGGGGATGAAAGGACCTCCACATTCACCCCCAATTTTACCGAGTAATCTTCGGCAAACCCTCTGGCTCTCTGCTTGATCGTATCGAAGAGGTAGCATACTTCAATGGCCCTGACTGCGCGGGTCGCCGTGAGCTGGAAACCCGCCTGAACCCCGGTTCCGATGATACCCAAGGAGGTCGCATTTTCCCTGGAGAGGTATTTCGTCGCCACCGCGGATGCTGCACCCGTGCGTGCTCCGGTCAAGTAGATGCCGTCTATTAAGGCGAGAGGAGAGCCCGTCGTCGAATCGTACAACAGGTAGAGACCGTAAATCAGGGGAAGGCCCTTTTCGCGATTTCCGGGAAATACCGAGACCAGCTTCGCACCCACTATCGCCTCCGCTCCCTTTGCCGGGCTCAGAAAAGAAGGCATGTAGAGAATTACTCCTTCGGGGATGTTGAAGTGAGTCCGGGGTGGGATAACCCATCTTCCGCGGGCATAATCGGCGAATGCACCCTCCACAACATCAATGACCTCTTCCATCCTGAGGATGCCTTCCAGATCGTCTCTCGAAATAACCCTCATCATCCCATTCCACCCACGCCTCCGCGGGAAGATCCCGCCGCTACCCCTATGGCCCGGCCAAGATTGAGCGTGGTCTTCCCGTTTGGCCTGATTTGAAATCCTTCATCCTCCAGGACCTTAGCGGCAGGGATCGTCCCATCCTCATCCACACGAGAGATAACCCCGACGCTCAATACCGTATCGATATGATGCGAGACGCCTTCCAGTGCCTTCATGACATCTACGCATTTTTCCAGAGATGTTTTAAACTCGATAATAGCCGAGACGACAAATTCGTCAAGGACATCTTCTCTTAGTTTACCAGTCTTCGGATCTTCCATTAAATAGGTGAGCGGATTACCTGGATCATATACAATATTCAATTTGGATAGCTCCTTGCAAATTCTTTCAACCTCCCTTAATCTTACCCCTCCCGCGTTTGGCCTCCCAACATCTATTGCAAAACCAACCTCTCCTTTCCTATACCTGTTTGTCACATCATTGGTCTTCGATTCCTCGGTTCCCCTTCCGGATACGCCGGTCTCCTGAAACACCGAGATAGGATCACTGAAGATATTTCTTATGGTTCTCGGCCAAAGGAGCCCGTTTCTTGTAATGGCATCAACGGGACAAACCTCTGATCGAAAGCAGTTACCGCATTCCGCACACAGATCTTGATCTATTTCCGCCTTTTCATCCTCCATCCCGATGGCACCAACGGGACAGTATTCAAGACACGCCTCGCATCCGATACATGTTTCTCGGTCAATTATCATAATGACACCTTCCCTTTCACTCCGTGACTCTTTTCAATATCCTGGCGGCACGTTTTGGATTGAAAATCCCGCACGTGCATGTGGAGGCTAATCTCTTGCCACCCTCTTCCGGGGTTAATTTCCCCGATTTCACCTCTTCAAAGACGTTCTCAATCCGTTTTGTCGTGACCATTCCATGGCCGCACATCGTAGAAATGGCTAATATTTCCTCTCTGGGGAGGATGTTCCTATTGCCAAAAATTCCCAAGGACATGTTGACGGTATGGGGCTTGAGGCCGATTTCCCTTAAAATTTCGAACACGACCTTATAATTCCCGCTGACCACAACGGACATACCCAGGTCCGCTTCCTCCATGCTCTTCAGGGCATCCCTGAGGCGAGATCTGTCTGAAAAAGCGGCGCCAACGTACGCCTTGTCTCCCATATGTTCCAGGATCTCCTCATCGGTATGTCCCGTGTAGCGTCCCCCTAGATTGTCATCGGCGAGATTATCGGGATTTGAATCCGCGACCATCTTGAAAATTTCTCTCAGTTTCTCGCCCGCTCCCTTATCGTTGTGTTTCTGGGCGGCCATAGAGAGTATCACAAAATCCTCGCCGTCTCCCTCGATATCCACTATCCTGTGCAGTGTGTGCGTCATAATAACCCTCCTCAGGGGATAAATTGGCCTCCTTTCCCCTTCACCTTACAGCGCTCCGATATCTCTGAGGGCCCTTCTTAACCCCTCTTCCTGCTCCTCGGTTAGCTCGGGCATCGGCCTCCTGACAGGGCCCGCCGGAAGTCCGAGGATCCTCAAGGCCTCTTTAGCGGGAGAGACATACCCGGGGTCGTACTCCAGGAATCGATTCAATTCCTGAAGTTTCAAATGCAGATCCCTTGCCTCCTCAAACTTCCCCTCACGGAAGAGGGTGTAAATCGCCTTCATCTGTCTGGGAACAACCCCGCCCGCCGTGGAATAGACGCCCTTCGCCCCAACCATGAGGGCAGGAAAAAACTGGCTATCAATCCCGGTGCAGATGGAGGACTCTTTTTTGACCAGCCGTATCACCTCCACCAATTGTCCCATATCGGAATTGCTCTGTTTGAGCCCGATAACGTTTTTTACCTCCATCAACTTAGCGAGTAACGTGGGGCTCATCTGGTTGCCGGTATAGAGCGGGTTGTTATAAACGACAACGGGAAGGAGGTTGGCCTCGGCAAGGGTCTTGAAGTGGAAGAAGAGAGCTTCATCATCGAGGATGAAGTAATAGGGGGGAACCATGATGGACGCATCCGCACCTCCTTCTTTTGCGTCTTTCATGAGCTGCAGGCTCTCCCGTGTGCTACAGGCTGCGGTCCCGGCGATCACCGGAACCGCCCCCTTCACCTCTTCCGATATGGTCTTGATAACCAACTTCTTCTCCTCGCGGTCGAGGTGAGGGAACTCCCCGGTCCCTCCGACGGGCATAATAGCGTCCACCCCGCCATCCACCAGGTAACGAATGATCGTCTTCAGGCCCTCGTAATCGACATCTTCATTGTCCTGGAAAGGCGTAACAACCGCCGCAATAATCCCCTTTACGTCTTTGGATGTGATCATAGCCGTTCCTCCTTTCTATTCCACACAGAGCTGAGGGGAGTTAAGCGTTGAATAGATGATGGGAACTATGCGAGCTCCTTCAAAAGGAGTGCAGCCCTTTCTGTATTAAAGATGCCACACAGACAATGTCTGGCTAATTCTTCAGCGGCCTCCTGAGCGCTTTTCCTCTTATCCCGAACATCGTCAGCCATTGCCCTAATGAGATTGGCTGATACAAGGCCATGGCCACACATGGTGAGGACCTCAAGGGTCCTCTCATCTGGCAGTAGCTTTCGATTTCCCCATATGCCGAGGGAATGTTCGACGCTATGATACTGAACCCCTGCTGCCTCACAACAACCCCTGGCCCTATCGAACAATCCCGACACTACCACTGACAACCCGAGGTCGGCCTCTACTATTTCCCTGAATACCTTCTTTGCTTTCTCGAAATCGTTGAATACGGCGTGAATATTGGTGATTCCCTCCAAATTCTCCACGATTTTGTCGTAACCAGCCGTATATTGATTTCCGACCCGATCGTCTCCGTAGTGAACCGGACCGTTGGAAACGATGATGTCAAGAAATTTTTTGATCTTCCCTTCTGCCCCTTCCGAATTGATCCCCCTCGAGGGGGTTAGGACAAAGATGATCTCCTGGTCGAGATTCTCGGCGGACCCCATTCTGTGAAGCGAGTGTGTCATTGATTCCCCCTCCTTCCTCACGTCGCTCAGTCAATTTTGGGACGACCCACCCCGGCGCATATTTTTACATGTCTGGACGGCTCGTATCCAAGTCGCTTCGCCTGTTCAACGGCGGGGAGCCCTCCATCCAGACCCGGCCGACTGATGTAATCCACGCTGAATACCGTGTCCAATGCCTTTTCCTTTTTTCTCAACGTCTCGAGAACTTCTCCAACCCGTTCAATGGGCACCTTGAACTCTATGATTGCCGTCAAAACCCTCTCATCCAGGATATCCTCCCGAATGCTTCCCGTTTTAACGTCGGATATCAGGGTCGTTAACGGATTTTTCCTCTCAAATTGGACCCCAATTTTTGCCAGGGCGATGGTCATCTGCTGCACCTGCCTAAAGGTAGTCCCGGTCCCCGGCCTTCCCATTTCGATACCGAATCCGACTTCACCCCGCCTGTATCGGCCCGTAACATCATTCGTCTTAACCTCGTCGGTGCCCCGACCAGCAACCCCCGTTTCCTCAAAAACGGTAATGGGATTGCTAAAGAGGGACCTCAGGGTTCTGGGCCACGTGAGCTCCGGTTCCGTGATAGCATCCACGGGACAAACCGAGGCCCTGTAACATACGCCGCATTCCACGCAGATATCCTGATCGATTTCGGCATGATCGTCCTTCACCGAGATCGCCTCAACAGGGCAGTAAGGAACACAGCTCTCGCAGGCGGTACATATTTCTGTCTCTATGATCATCTCACCACCTCATGCTCCCATTCCGGTTTCTCGCGAGTGCACGAAATCAGCCAAAGATGTCCCCCAAGAACTCGACGATTAACTGGGCGGCAAAAAGGGAAGTCCTGCCCGAAGGATCCACGTAAGGGTTCACCTCAACCACGTCGAAGCCCACAACCTTTGACTTGGCAGCGATTCCGCTGAGAATACCCCTAACCTGGGAATAGTTGAGGCCATCGGCCTCCGGAGTCCCGGTTCCGGGCGCCAGGGAAGGATCGAAGACATCGATATCAATGGTGACATAACATCTTCCCATGGGTGGTATTTTCTCGACCGTTTTATCTATGCCTAGTTGTTGAATTGTGTGGTTGGGAATCAAAACCTCTCCCCGGTCCTCCGCCTCGAGAAAATCCCGTTCGGGAGCCCGGATACCCCTCATCCCCAGGCTCACAAGAGTTTCGACAAACTCAAGCTCACCGATCCTCCTGATGGGACTTCCGTGCCCGTATTTTACATCCAGCACCGATTCCCTCCGGTCCAGATGGGCATCCAGTTGGATCAACCCCAAAGGGCCCTTTGCCTCAAATGCCCGCACCACCGGATACGATACGGAATGATCACCCCCCAGGACCACGGGGAATCCATGCCTGGCTAAAATCCCCTTAATCGATTCATCGATTTGCCGATATACGTACTCCAGACCCAATGGCACAATATCCACATCGCCGCAGTCCACCATGCTGACACGAGTCAGAAGCCGCTCTCTACGCTCCATATCCCAATACCCCCGATCATCAGAAGATGGGTCAAAATAGGGAAAGCGCATGGAGTATTCTCGGATAGACCGGGGACCGAATCGAGTTCCGGGCCTAAACCCAACTCCCTCATCATAGGGAATTCCTAAAACTGCTATATCGGAAACTATCTCATGGAACGACGAAATATAGGGGGCACGGCAAAACGTGGGAATTCCGCTAAAGGCTAAATTCGCTTTCTGATTCATTTGATCCTCTCGTCCATCTATAGAATCTTAAGAATCTTATGAAAATCTTCCGCGGTTTCCTCCCCTCCTGGATGCCCTTCTTCTTTTCAGTTCCCAATAGACCGGGGTGATAATGACGACCATCGAGAGCATCAACAGCATGGCCGTTATCGGTCGCGTCAAAACCGCGACCAAATCGTATTCGTGTATCATGAGTGCCCTCCTCAGGGAGGGTTCGACAATGGGCCCAAGGACCAGCCCCAACACCATGGGAGCCACGGCATAGTTGTACTTCTCCATGATAAAACCCAATATGGCAAAGAGAAACATCATCTTCATGCCGCTTATGTCTCCCATAGCGTTGGCCCCGACGGCGCTGAAGGCCAGAATTCCCACGGCTATAAACGGGTAAGGAACCTGCCTGAGGCGGACAAAAAAACGGATGGCAAAAAATCCGATGAAGAAGAAGAGAATATTTGCCAGGCCCATGCCCGCGAAAATAGTAAAGGCAAGAGGGCGCTGTTGGACCAACAGAAGCGGGCCAGGTCTCAACCCGTGCATGAGAAACGCCGCCAACATGATGGCGGTCGTCGCACTCCCCGGGATTCCCAAGGAGAGCAATGGAACCATGGCTCCGGCTGCTGCCGCATTGTTGGCAATCTCCGGGGCAATGATCCCCTCAATGGTTCCCTTGCCGAACTTTTCCGGTTCTTTTGAAAACTGAACCGCCTGACTGTAGCCTACGATGGCCGCCGTTGTGGCACCAACGCCGGGGAGGATGCCGACTATCAATCCAAGCAAGGCGGATCGCAGGCTGCTCCATTTTAGGGGCTTTAGTTCTTTCAGCGTGGGAAATGTGATGCGGATCCGTTTTTGTTGGTTTCCTGTACCGTTGTCTATCCTTGAGAAAGCCCTACCTCGGGAGATCTGGTTGTACACCTCCGCAGCAGCAAAGAGACCGATGACAGCAGGGATGAAGGTGATTCCACCCTTCAATACGGTCGCGCCAAACACAAAACGAGGAAGCCCAACAATGGGGTCAAGCCCCACCGTGGCGAAAAGCAGCCCGAAGAGGCCCGAGATGATGGCCTTGATCGGGGATTTGGAGCCCAGGGATGCCAGGGCCGTCAAACCCAATATCCCCAGGGCGAAATATTCCGAAGGCCCAAACATCAGGGCGGCATTGGCCAGAAGTGGCGCCACAAGGGTCAGACCGGCAACCCCAAAAAGACCACCCACCAGCGAAGAAAGAAGCCCCGTTCCGAGGGCCTTGCCAGCCTCTCCCTTTAATGTCATGGGATAGCCATCGAGGGTTGTCATAACCGCTTCCGATGCCCCCGGCACCCTGAAGAGAATGGCCGGAATCTGGCCTCCATACACGGCACCGCTGTACAGGGCGGCCAACAGCAATATGGCCTGAGAAGGGGTCATCCCATAGGTAATCGGAATAAAGAGGGCAGCACCGATAGAGCAGTCCAGACCAGGAAAAGAGCCTAACGCGACCCCTACCAGCGTGCCGAGTACGATGATAGTGAAGTTATCCACCTGAAATGCATAATAATATCCCGCCAGAATATCGTGCAGCATGGGAACCCTTCATCCGTCAATAGAAAAGACGACTAAATGTTAAGAAAATCCCGGCTCCCCTGGGCAAAGGGATATACAAAACCTTGATGAAGATGATATAAAGGGTCGCCGTTAAACTCAGGGGGAAAAGGACCAATACCCGGACCTTTTTGACCTTGAGAATCAAGAGAAAGAGGACCTGGAAAAGATAAATGGAAAAGAGGAACCCACCATAGGGTACGCAGAAGCCATAGATAATGGATAGTACGATGGCAACGATCAACCTTTTAGTCCCCTCTTCTCCCTGAACAGGAACCTCCCCTTGATCGAATCTTTCCCGTCTTAGCCCCACAATGACGTTTTTGAGGAGTAAGGATCCACTCAGGACAATGACGGTGAAGAGAATCGTCTTTGGCCAAAAGGCCGGACCCACCCTATCGGCGAACTTCAGTTGCGGAAACGTTGTTGCAACATAGAAAAGCATGCAGGCGACCGCGAAGGTCACCCCGTTGATAATGATTTCGCCCTTCAGGCCCATATGAAAGATCTTCCCCGAGGGACAATTTGATAGGAGAGGGCAGACATTACCCCGGTTCTCTGCGGGAATGTCTGCCCTTTTCAATGCGAATCTTCCCCTGAAAATCACCTTTAATGGTAAGGAATAGTGGTTCTCTACTTCAGCTGACCCATTTTTTTCAGCACTTTTTTGTACATCTCATATTCCCTACCCAGATCCGCCGCGAATGCCTTCGAACCCATGTACCCGGGGAAAAGAGTGAGGAGTCGCTCCTTTTCAAAAGCTTTATACATGGCACTATCCATGGCTTTTGTATACCCCTTTTCGAGGATATCCACGATATCTTGAGGCGTCCCCTTTTTCACCACGATACCTCTCCACATCATGGGGGGTATTTCGTATTTCAGGTCCCCTGCCGATGGCACGTTTGAAAATTTCTCAAGCCTCTTTTCCGTAAAGACGATGAGGGGTTTCATCTGACCTGCCTCAATGAGATTGAGCGTAACTCCCGGCTCCTCATACATGGCGTCAATATGCCCGCCCAGAAGGGCTGCATGCATTTCCCCCGCAGAATCAAAGGGAACATAGGTTACCTTGTCCGATATTCCGGCCGAATCCAGAATAATAATGCTGGCGATCTGATCAAAGCTTGCAGCCCCTGTCCCTGCCAGCCGGATTTTTCGCTTCCCGGCCTTGGCGAAATCAACGAACTCTTCCCAGTTCTTAAAGGGGCTCTTCGGGCCTCCCTGAATCATGCCGATGTCCACATGGGCCCGAATAATGGGGGTGAAGTCCTTATAGGTATAACGGGTCCTCCCCTGGAGTTGATTGCTCACCAATTCGGAAGTAAGACCCAGAAGGGTGTACCCGTCAGCCGGCTGCGTTTGGACATATTCCATGGCAATAGCCGAGGCTGCTCCAGGCATATTCACTACGGTAATGGTCGATTTCAATATCCTTCGAACGGGTATATTGATAATCCTGCCAAAGATATCACTCCCTCCCCCGGCTCCCCAGCCTACCACATATTCTATATTCCTACTGGGGTACTTTTCCGCAGCTAGGGTAAGGCCCGCGGGAAGGAATAATGCCACCATGATTACTACAACTAAACCCTTTTCCCAGGATTTGATCTTCATTTTTCTTCCTCCTTTCCTTGTCCTTGGATATAAGATTGGATAAAGGCTTTCCTGCGCACAAAATAGGAAATACTTTTTCACCTCCTTTCCCCCTTATGAGATGGTAACAGCGTGGAAATGATCTCGAAGAAGCGGAGAAGGCATATCATTTCCCCTTACATTCTGTTCATGTAGGTACGGAAAGAGTCAAATCAGAAGGTCCTCTCCCTGACATTTTCAACCGAGGGGCATGCCTCTCCATGATCTCTGTGACGATTGTTGCTATCTTAACCTTCTGCCTGATAAATTCTTGGTGCCATCCCTCCGTGACCCAGGGTTTGTAAATATCTCCCTCTGAGGTTCCCGGTTCGAACTTAAAGTAGCAGGGTGAAGCCACGCGGGCAATTTCCGGAGCCTCATAGGCCCTGAACATTCCTCCAAAGGAATCAACGATGATGATATAAACATCCAGAGGTATATTCACCGCCCTCCGAATACTGGCTAATATCGGAAGGGACACATCCGATGAAGGGTTCATGGTATTCGCGCCCATGATCTCAATAACCTTTGCCCCGGCTGCACTGCAGTATCCACCAAAGACGGAAAATTTGAAAATCGTTTCCTTGGGTATAAAACCTTCTTCCCTCATTTTATTTACGATGAAAAGGACCCCTTCATCATAAACCAAAAAGCCCCTAAAACCGGCTTCGATATTTCTCACCATATCCGCGATCCAATACGAAATATTATCAGACCCCCTCAATCTAAACCCCTGCATCATCCCTTCATGTGTCGAAGCCTCTTTTGACCCGGGATCCCAGCTTTTACGATGTCCAATGGTCATGATCACTTCTATTTTTTCTTCAAAGGCCATCTGGGCTATGGCCTTGAGCTCTTGAAAATCGCAAAACGTTGATCCCCCAACGGTCGCAATGGCCCTGTGTATCGTGACACTTCTCTTCTTCGCTTCATCTATCATGGCCTCCATAGTTGTGGCTCTCTCCACGCCGGCAATTTCAATGCGATAATTGCCGCCATCCGGAAACACCTTCTCCGAACCCGGAAGATCATAGAGATCACGACCAGGAATGCCTTGTTTCTCCATAAAATCCCGAATTTCCGGTATACTGGGAATCGGAACCCTCACCTTTTTTCCTCCTTCAACAAACTGGAGTGCAGGGAAATCATACCCTGTCAACGAGAATCAGTGAAGCCCATTTTTTTTGAAATCTCCGCCGAGGCCTCCACCAACGGGACTTTCAATTCCTCCATTTTTTGTTTGGTCAAACGTACCGCAGGGCCAGAAACGCTGATGGCGGCGATTACCCCCGTGGTGTTATCACGGATGGGGACCCCGATGCAGCGAACTCCATCACTGAGCTCCTCGAAATCTGTTGCGTAGCCCTTCTTCCTGACATTGCGAATAATACCGGCCAACACGCCTGGATCCGTGATAGTCCTCTTTGTGTAAGGGGCTAGGCCGTCCGATTTCAAGAAGACCTCCAATTCTTGGTCAGTCAGCCCGGACAGGAGAACCTTCCCCAGCGCGGTGCAGTGGAGCGGATCGGTTTTCCCTATGGGTTGGTCCAGCTTCAAATAATGCGGGCTCTCGATTTTATCGATGTACAGTACCCTATGTTCGTGCATAAGGGCGAGGTTGACATTTTCCTGAGATATCTCGGCCAAGCGAGCCAGGTACGGGCGCGCTATGTCAGACAGATGATTCCTGCCGAGAACGCTATTGCCAAGGGTAAATAGTTTGAAGCTTAGACGGTATCTCGAGTCAAGGTCCTTCTCCACATAGCCCATTTCGAGCAAAGTCGCGAGAAGGCGATGGACGTTACTCCGGGAAAGGCCTAATTGTTTGACCAGCTCGGGGGGACGCGTGGGCTGTTTTTCTGCAAGGATTTCCAGGAGCCGAAGGGCTTTCTGAGCGGTTTTGGCGGTTGAATAGGCTTTTTGTTTCATTATATGAACATTTGTTCCATTTCTTGAGCCTTTGTATCACCCTCAAAGGGATTTGTCAAGACGAAAATCCGCTTTTCTCATAGTGTGGTGCCTATCCTATTGTTGAAACCCATGGCACCGTTCATGAAAGGTTTTCAACGGGCAATTCCTCGATTTTTGGAATGAAAATTGCAGAGGGTGACCTGAAATTCACCAACTTATGAGGAGCCAACGAATATGAATGGCATGGAACCCCAACTGAGAAGGGGGATTGTCCTCTTCGAGAGCAGCAAATATCCCCGTGAATACATCGAAATACCCCTGTTATATTCAATCAGGGATCAGTGCGGGGATTACCTCGATCAAGTGGAGGATCTCGTTGAGGGAGGTATCCTCATCTATGTAAAGGACAAGTTGGACATCGGGGCGAGGCTGGACATCGAGATCTTTCCGCCGGAATATTTCGGCTTGAAATCCATCAAGGCCGTTACCCAAATCGTCTGGACCCAACTACAGGGAGCCAATGAGGGGGAGGAACATGAATATGGGCTTAAATTCATGGGCATGGATAACAACAATAGCTTGAGGCTGAACAAGTTATTGAATCATTTGGACCAAGAGTAAAAAAAGGCGGCCGGTGTGGCCGCCTCCCCAACGGGAGCCATCGGATTGATTGACAGCCCCCGCCCCATTATCTCCCCTTAGCTATTGCCCTTGCCCCTTTTTAGGGCTCCTCCAGGATAAATAGATATGACTTCCTAACCCCAAATCCTCGTGCTTCTATGGGATTGAACATCAGGATGTCCACGTGTCTTCTCTTTCTTCGATGCATTCTGTCTTCAAAAACGAAGCTCCCAAATCCATGCAGATAGACCGTGTCGCCGAAGGTTAAGCCGAATTCCCTTTCCAAATCCCGCGAAAGGGCAACCATCCCTGCTCTCACACGCTTGTTACTGGCCGTGATCAGAGGTGAGCTGTCTGTCTGAGAAGGAACGGGATTGTAGGCCGTCACCTTGACTGGAATGGCTCGTATTTTCACAATAGCTTCCTGAGCCACAAGGCCTGGCGTAAAAAGAATGGGAGACAGAATTCCCGCGGCCAAAACCACTTTGGCTCCCGCTCTCATGAGCGCGATCCTTGAGAACCATTCCACCGTATATTTCCCCGTCTCCCTACCGCTCTCGAAAGCTTGAAAGAATAGAATAAGGTGGTAAAAGCGGCCGCAAATGGTGGTCCCATTTTGTTTGAAAATGTTTCAATTGAACCAGTTGAATCAATCCTGAAAAAAAATTTAGCTGCCTATGGCAAGTATCATTATTAGTATTTTGCCACTGCATGCTCTATTTGTCAACGATGATCTCCGTTTTGAGCATCCCCAGTGCAACCATTCGGCGGGAAGCCGTATCTGAAAAGCCTCTAGAGCTCTGCCAAATCCCTCATGATCTCGATCTTCGATCTCCCCCTGAGGGCCTCCAACCACCTCCAATACCCCTCCTCCGCCTTTCGATAGCGAAACATTCTCTCCCACGTCTGCCTCTCCTCGGATTCGTACTTTTTCAAATCCGGCCTTTGCGACTCCTTGAACCGCATGATGACCCAATCACTTCCGATCGTTATGGGACGATCCGCATACGGATCCTCGGAGCTCAAAGAGCATATAACCTCCTCTACCCCTTCAGCGAAGCCAATCTTGGGAATGAATCTGGTCCACTTCTTAAAGAGCCCCGTCTCCTCTACCTTCAACCCCTTATCGGCAGCCGCCTCCTTCATCGGTTTACCACCTTTCAATTCGGCCAATAACTCCTCTGCCACCGATTCGGCTTTCTCCCTCGCCTTTTTCTCCTTCAACTCCTTCTCGACCTTGCCCCTCACCTCCTTCAATTCGGGCAGATGAGACTCCTGCCGTGCAGTCAGCCTAAAAATGTAGAAATCCTTGGAAATCTCGACGACTGAAGAAATCTCTCCCTCCTTGAGGGAAGATGCAATGGATGTCAGCTCATCGTTTGGGGGAATCCCCTTGATTTCTTCGCCTCCGCTAAAAAAACCCGTCTCCTTCACCGAAATGCCGTATTCCCCAGCAACGCTCTCCATTTCGCCGCCCTTATAGAGGGTGTAGAGGGCTTCCTCCACGCTTCTTTCGGCCAGATCCCGCGCCTTCTGATCCCTTAACGTGGACTCAATGGACGTGCGGACCTCATCCAGGCTTCGGACCCTCTCCTCCTTCACGTCCTCGACCTTGATGATATGGAATCCAAATTGGGTCCTGACGACGGGACTGAGTTCCCCTGGTTTTAGGGAAAAAGCCGCGTCCTCGAACTCCTTAATCATTCTCCCTCGAGGAAAATAACCCAAATCCCCACCCTTTTTGGCCGTGGGTCCTTCGGAATACTGTTTAGCTAATCCGGCAAAATCCTCTCCTTTCTTGGCCTTGGCCAGAATCTCCTCCGCCTTCTTCCGGGCTTGCTCGATTTTCTCGGGGTCTGCATCGGTGGGTACGCTGATGAGGATATGCCTCGCCTTCACCTGATTTTGAACATTGAAATCATCGATATTCGTCTCATAATAGGTCTTGATCTCCTCCTCTGATACACCCACCTTGTCCCCGAAGTCCTTCGATCGAAAGGCCATGTATTGGAGGTTCACCTTCTCAGGGATTCGGAAACTCTCACGATGGCTCGAGAAGTACTTCTCAACCTCAGCGCCGTTGACTGCCGACTTCTCTAAAAAAACATCGGCCTTTACCCTTATGAATTCCAGGTTTACCCTCTCATTCTCGATCACATACGCTTCGCGGGCTTCCTCCTCGGATACAATAGCGACATTTTGCAGGATTACGTTCCTCACCTTGTCGATGAGGAGACGCTGTTCCTCCATTTGCTCGAAATCCTCGGCTTCAATCCGATTGAGCCTGAGCAGCCTCAGGTACATTCCCTTATTGAACTTCCCGTCGACTTGGAAGAAAGGGGATGACTGAATGCTCTTCGTGAGTTCCTCGGGACTGACCCGAAGGTTCATTCGAAGCCCCTCTTGGTAGAGGAGAATATTATTGATGACCTCGTCCAGGGCCTGCTGTTTCAACCCCAGGGCCATAATCATCTCACGGGTGAGCTGGTTCTTGTATCGAGCCCTGTATGACGCAAGCAGATTCTGGTATGATTGATTAAAGTCCTTTAGGGTGATGAACTGGCCATTCACCTCGGCTACCATGCGCTCATGCCTTCCTCGCACGCGCCCCCAGCCGAAGTA
>Ga0209636_10003267_pt1 | contig 16516 bp, 14 predicted proteins | sample DeeMarSWOR152_54_FD_187464 | JGI IMG/M metagenome (GOLD analysis project Ga0209636, IMG submission 187464) | Marine sediment microbial communities from White Oak River estuary, North Carolina - WOR-1-52-54 (SPAdes) (version 2) | ecosystem: Environmental > Aquatic > Marine > Intertidal zone >...
GCTAAACTCCATCGTGTCTCTATTCAACTTCGAAACCGTCATTCCCAAAGCACATGCACCCGGGTAATATGCTTCTATGGTGAGCATAGAGAATAGTCCAGATGATAGCTCCTTGATTACATCACGAATATCTTCATTTTTTTCATAGATTGAGCTTTCCGGGTCAACTATGGCCTTTATACAGTTCTCAACAATGTCCTCATCCCCCATGATTAAGGTGCCATTGTGAATCGCTACGGCATCACCATAGCCGTACCATATCTCAATGCCCCTGTAATCGTCTTTTTCGTAATAATCACCCAGTTCATCCCTGAGTTCATCAAGGTCAAGATCTCCGTTTACCCAGATCACTTCTCGATAATTGACTTCCGTCATTCCCAGATAATGAAAATCGTCGAAACCTATGTCAGAGCCGGCGGCGGCAATTTCATTTTCAAATGAATCTTTCATCTCGTCATATAGTTCGTCGAGGTCTTTATCTGCCCTAATCTTTTTAACGTCAATAAAAATTATATTTCCCGAATCCTGTGGTATCATCTTTGTCAGACTGGCAAGGCTGTTAAAGCTACCTCCACCACCGCAACCCGCCAGTAAAGAGGCACTTAACAGAATAACTAATAATAATCCTGAAAGCCCGATTAACCCTATCCTTTTCATGATGATTTGAACCTCCCTTTAATAACATAGACTCTGGTTAGTTAAATTTATGTTATTATAATTTAGCTGGCGTTATAAATCAAATTGCATAGTTATATTAGTGTAATGTCGGGAAAATGGGCCAGTTAGAAAATATAACTTAATGGAAACTACTAATCAATTAAATAGGGGGACAAAAGGGGACGAGTTAGACGAATTCATCGTAACTTTATGTGATGTACCCAAACCCATCGTTGCTTATCTTTCCCCACCACACATACTGTTCCTCTCCCTGAAACTTCTCTAGTATCTCACAATGGACTTCAATTGTCTTAGGTTCGAATTGGTCAGTAGGATTCCAAAATGGACTCCATCTTGTAACGACGTGTTTCATTTTTCCTTGTGCGCACATACATGTACGTAGAAGCCTACTTCGTTATTTATAGATTTGGCTTTAGATGATCTACCCCCACCTAGGCATCAGAAAGGGGTTCTAAATAAGTCAGTGCAAACTAGATTAAATGGTATGTGTATCTCTAGAAGATGAGATTTATAATTTACTGATTTTATTACCCTCTAAGTCTACCTAACTTTCTCTGGTTGTAGCTTTGAAGCTAGCTGATCAATGTAATCTTTTTAAACTCTTCAGCTATAAATTGAACTGGGAATTACATGAACTGGGAAGCATACGTTAAGACCACTATACGATCTTTCAGGGAGCGATTTGAACACATAGACCCTGGATTGAAAGTTCTGATTCAGCAGGACGTATACAGTGAGACCTTACTTGAACCATGCCAAGTTGAGGTTTCTGATCCTGGAGAGCATTGGTATGTTATATGGCTGATTACTCATGACCAACAGCGTAAGGATATGGAAGTAACTGTCTATAACAATATCAAAAACCCCCAAGCATATGCAAAGGCATACTTTGAGGCAAAACAGCATCTTTTTGAGAATTACGAAAAAGGATCAAAAGAGTCCTTGCTATCACTTCTAAAGGAAGGGGGAACCCTACATTTATATCCAAATGACTATTATTGGGTTCGCAAAAACCTAAGAAAGGAATCCTCTTATAGTCATGCAGCGGATTTGGTCGGAATTACGCATACGTTTTTAGAGGGTGCGGTAGATAGAATACATCATAGGGAACTAGAAGAGAGTGCTAAAGCTCTCAAGAAGGACATTGCATTAGTAGACAAGGAAGAACTCCGTTCTAGACTCGAAGAAAATTCAAGAAGAATCGATCAGACAATACAGCAGATTAGAAGAATTGAACAGCATGAACGGAAATTGAGATCTATGGAAGATAACTTGATGGGAGTACGCAAACTTGTTGGAACTAAAGGTTTTGGAGAATGGAAAGTCCTACTTTCTGAAATAGACAAAATAAATACCCGCATTGATGCTTTGTCAGATGTTAAAAGTGCATATGACAAGGTTCTGGTTCAACAGAATGAGTTTATGAAACAACAATCCGAGGTCATGAAACAGCAGTCAAGTTTTATGAACTGGATAAAATATTCGGCAATTTTCGTCCCTATTGCAATAGCATGTATTCCAATAATAGAAACTCTAATTCGTCATTTTCTTGGCTAATCCCTAAGCTCCTCTTGAAGCACTGAGTTTAGGGGAAAAAGTTATAGTTGAATCAAAAGAATTAATCAGAATGAAAGGTGTGGATCTTATGAAGAATGCAATAGAACGTTTAGTTTCTGAGAAGCTCGATAAGATAGGGAGTGAAGTGGAGCAGACTCATCAAGCAATACACCGTTTGATTTCGACAATAGAAGATAAAACCTTCATGCGTCCTCAGTTTGTTGAAAGTTCTCCAGCACAAAGAACTTTTGGCACGATGGTAGAGAAAATCTGTACGAATATCTTGGAAAGCGGAAGCAAAAGAGTAGAGATTTATATAACTGGTTATTTTGACCAAGTTCTTGTAGATAAGTTAAAACGAATTCTAGTACAAAAAGGAAAGGTCAAGATAATTAGTCCAGAATTGTCGAAATCAAAAGCAGACCAGACTAATCTTGACGCTCTAGAAAGGATGAAGAAATATGGTGCTGAGGTGAGGATACATCCTATGCTACATGCTCGAATCTTCTATGTTAGCAGAGATGGACACCCTTGGGGTGCGATAATTGGCTCGGGTGACATTAAGAGTGATTGTTTTGGAGGTAGACATTTTGATGCTGGGATATGGTCTAATTATCCTGATATTATAGAATCAATCATTGACTTTTTCAATAGAATCTGGGAAGATGAAGGTACAAAGAAGCTGAGCTAAATAGGATAACCAAAATTCGGCTACATATTTGCAAAATGCTCATAATCAGAAAACTTATAATTGAACCAAAAGAACTAATTAGAATTGAAAGGAGTTCGAACTAACAAAAAAAGGAGGCTTAAAATCGTACATTAAGAATGAAAATGACTTGGTAGCCCATTTGATGGAACACTTTAACCTCGGAGAGTGTGCAAGGGTTTATTGTATCTCTACTATGAAAATATCTCCAGATATAGACTTGTTGGACATCAATGAGCATCAACAAATCGCCTTCGAAAGAGGAATTGTCACAGGTTATGAAGTCAAACTTTTGAAATATAGGAAAAACTGGAAACGTGTTGATTTTTCGCCTATCTATAAGGGAATTGGTCAAGTTCTTTCATATTTTCAATTTGGAGTTGATAAGAGTATTCTCGTACTGGGAATGTCAAACGATATTCCTAAAGAATCTGTTTCTTCGACAATGAATATGATTGAGAGTGTCATCGAATCATTCAGCACGTTGAGAGGCTTCAATGCAAGAATTAGAAAGTACTTTGATGATTCTTTCAAGGAGACTCCCGTGCTTAAGGATACAAAAGGTTTGCTTTTAGAAAACTATTGTGGATGGAATTGTTTTGGAATTATGGTTTGGATTGCATATGATGACCTTTTAATGACTAAATTGAGTGCAAAACAATGTTTTCCTATTTACCTAAATGAAAAGCTCAAACATAGAAAAGAATGTCTGCTTCGCAAAGAGTTCAAATACGACAAGAATTTTCTCAACAGATACAGGGCTTCGAAAACTGGAAATTAATCAGAGCAAACTTTAGCCTTCAAGGTTCTAGTGTGAGAAAAGCTATAGCTGAACCAAACGAAGATATAAATGTAGGATTGTTTGGGGGCTATCGAAAAATAGTAAGTACTTTGTTGCGGCTTCCTTTCGTATGTAAAGCGACATTCTCTTGGTTTCAATATTGAAGAGTGTTCACAGGAACTAAATGTTGATCTTTTTGATGCGTTCAAGATGTTAATTGGCGCAGTTCGGATAGCATAAGGGAGATCTACTACATCAGACTCAATTGTGCGCTCAGTATGTTTCATTGGGTGTCGCGATGAAAAATAGGGGTTTGGGGGAGATATCCCCACTTTGTATGGGGATTGAATTTTGAACATAATCTTACAGGTGAGTTTATACAATCGCTTGTTTTGTGTGCGCTATCCGCTTCCTTTCTGCTGATAAATAGCTTGCAATTAGAAGAATCCATGCGCAGAGCAAGCCTATACCTGCGATAATAACGTATGGCATACCATCCCAACGCCACCATGGATCCCAAAGCCCCCACATACGCTCCAACTCACTCAACCCTTCAACAAACTCATAGTATTCCCGAACAATGTAGTAGAACACGATTCCCCAAACAATCGTCGCTATTACAAGCACAACGAAAGCCAATCTAAATCGATTTTCCATTTTTTTGTCTCCTTTTCAGCATTTTTCTTCTGCGCAATGATTTTCAGTGTTGTAGTTAAGTTCGGTTGAAGAGTTTACCTAAGGAGATATTTCTATAAGTCGATGCACCAACTCCACGAATTGATGGTCAAGATAACCATATATGTCTAGACCTACGATTATCATCCTCGTCGAAATGTAGCTTATTTGGAAGTGTCTGAAGGATTGTTTTGGCGAGTGGTCACTTTATCTTGTCCTTACTTTACGGTGCAATATTTCCGGAATTCTTCAGATTCGAAAAAGTCCCACCACTTGTCCCATTCTTCTTTAGTTAGTTTCCCCTCACGAAACTGGAACATGTGAATCTTCTTCATCAACTTGCGTATTTCCTTTGGCGCATCTTCAGAAACCTCTATAAGCCCAATACGTGGCATCTCCTTAACCCCTACAGTCTGTTATTATCTTTCTTCGCAAAAATACTTTTTTGTTGAAACTCTAGATAAAACTCCATTTGGAAGGTGAAGGTGTAGCTTTGGAGACGGCCCGCTGGGACTAGAACCCAAACGGGGTCAAGTCCATCCCATCGGAAAATTGGAACCGTGACATACGTCCTGCAAACAAGCCAAAAACGTGATATGATGGAAACGACGGGGCCCATACCCAAAAGGGTTCGGAACCAAACTCTCAGAAGCGTTCACCACTTAAAATTTTTCAGCTCTTGAGCTTCGTAGGTTCAAACGTCTATTTTTATTCACAATTTTCTTGTATATCCCGAAGTAGTAGTGTATCCACAAAACAGATCACCCGGATTTTGCTGTGATTTCACTGCAAAATGTCTCTCAATTCCATACACAGGTGTATTTTAGTAGAGGCAGATCCAATTTATCCCCCTGTAAGTACTTTTGGGAGAGTATTGATATATCCGTGTGTTATATTCAATAATCAGGATGACGCTTAATGCATGAAAGCAATCTTAAGCAGAGGGTTCTCTCAACTAGTGAGCGTGATTTCGAAGTCATCCGTCTCCATAGAAAGGAGTATTTACAACCCTTCGAGGATGAATTAGCAATCCGAGAGTTAGAAGGTCTTGGGTTTGATGTTGTCTCGAGCGATTATCGTTCTAATCTGTTTGACATTCGGAGAGTTGAGACTAAAGAAGGTGAAAGGAAACTAAACCGTCTGGCTTACTTTGATTGGATTATTAACGATCACTTTAGCCCGTCACTCCAGTCGTGTAGAGAAGGTACCTCTGTTAACGCTACACCTGATCACTCCTCATTCCCTAAAAGAAGGAAGCTGCGATTTGGGCCTCACGATTTTCATGAATATAGAGGTAAATTTTTTCCACAGCTAGTCAGAAGTTTATGTAATATCGCTGGATTGGAAGAGGAATCAATAGTCTTAGATCCAATGTGCGGCAGCGGAACTACTCTCGTTGAAGCAAGAGCACTAGATATGAAGGCTCTTGGAATCGATTTGAATCCGTTGTCAGTTCTAATATCTGATGTCAAAACTGATTCCGTGGGATGGGATATCAAAAGAATTAAATGCATACGTAAGGATATTGAGGAAATTCTAGCAATTTCATACGATTCCTTCTCTTTGCCGTGGGAAGAAAAGGACAAGCTGTATTTGAAAAGATGGTTCGAAGACGAAGCACTTCAAGACATAGCTTCTCTTCTATTGCGGTTTCACGAAATAGATGATAAAAGTCTGCGTAACTTCACTCAAGTATGCCTTAGTGATATCTTACGTACAATTTCGCACCAGAAGATAGACGACCTTCGAGTGAGAAAAGAATATCACACATATCAGAGTAAGGAGGCTTTCATATTGTTTCGGAGAAGAGTAGAAGACATGTTGACTTCAGTACAGGATCTTGTCTCTTTAGACTCCGGTAAGAATATGAACTACGATGTGCAGGTAGGTGATGCTAGGTTGCCTGAAACAGTCTATAATTCGGTGATGGGGGGGGTTGATGCAATTATTACCTCTCCTCCCTACGCTACTGCCCTACCCTACTTAGACACTGACCGCCTCAGTCTTATTGTGCTCGGTCTTCTCCCAAGAACTCAGCACAAATCCGCCGAGTTGAATATGATAGGTAGTCGAGAAATCACTGAGAAGGAACGTCAGGCCATTTGGAAAGAATATCTTGAGCGAAAGCAAGAATTGCCGTCAAGTATAGTTGCTCTCATTGATAAGCTTGCTTTGTTTTACCATAGGAAAGGCGTAGGCTTCAGAAGAAGAAACAAACCTGCATTATTAGCCCGTTATTTCTTCGACATGAAGAAAGTGCTTGAAGGGATGTATAGAATGCTTAGGCCAAGTTCACCCACCTTTGTGATGGTTGGAAATAACAGCACTCGAATTGATGGGCAGCGTATAGACATCCAGACCGACGTGTTCCTTGCCCAACTTGCCAAATCAGTAGACTTCGAGGTTCAATTTAATATAAACATGGAACTACTTGTTTCGCGGGATATATTTAGAAATAACAGGGGCACTAGAGAAAAGATTCTTTGCTTGGTGAAGAGATAGTGTCAAAAAAACGGCGTAGCCGCCAGCTATCGGCTCGTTTGGATATTCATGTATCCGATTCGACAGAGCTCGATACAGAAAACTGGGACTTCGTAGGCTCAAATACTCAGTATTTATTACATAACATCCATCCCTATCCTGCAAAGTTCATTCCACAAATTCCCAAGCGAGCCATTGCTCGATGGAGTGAACCCGGAGACTTAGTATTAGACCCATTCTGCGGTTGTGGTACAACACTTCTGGAGTGTGCTCTTGCCGGAAGGAATTCAATCGGAGTTGATAATAACGAAGTTGCAACCTTAGTTTCCAGAGCGAAAGTTGCTGAGTACAATGAAACTGCGCTTGTTGCCCTATCTGAGTTGGTTGAAGACATTGATAAAATTTGGAAAGGGCAAATTCATCTAGAACGAGAAAAATGGATTTCTCAAGCACCAGATTATAACTCACGGAAAAAATGGTTTAACGACTCCGCCGTTGCGGAGCTTTCGTGGCTCCGTAGCCGAGTCAGAGAACTGATGGAACCTGCTTTGCTGCTCGGTATGGCAGTGTTCTCTTCCTTGATAGTTCTTTCTTCACGGCAAGATAGCGATACAAGATATGCAGCAGTCGAGAGACCATATTCCGAAGGAACTGCAACACGTCTCTGGATTATCCGGACTAGAGACGCAATTAGGCGTGCTCGCAATACTACAAAATCGCGCAAACCATCGCAACACAAGGTCTATAATGCGGACTCTCGACAGCTTCCGTTCATAGACGATGAGAGTATTAATCTCCTCGTGACGTCACCTCCATATCTAAATGCCTACGACTACCACAAGTACCATCGACATAGACTTCATTGGATTGATGCAAACATTTCATTTGCACGAGATTTAGAGATTGGGAAACATGATACATATACCAGACCTGGCGCCAAACCGGAGCCCTTTTTTAAAGATCTTAAAAGGTGCATGTGCGAGTGGAAAAGGGTTCTCCGGCCAGAAGCTAGGGCATTGATTTTAATCGGAGATGCAATTGTGAATAAAGAGTTTGTAAGAGTTGGGGAGCGCCTATCCGGACTCGGTCAAGAACTTGGATTCGAACTGGAACGGCGCTGGGTCAGGAACGTAGATACGACTAGGAAATCATTCAATCAAAGGGCGCGAATCAAGCGGGAACATCTATTGCTCTTTAAGAAGCATTAGTAGAGCTAATGAGTCTGCAATAGGACAGCAGCCGCGAGAACTTCGTATATTGTTTGACCATCTCCGAATTCTGGCGCCAGATCGCGCATATGGAGTGCGGGAATGCCTAATGGATCATTATTAAGATGGGTTTTTACTCTGCTTTTCCACTCTTCAATTAGGTCTTTGGGTACGCTTAAATTGCACGCTAAACTGAGTGCATAAAGCGTTGCGATAGGTGAGAATACAGCTACATCCCGCGTTATTCTCTTCTTGGAACCCATGTAATCATCAATTTTGTCTTCAACAGAGAAGTCAGCAAATCCTTGTTGGATCTGGAGCTTGTTTAGTGTTTTTTCAATGCCGGTGACCATCTGTTCGGTTGCGCCTAAGAATTGCAATGCGCGATATCGGAAATATTCAGCGCTTACATACCCTGTGCAAGGGATAGAGATTGTGGCAGCTACTAATCTATCTGTTGGTATGCCCTCAAATTCATACGTTTTTAATATCTCGCATCCCATCTGCATTGACATAAACAGTTCAGTCCGCATTCTTGTTTTAGTATTTGTCAAGCTTACATCCGGATTGTAGATCCATCCGCTTGGCTGAATGTAGTTCTTGATTGTTTGTGCCCAATCTCTTTCTTCTGCTTCAATAGTGCGTTCGATCCACCAACGCGCATATATGGCATGAACTGGAGATTGTTTCCATTGGTTGAATTTGAAAAGTCTCTTGCCATACTCCTCAGAATATGCAAGAGGCAGATCGTCTTTCTCTAAATACTCCCTCATTATTCCAATCCAATCTGTTTTAGGTCTCCCATATATCCAGGTTTCAGCGATTAGACCTGCTAGGCAGATTGAAGAACTTACTTCAAATTGTTCTATTCCTTCCTCGATTTCTGCAAGCCATTTCAGTATCCAAAGTCTATGAGCTTTGTTAAGCTGCGTGGCTTCGATTCTTGCACCCGGTAGGAACGGAAATTCAATCAATGATAAACCCTTCCTTTGGGTTTGTTACCGTTCCATGGAAAACGGTGTACATCATGAGTGGAAATAACCACTTCCCAAGTGAAGAAGAAGCCCAGAAGTGAACTCTTGCCACACCAGCACCAGTTGGTTCAACATGTGAATAACGGTCAGCAAATGGCTGGATCGAAGGAAACGACTCCAAAGCCCATGACTTCAGAGCAAGAGATATCTCCATTGTTCTGAGTTTACCATCTCCGCTATTGCCTCCTCTGAGCATCGGTACCCCATGCTTTAAACCAATGGTTACTAATTCAGGAAAGTACTGTGAACCTACTTTAATCTTCCATGCTTTCATCACGTCTTTCTGTGGGAAAATATGCGAAAGGGCTTTGAGCATAATAGAAATTCCCTCATCCTCAGAACATGTGAACTCTACAGATAATCCCTTGGGGCGTCGAGAATACATAGCGAAGAGTTCATTCTTGGGAGTAGCTCCCTCCGCCAAATAGAGGCCCGAAGCGTATGCGAAAAGCGGATCCACTCGGAAGTTCGGTTTGAGAACTCTTTCAATAGAGCGTGGCCATTGGCCTCTAAGTTCTGTTCCACAAATTTTCAGAACTGGCCTTTCATTGTCAATTGATCCATATGGGTTATTTGCAAAAAAATCCTGTATGTCAATCTTTTCTCCCAGATTTGATGGACAATCGTTCCATCTCACCAGTCCTTGAGGGGACTGCTGAGTATTGGTAAGAATTGATTCTCCTAGTTCGTACATAATCTTCAAGAAAAGTTCTCCTAGGCCATTTAGTCCTCCCAAATGGAGTTCATCCGACCGGCTCGAACCTCCTGGTTCTCTTGCTCCCTTCTTGAAAGGTCTTCGTAGAGAGGCTGTTACTCTATCAAACTTTTCGAGAATGATACCTGTACTTCTCAATTCTTTCATTTTCTGTTCTGTGAGAATTCTCTGCATAATCTCCTTATGCTGGTAATAAAATGCAAGGTGCTCTTCATTCGTACCATGGACACGCCGAGGTTCTTCAAGATAACGTTTGTCGGCAGGAGTAAGAATTGGTCGCAGATCTTGGAGCGGAATTGGGTCAGGGAGCTGACCTCCATAATGGTTTTCAAGTTGTCGAAGTCCAGAGCCCGCCATGAAATATGCGCTGTCTTCACCAAGAGAAAATGTGAAACTGATTTGGTGGGAAAATAGACGTCGAAACTGATCTACTGCAAACCTGACAAGGTTCGGTTCTCGCTGGGAGAACGACACATTAACGTGAATGAAACCTGGACTTGTTGGCTTTTCCGCTCCCTTTGCTCCGTCTCCATCATAAAGACCAAAAAAGGCAACGAGTTCTCGGTCGATGGGAATACGTGACTTAATTTCGATCCTGTCACCCGAACCATCAATGCGTTGTATTGCTATACGATTATCAGCGACTTCTTCAAACTTGTAATTCGCGGAATACGTTCGGATTCTAGCGTCACTACGTACTTGACCTATGACCCGACCTTTGGTTTTTGCCAAGAAATCTTCAATTAGGATCCATCCTAACTTATCACACATATAGCCACCTATGCCAACTTCATTTAAAGAGGACGTGCGCATGAAAATGCGCACCTCATTATTACTTATATGCCTAAATGGCTCATATGAATTTGCACCGCATATATACCTTCTTCAAATTCCGAATATTGAAAGCAATTCGCAATATCTACGTTACTTACAAAATTGTTAATGTTAAGTCTCATCCAGCACGATTTTCTCAAAAAATTCCCGAGTTTTTCATAAACTTGCTTACAGATCATGGGGACATAGTTTTGGATTTATCAGAAAAAAGAAGAGTTATGAAGTCTACAGATGCAGTTTTAAGAAATTATCGGCATTCTTATTACCTTTTCTTGGTTCCTAAAGCATTTTCCCAAACTTTAATCCTCTCAGTTTTTAAATTAGCCATAAGGAACGGTTGCGAACCCGCACAAGTTTTGCCTCAGTTTGAAAATATGAGTATCCAACATTTAATCTGTATCTTTCCTTTAAATGCCTAAGAGGGAGTGATTGTTTTCCAGCTTGGCCTCTAGCGGCATTTTGAGGCTTCTATTTTCCCATCTGAAAACTATGGAATCAACATGGTCTCAGACTGTGTTTAAATAGCTTTCACTTTTTGGGGCGAAGGGGGAGAAATTGGGCTATGCAAAAAGCCTATCAAATAGGAAATTGCCAAAAACTACTTATCTATATTCTGATGACGGCTCAAGTCGTCTACAGAAAAATAAAGCTGTCAAAGATGCTGAAACCGCTCAGAGACTGGCTGTTGTTATAGCGCGTGCGAACCGAGATTCTAAACGTAATTTGTGCTAATTTAGTGCAGAGGTGGGAACTGAACACACGAAACATGTCTTTGCCACGAAACTTTGCATAACCTACTTCTGTGATTATTGGACTTGAACCCTTTTGGGTTCTAATCCCAGCGGCCCTCCTCTAAGCAGAAACAGAGCAAAAAGTTCAGAGGGTTAGCTTCACACCCACGTTCAAATTTCACGCGAAAAGTGCTCCAATAGAAACTGGAATCAACCAGCCATTAAATTTTAATCCAACCAACCAAAAAGGACGTAACTGCCGTGTTGGAGCGGTTAACCGCTTCCAAAAACGGTTAATTGTGATGTATACTCGGTTCAGCATACACATAGGATAATGGAAGAAGGAAAGGAAGGAACAATGTATGACATGTCGAAAACGAGTATACGGCTTCGTTCCAAAATCAATTACCTGCCTTTTCTATATTTACTAAGGTCGGTCCTAGAGAAGCACGGGTCAGGGTTGTGATCCCATAACTCGCGAGATAAAATTTTAAATATAAAATCAGACTAGAGAAAAATGGTTTAACCTAGATGTTTACTAAATCTTCAAGAGTGACATTAACATTTGCTTTATTTGCGGTTATTTTAGTCCTTTTTGTTGAAACGGCGTGTGCTCAAGACGATGCATCTCACTTTATTGCCCTTTCAGGCAATGAGACGATTTTTGTAGGCAAAGCAGGCATAACTGGGCTGACTAGAACTGTTAACATTATCGGGTTAACAGATGAGACCGTGACCGTAACACTGTATCCATCCGAACTTTACGACAACAAATCAGGAAGAAGTATTTCTCCTTCAAAATTCAATATTAACCCAAACTCATTTCCACTGACAAGAAATAATGTAGCCACCGTGAATATCTCGCTGGATACTTCAGACTTGTCTGAAGGAAATTATTTAGGCACAATCATTGTTACTGCCGCAAATGCAACCTCCATTGAACTAGCAAACATAAATGTGACAGTCAGGATCGAAAGCGGATATTCCTCAGTCATTTCATTGATTTTTCTTCTAACAATAGCTATTCTAACAGCTGTCGCCTTTGCTCTTGGAGAACTGCGACATGTTGGAAAGTTTTTGGTGGTTGTTTTTGGAATGGCTGCTGTTACCCTTTGGCTGCTATCAGTATACACTTCGAGCTTTCTTGATCCTGGTAATATTATTGCGACGGTACTGATCGGCAATCTAGTGGGTTACATAGTTTATTATGTAAAAGACGAAAGGGAAGAAAATAGAGACTTAGAAAAGACTTCTCGGGAAATCCGAAATAAAGGACTAGGGACCGACATTGAACTAATTAGGAATTTGTTAGGGGAAATAACCGCACACTACACGAGTTTCACATCGCCCTATTTCAAAAGTGGATCAATTTCCAGAAAAATTTGGGATGCGTCTGCAAAACAAGGAGTCGTGTCTGATCTGCCCACATATAGGCTTGAAAAATACTACAGTTTTGTTGACGTTTATAATCGATACTATTCTCGCGCAATAAAACTTTTGAAAGAAAAGAAGAGGGAGGATGTGCCTAAAGCTGAGTTCGACTTTTCCCTATTTGAGAGTTTCAGAAAACAATACGCCGAACTTGAAAAAACAATTTTTGTGAACCTGCAATATGATCTAGGCTTGGTAACAACCATGTGTCTATCGCCACAACGAACTGAGTACCCGAGAATTTCAAGGGCTTTGCTTTATGAGCTGGTTGACTGCGATGTCTTGAAGCCTCGTAAAGATGAAACCAAGGAAACATACAAAACCAAAATCAAGGATTGGGATCTCAAATCTCATGATTTTGAAAAAATTGCTGAGGAAATCTACAGAGGTGGAAGCACCCATAAATTCTTAGGGCATGTTGACAAACAATTCAATGATAGATACAAGGAATTAAGAGAAATCGTTGAACGATTGCCTTTATTATCTGAAGAAAATTCAGAGCCACAGAAACCTGCAATAAAAGGGGCGTTCGCACTTGACTTTGACACAGAGAAGGAGAATAACAAATAGTGGCAATTTCAGAAAAATTGATTACTACACACATTTGAAATATGATAAATGGAGGAATTGAATGCCCGTAAAATCTCCCAAAGAAAGGGTTTACTATTATGAATGTAGCTATGGTAAGTTTCGTCTTACCTATTTTATTCCTTATGATGAACTTGAGAAACTCTCTAAAGAAGGCAAAATTGACAAGCAAGTACTAGAAGATTTTCCGGATGGCGTTGATCTTAGGGTGGGAGAAACCGATTATATGGACTTTAAGAAGTCCTATGGGTATCGTCCTGAGGTAGATCCAGAAGTGGCAAAAAGCGTATTCTATTCGATTTTTTCCACCACAAAGAATTGGAAAAAATTCCGAGGATCTGATATAATGCCAGCGGAGGATCTAGAAGGACGAATCGGTGATATAGAGAAAAAGATGAGGGATGAGAAAAACCAGTCATTCTTGGATTTGGTTAAAACCCCAAGTGAAAAGAAAAAACCGCCGTTTCTATTTAGAAGATTCAGACCAGAAGAGACATATCCAATAGAAAAAGCGGATATGAAAAGATATCGTAGTTTTAGAAAGAGGCAAGCCAGGGAACAAAAGGATGTGAATGAATTCCTCAGGAAGGTCAAACCCAAAGGGATTGATCCTAATCAGACATTACGGGACCAGAGGTTTTCAAAATTGCACTGGACAAAGGGTAATAAAATTGAGGATGTGTTTGCAAGAATTCAGCATAAAAGGATGAGAAAGGGAGGTGAAAAACCATGATTGGTGCTCCGGATGGAGATCTGCATGTTTACATGCTCAATGTTGGCCAAGGGGATACCTCAATAATCATATCACCAAAAGGGAGTGTTATTATCATTGATGCAATTAGACCAGCAAAAGTCAGAAACCTCTTGAGTCAATTGGGAAATGATGGAAATACCGAGCATTTGATTGTAACTCATCCTCATAGCGACCATTATAGTGGTTGTAATAATTTAGCAGATGTTAAGAGTGTACCTAAATTGAATATCAAAAGAGCCACTTTAGCACCTTTTTGGCATGCTTTTGGAATGGGCCCACCCACTTATGCTCAACTCATTGGTCGATTGGAAAAACAGGGAGCAAATATCAACTTTTTATCAGGGTATAGTCGTTGGTATCCCGATGATGTTATGATGACTCCGCCTACGGGGGAATATCCGATAATTGATCCTGATAAACCATTCTTGGAATTGTTGGGGCCAACAAATGATATGGTTCGAACACTTGAAGAAGCAAGCGTATTCGAAACCAATCATCTATCGATAATGTGCCGTCTAACATGGAGAAACTTTCGTATGATGATAACTGGTGATGCTCAAATGGAGAATTGGGCTTTCTTTGATGAAGAACGATTACTTGAGGATAAATGTCAGGTTTTACGGGCAGCACATCATGGAAGCAAAAATGGAACACAGTGGGAGAGGATAGATAGACTGGATCCAAGTACAGTAATAATATCGTCAGATCCCGGAGGCAAGGATGAACTTCCAGACCTTTGTGGGAGTTCAATTTTTACGAAATTTGACAGCTTCGACGGCAAATTCGCATCAATCACTAACGATACAGGGACCATTCATCTAAGAGTATCTTCAGGGGGTACACGGATATTCAGAATGATGGGGGACTCCTCCGTCCAGAATGTTAATTTGAGTAATTCCACCCCACTTACAGAGATATCAAACCCAACCAATTGGGTATCTCTCCTCCAATCCCGCGTGGATAATCTCTAATTAGAAGTATGCAAGTGAATCTTAAACAACACGTTTTGATTAAATTAATGTTTTGTCAGAAATAGCTCTTATTGTTCGCAACATTCTGAGAGGAAGCTTTAAAAGTTTTTTGAAACATATAACAACTAAAGGGATTCATCAGGAGGTATAGATTAATTGTCCTTAAGAATTGTTTTTTGGGATGTAAAACATGGTAACGCAGCTTACATTAAGACACCAAATGGGAAGCATATAGTTTGTGATCTAGGAATCGGTTCTTATGAAGGAAACGGCGAGGAGTTCAGTCCCCTTCTTCATTTAAAGAACAAATATGGAGTTGAAAAACTGAACTGGGTTATTGTCACTCATCCACATAAAGACCACATCAACGATATAATGAATTTTGACGAAATGTCTCCAACAACATTTTCTCGTCCCAGACATCTTTCCGAAGAAGATATAATGAAGGATGTACGCGAACAAGATAAGGAGCTATTTAAAAAATATTTCGAGATTGACAAACTCTATTCTGGAAAAATTCAACAAGATCTAAGGCTTCCCGAAAACACTGGTGGTGTTAGCATTGAAACATTTTTTCCTACCTCGTGCAGTGCTTCTAATATAAATAATCATAGCGGTGTGGTAGTCATTTCTTATGCGGAAAGTACAGTCATTATTCCTGGCGACAATGAATCCGCTTCATGGAAGGAATTATTAGCAAATAAGAGTTTTGTCGCTTCAATTAAAAATGCTGATATCTTGGTTGCTCCGCATCATGGTAGAGATTCTGGCTACTACGACGAGCTATTTGATCATTTCTCGCCATATTTGACAATAATTTCAGATGGAAGATTTTGTGATACAAGTGCAACTGACAGATATGGTGCTGTGACGAAAGGTTGGAAAGTACATTATCGAAACGGAAAAAGTGAAGAAAGGAAATGCCTAACCACCAGAAATGATGGATACATAGTTGTTGACCTTGGTTACAACAACGATAAAAAACCCTTCATAAGTGTAACTGCAAAAGGCAAGTGACAGTCTTAGCAAATTGTTTGGTATTTTAAGAGATGCATTGTATAAGTGATGAAGAGTATAATCATAGTTGTTTTTTAGCGATTTATCGGCTTTATTTCCCAGAAAAAGCCAATATTAAAGCCTTATTTGGCAAAAGAAGCAAAGCGCGGGGTGTGGGATTCGAACCCACGCAACCTGAAAACTGAAGGAACGCTTAAGTTAAGGTTCCAATATAGATTCCGGTTCAGGGACGGGCAACTCTGAACACAAGTTTTTTGCTGTGAAAACTTCAAATTTCCGACTGGAGGGGTATGGTTCCGAACCCATTTGGGTATGGAACCCGTCGTTTCCATCATATCACGTTTTTGGCTTG
>Ga0209636_10003269_pt1 | contig 16515 bp, 14 predicted proteins | sample DeeMarSWOR152_54_FD_187464 | JGI IMG/M metagenome (GOLD analysis project Ga0209636, IMG submission 187464) | Marine sediment microbial communities from White Oak River estuary, North Carolina - WOR-1-52-54 (SPAdes) (version 2) | ecosystem: Environmental > Aquatic > Marine > Intertidal zone >...
TGTTTTGGGTCCTCACTCCTCCAAGTATAGAAGGCTATACCTCTCCAGGAAAGAAGAGGACGACTGGAAAGCTATGGATGCCAGGAAAAAGGAGATTGTGGATACTGTGGAGCCAGCACCTGAACACCTGGCTTATGTATGTGAAACTAAGGAGAAAGCTATGCCCATGATTGCCAAGCTTTGCATAAGAAGAAACGATACTCCCCAAGGAAGAGCTATAAAGCTGAACCACTACATTTCCCTGTACAGGAAATATATTGGAGCTGGTCTTCCTGAAGATATTCACCTCTTTGTCCGCAGGGATGCCGATATTCCACTGGTATATAAGAAAGAAGTGCGAGCACACTTACAGGAAATTGGCTGGCAACCCAGGGAGCCCATTGGATTGCCTACCCTTATTGGTACCTATCCCACTAAGGTTCCTGTGGATGCAGTGATACATTAGTAACAGTGAAAATGGCTTAGAAGGAGGAGAAAATGAGTGCAGTAATACCACGCCACAGAGTAAATGTCTTAACGGGAACCAAATCGGCCAGGCTGATCGAGGACCCAGTGGAGTATGCCAATCTGATAAAGAAGGCCAAAAGGCCACTTCTTGTAGTTGGTCCTCTGTTGCTGGCATCTACGGCTGATGGAAAGCTACTTCTAGAATATGCCCTGGATATCGCTAAGGCCTGCAATATTCCAATATGTGCCACAGCCCAGACTAAAGGGAAGATCGTGGAGTTGGGAGTACAGCCAGATTGCGTTTACGATGTCGTCGAGATAGCAAACGCTCTTAAAGACCCTGACTGGCGGGGAGTGAAAAAGGAAGGAAACCACGACCTGGTAATCTTGTTCGGCATAAGGTCGGACCTTGGTAACCAAAGCCTTTCTACACTCAAACACTTCGCACCTCACCTGAAGACTATGACTCTGTGCAAGCATTACTTCCCCCATGCTAACTACTCGCTCCCTAATTTCAAGAAAGATGCGAAGTGGGAGGAGTTCTTAGAAAGCTTGATAGCCAATTTAAAGAAAGGAGACTAAAGGAAAATGGAAGGCGAATTTCATGCAGATATGGGACCTCAGTATGAAGGTGAGGTGATAAGGAAGGAAGACTTATACATTGAGTTCGGTGGGCCAAAAGCAGCACATAAGTTTGAATTAGCAACAGTTAAAAGTCCTGATGAAATAGAGAATGAGAAAGTAGAGATTATCGGCCCAGACCTAGGTGATTTGCAACCTTACGATGAAGAGAAAGGCGGTGGTAGTTATCCTATTGGCATTCTGGTAGATGTTGCCGGGGGCGAACTTGACAAGGATGCCGAAGCAATCATCGAAAGAAGGATTCATATGTTTACTAACATGATTGAGGGTTGGTATCACATGAATCAGAGGCAGGATGTATGGATGAGGATAAATAAAGACTGCTATAAAAAGGGCTTTACTTCCCTGCGGGAATTGGGAGAAGTTTATATCTTGCTTTATACATCAGAGATGCCAATCATCGAGAGCATCCAGGTCACTATTATCACCGATGAGAAGAAGATAGAGGAGCTTCTTCCCCACGCTTTGGAAGTTTATGCCGCCAGGGATGAACGGGCAAGGACCTTGAATGATGAGGATGTGGATACTTTCTACGGCTGCGTTCTATGCCAGAGTTTCGCCCCAACCCATATCTCTATCATAACTCCCAATAGAATTGCCAACTGTGGAGCGATAAACTGGTTTGACGGCAGAGCTGCTGCCAAGATTGACCCTGATGGGCCCATATTTGCCATACCGAAAGGGGAGCTTATAGATCCCATAAGGGGTGAATATTCAGGAGCGAATGCAATTGAAGCTGAAAAGTCTCTGGGAAACTACGATAGAGTTTATCTCTATAGCGCATTTGAACACCCCCATACATCTTGTGGCTGTTTCGAGGCAATCGTATATTACATTCCTGAAACGGATGCCTTTGGAGTAGTGAACAGAGATTTCAAGGGCGAAACTGTAATTGGAGAGACATTTTCCCACATGGCTGGTGATACTTCGGGAGGAAAACAAATAGAAGGAAGATTAGGAACTGGACTGGAGCAACTAAGGTCACCCAAGTTCATCCAGGCGGATGGTGGTCTGGCCAGAATAGTGTGGCTGCCCAAGGAGATAAAGGAAAGGTTTAAAGACGCCTTGGAAGCGAAAGGGCTCTACGATAAAATAGCCACTGAGGAAGATGTGAAAAACGTGGACGAGCTTTTAGAGTTCTTAGAAAAAGTGGGGCATCCCTGGCTCAAAGGGGAAGTAGAGCTTCCAACATAGTTACAAGAGCAGTCAGCAGTCAGCGCTCAGCTAACTGAAAGCTGAAGATTGATAGCTGTAGAAGGAGGTTTGTTATGCCAATTTCAGGTTCCGAGATTGTAAAGATGCTTCCCGGAAAAAGACCGTGTAAGGACTGTGGCTTCCCTACTTGTTTTGCCTTTGCCATGAAGCTTGCATCAGGTGGAACTACTGTAGACAAATGCCCTTACCTCTCTGAGGAAGTGAAAGATAAATTGCTGGATGCTCTGGCGCCACCGATAAAGCTTGTTACTGTGGGCTCTGGGGAGAACTCCGTTAAGATCGGAAACGAAGAAGTGATATACCGGCATGAGAAGACATTTGTCCATCCACCAGGAATCGCCCTCCTTATCTCAGACAAGGAAGACAAAGTCAAAATCGAGGACAAAATAAAGAAGTTAAAGGAATTACAGTTCCCCTGGGTTGGTGTGAATCTAGAAGCAGACCTCTTAGCACTTAATTTTGAATCAGGAGACAAGGACAAGTTTCTGGCTTTAGTGAAGAAGGCTTATGATGCAACCGACCTGGGCATGGTTTTAATCTCAGAAGATATGGACGCCTTATTTGCGGCACGGGATATATGTGCGGATAAGCATCCGCTTATTTACCCAATAACGAAAGAAAACATTGATGAGGCCATCCCCAAGATTAAAGAGAATCTCACTCCTGTTGGCCTTCGGGGGAAAAGCGTTGAAGCACTTATTCCTCTAACTAACAAGTTAAAAGATGCTGGGATTGAAGAAATAGTTTTAGACCCGGGTTCTAAAAATTTATTAGAGGCAATAAGAGACCAAACTTTTATCAGGAAGGCAGCGCTAAAACAAGGTTTCAAGCCTCTTGGTTATCCCACTATTGGCTTTCCTTGCTTCTTAGCCAAAGATGGGCTGAAGGAAAAGCTAGTAGGCTCGGCATTGCTAAATAAATGGGCTGGCATTATTGTCTTTTCCGATTTTGATCAATATTCTCTACTTCCTCTTCTAGTTCAACGGCTTAATATCTACACCGATCCTCGTTTTCCCATGGCAGTAGAGGAGAAGTATTATGAGGTGGGAGAGCCTGATGAATATTCACCAGTTCTTGTCACTTCAAACTGGGCCTTGACCTACTTCCTTGTTTCATCGGCTGTTGAGGCTACCAAAGTTCCCGCTTACGTTTGTGTTAAGGATGCGGAAGGGCTTGGGGTCCTCACTGCCTGGGCAGCAGGTAAGTTTAGCGGCGATTCCGTGGGGACATTTATCAAGAAATGTGGTATCGAGGATAAGGTGAAACATAGGAAGCTAATTATCCCGGGGAAAGTGGCCAGAATCAAAGGTGAGCTCGAAGATGCTCTGGACCTCAAGTGGGAGATAATAATGGGTCCCCGGGAAACGACCGGGATAGGAGCTTTTTTGCCTGGATTTGCTAAGCAACTTAAGGGCTAGCCTTGAGTCTGGCGAAGGAATGGTTACAGAGGAACAAGTTGATCAAGCAATAGCTGAGATTTTAGACTCTTATAAAAAAGATAGGAAAAATTTAGTTCCCCTATTGCAAAAAGTTCAAACAAGACTAGGGTATCTCCCCAAGGAAGCGATGCAAAAAATTGCTGACTTCTTGGAGATGCCAGAAGTTGATGTTTGGGGAGTTGCTACCTTCTATAATCAGTTTCGCTTTGTTCCGTTAGGAAAATATCATACAATGGTTTGTATGGGGACTGCCTGTCACTTAGCGGGTGGTAGACTTATCCAAGAGGCCCTGGAGCGTGAATTAGATATCAAAGTAGGCGAGACTGCCGAGGATGGTATTTTTAGCTTGGAAAGGGTCGCTTGTATTGGGTGCTGCATGCTGGCTCCCGTGATCGTAATAAAGGATAAAATTCATCCTAAGATGACGCCTTTTAAGGTAGAAGAGGCATTAATACCGTATAAGCAAAGCAATGAAGAAAAATGCCAACCACCAAATACAAAACACTAAACAATAGCGAAGACCAAAATTCTGATAACCGAAACACGAGGGTGTAGGATTCTTATAACAGATGACTTTCGAGGAAATCAATAATAGAGCGAAATCGGAATGGGAAACTCTGCAGAAGGGCAGCTATATTCTTATCGGCACAGCTACTTGTGGTCGGGCAGCCGGCGCCCTGGATGTAGTTGATGCCTTTAATAAGGAGCTAACACGGCAAGGTCTGGAAGTCCCGATTATACAGGTTGGCTGCATAGAGCTATGCTATGCCGATCCTTTGGTTACTATATCCAAGCCTGACTCTCTTCGTGTCGTGTATCACAATGTCAGTCCGGAGATTGTGCCCCGCCTTGTGGAAGGGTATATTGCCGGCGATGACCCTTGCCTTGAGCTTGCCTTGGGCACACTTGAAGGTGATGGCGGGGAAACAGTCTACATTCCAGAGCTTCCCCGGTTTGAACATGAATGTCGTCTCATACTGGGCCGCTGCGGTTACATCGATCCTGAGAATATCAACCATTACATCGTCAATGGTGGCTATAGCGGTCTGGAGAAAGCTTTAAAGATGTCGCCTGAAAACATAATTAGGGAGTTGAAGAAAGCTAGGATGCGGGGGCGAGGAGGGGCTGGATTTCCTACCCATCGGAAGTGGGAGCTATGCCGTAAGGCTAAAAGCATACCAAAATATGTCATATGCAATGCTGATGAAGGAGACCCTGGTGCTTTTATGGACCGGGTCGTTTTGGAAAGCGACCCGCATCAAGTTATCGAGGGTATGATTATTGCCGGCTATGCCATAGGCGCTGAGCAAGGCTATATCTATGTCCGTGCTGAATATCCTTTAGCTATTGAGCGTATCCAAATTGCCTTAAAGCAAGCGAATGAATTTGGTTTTCTGGGAGACAATATATTAGATAGTGAATTTACGTTTAACATTGAGATAGCAGCAGGTGCTGGTGCTTTCATCTCTGGTGAGGAAACAGCACTGATAGCGGCTGTTGAGGGGAAAATGAGCACGCCTAGACCCAGGCCACCTTATCCTGCCGAGCTTGGATTATGGAATAAACCTACTCTGTTAAACAATGTGAAGACCTTTGCTTATGTTCCTTTGATAATTGAGCGAGGGGGGGATTGGTTTACCTCCATCGGCACGGAGGGAAGCAAAGGCACGGCGGTGTTTACCCTGGCAGGCAAAGTAGCTAATTCGGGATTGGCCGAAGTGCCTATGGGCACAACACTTCGTGAGCTTATTTATGACATCGGTGGTGGAATTGCTAAGGATAAGCAGTTTAAAGCGGTACAGATAGGGGGACCCTCGGGGGGTTGTCTCCCCGAGATTTTACTTGACACTCCTATCGATTATGATTCCCTTCGAGAGGCTGGCTCGATGATGGGCTCAGGGGGTATGATTGTCATGGATGAAGATAACTGCATGGTCGATGCCGCCAGGTTTTTTCTTGATTTCTCTACCAAGGAATCCTGTGGGAAATGCACTATGTGTCGACTGGGGACTTTGCAAATGCTGCACATTTTGGAGGACATCACAGCTGGCCGGGGCAAAATAAGGGATATTGACCTTCTTCTTGCATTAGCTGAAGATGTCAAGATAGGCTCGCTTTGTGGCTTAGGAAAAACAGCTCCAAATCCTGTCCTCACAACCCTGCGCTATTTCCGGGACGAATATGAAGCTCATGTCCTGGAGAAACGCTGCCCTGCCAGAGTATGCCCCGAACTCACTGTGTATTATATCCTTCCCGACAAGTGTGACAGAGCCTGTGAGCATTGCATTTTGACCTGTCCCACAGAGGCAATAAAGGGAGATAAAGGGGAAGTCAAAATCATAGACCAGGAAAAGTGTTCTAAGTGTGGTACTTGCCTGGAAGTATGCCCTCCAGAGTATAATGCAGTGGTGAAGCTATCGCCTGTTAGCTTGCTTCCCTCCTCGAATTCATCTGTAAAGAGAGCAAGGAAATGACCAAAACGATTGCTATCGCAGGAAAAGGAGGTACAGGTAAGACCACTGTGGCTGCCTTACTCATCAAGCTCCTTTCGCAAAAAGAACTAGTCCTGGCTGTAGATGCTGACCCGAGTACAAATCTTAGTCAGGCACTGGGCCTGTCTCTGGATGATAGTAAGACTGTGGGTAGAATACGGGAAAAGATGGCTGAGGATGTCTCTAAGGGTCGTTTAAGCCCCACCATTAGCAAGCCTGAATATCTATTCGGAAAGATAGTGGAGTCCTTGGCGGAGTCTAAAGGCTTTGACCTTTTAGCCATGGGGCGTCCAGAAGGGCCTGGATGCTATTGTGCTTCTAATGAATTTCTGCGTGCCTCCTTAGATAAGCTGGTGAAAGATTATAAGTACAATTATATTGTCATGGACTGTGAAGCAGGCATGGAACATATTAGCCGCCAAACAACCAGAGATGTGGACGTTTTGCTCATAATGTCTGACCCAACAATAAAAGGTGTTACTACAGCAGCTCGAATGAAAACGCTCATTGAAGAATTGAGATCGAACGTGGGCGAAGTCGGGCTTATAATTAATCGTGTACGAAGAGAATTATCTCCAGAGATTAATAGGGTGATTGACGAATCTGGCCTTCAGGTTGTAGCCCTGATTCCAGAAGACCCTGATATGGCGAGTTTGGAAATGACGGGAAGGCCCGTAACTGAACTCCCCCAGGAATCCCCCCTTCAATTAAAAGTTAAGGAGATAGCTGAAGGCTTACGTTTATGATTGAACATATCCTCCCCAGTAAAGAATTTGCCAAAATAAGTCTATAGAAAGGCAGGTAAGGACTTATGGATACAAAAGAATACCCAGCGATATGGTTACAAGCCGCTGGATGTACCGGGTGCTCAGTCTCCCTTCTCAATGTCATAAATCCCTCTATTAAAAACCTCTTGGTTGATGAAGTGCTTCCGGGCAGTCATATAAATCTAAGGTTCCATCCTACCGTAATGGCGGGGGCGGGAGCACCTATAATTGAAGTTATGGTGGATACCTCACGGAAGAAGAAGGGAGATTACATCCTGATTGTGGAAGGGGCTATACCCACAGCTAAGGGTGGTATCCATGGGGTGGTTGGCGAAAAGGAGGGTAAACCAATGACCATGCAATCATGGGTGGAAACATTGTCCAAGGAAGCCTTGGCGGTCATTGCTTTGGGTAGCTGTGCTGCTTTTGGGGGAATTCCCGCTGCCTACCCCAACCCTACTCAGTGTCGTAGCGTAGGTAAGGTTCTTCAAGCCAAAGGCATCAATACTCCATTGGTAAATATCCCTGGTTGTCCACCACACCCTGACTGGTTCGTGGGCACGGTGGCAAACATCCTGCTTTCCGGTCTGCCGAAGCCAGAAGATTTGGATGAACATGGGCGTCCTAAGGCTTTCTATGGGCAAACAATTCACGAGAACTGTCCACGGCGAGCCTACTATGATGAGAATAAGTTTGCTAAGAAATTCGGTGATCCCGGGTGCAATTATGAATTAGGATGCAGGGGGCCTATCACCCATGCTGATTGTCCTGTGAGATTATGGAACAGTAAAGTGAACTGGTGTGTGGGCTGTGGTGCTACTTGCATTGGTTGTACTGAGCCCGAATTTTTTGACATATCCCCACTTTATGAGAAAGTCAGCGAAGCTGCTTTGCCAGAGGAGGTTTGAATTAATGAGCAAGATCATAATCGATCCAGTAAGTCGTATTGAAGGACATCTTAAGGTAGAGGCAGTAGTTGAGGGGGGTAAAGTAAAAGAGGCTAAAAGTTCCGGGATGCTATTCCGTGGCCTAGAGCTGATTATGAGGGGAAGGGACCCTCGTGATGCCCAGCGGATAACTCAGCGTGTTTGTGGAGTTTGTCCTACAAGTCATTCTACCGCCGCGGCTTTAAACCTGGATAGTGCTTTCGGTATCGCTGACAAAATTCCCGACAACGGCAGAATTATTCGCAATCTAATTCTGGGGGCAGCCCATATTGCTGACCACATCCTTCACTTCTATCACCTGGTTGCTCTTGACTATGTAGATGTAGCTAGGTTAGCAAAGTATGATGGGAATAATCCCGCCTTGAATTCAATAAAGGGATTTATTGCGCGAGGGGAATTAGGACCTTTTGTGCCTCGTTACGAAGGTGATTACCGCCTGCCAGATGAAGCTAATGAACAAGCGATAGCGCACTATATCTCGGCATTTGACATGCGTCGTAAAGGCCAGGAGATGCTTGCCCTGTTTGGTGGTAAGATGCCTCACAATATGGGCGTAATGCCTGGCGGAGTTGCTTCTGTACCTACGGTTGACAATATGACATCCTTCTTGTGGAGGTTAAAGGAACTTCAAGAGTTTATTGATAATGTTTACCTCCCTGATGTACTAGCGGTAGCCGGGGTTTACTCAGACTACTTTGAGATTGGTCACGGCTGTGGAAACTTGCTTGCTTATGGTTCTTATGAACTGGATGGAAAGGAAGCAGACCTCATAAAGAGGGAAAGATTTTTCAAGCCTGGAACCACCTCTACCAGTCTTAAGTTTAATGAATTTGACCCAGCTAAGATCACTGAAGAGGTGAAACATTCCTGGTATGCCGATTCCATCAGCGGCAAACATCCCTCCCAGGGAGACGTTGTTCCTGAGGAGGGGAAGGAGGGGGCTTATTCCTGGCTAAAATCACCTCGCTACGGCGGGATGGTTTTTGAAGTTGGTCCACTAGCGCGAATCATGGTCAACTATGTTGGTAACAATCCTCAAGTCAAGAAATTGGTTAACTCTGCTTTGTCGCAAGCAAAGCTAAGCCCTGACAAGATGTTCTCTGTCATGGGGCGTAATCTTGCTCGAGCCCTGGAAACCAAACTTATAGCCGATGCCATGGTTGATTGGATTTTACAACTCAGGCCTGGTGAGCCAGCCTACGTAAGCTATGAACTGCCCGAGGAGTCTGCCGGAATGGGATTGGTCGGTGCAGCGAGGGGTGCCCTCGGGCACTGGATAGAGATAAAAGAAGGCAAGATTGCCAATTACCAGGTCATTACCCCTTCTACCTGGAATATTTCTCCCAGGGATGATAAAGACCAGCCTGGACCATTAGAGCAGGCTATCACTGGAACCAAGATAAAGGACGAGGCTAATCCTTTTGAGATAGTGCGCATCGTGAGGGCTTTTGACCCCTGTCTTGCCTGTTCTGTACATGTAATGAGTCCTAAAGGGCATGACTTGAGGAAATTTAGGGTTTGTTAGTGAAAATTTGGAGGTAAATTCAGGAATGGGAAAACTTGTTCTGGGAATAGGAAATGTCCTGTTAAGAGACGAAGGGATTGGTTGTCATGTGGTACATGCCTTGGAGGAAACCCCTCTCCCCGATGTAAAAATAATAGATGGGGGGACATGCCCCGACATACTCCCCCCTCTCAAGGACGCTGATAAATTAATCATAGTAGATGCTGTTAAGGGTGGAGGAACGCCTGGACAAATTTACCGTTTCCACATTGAGGATATAGCTTTAGAGCCAAAGCAATTTCTATCCCTTCACGACACAAGCTTAGTGGATGATTTAATGTTAATGCAGCTGTGGCATCCCGATTTTAACGGGATAGGTGAGGCCGTCATTATTGGAGTGGAGCCCAAGGAGATTAACTGGGGGTTAGAATTATCGCCAGAGCTTCAGGGAAAAATGCCTCGGATAATAGATGCTATTTTGGCAGAGCTTAATAATACAAATCCTAAAGGAGAGAAGAAATGCTGATTTCAGAGCAAAAACCACTTGAAGAAATCCTAAATTATCTTGAAGGGGACAAGAGTATCTTTCTTATCGGCTGTAATGGCTGTGCTGAGGGCTGGGGGAGTGGAGGAGCAAAACAAGTAGCAGAAATGAAAAACACTTTACAGGAGCGGGGTAAAGCTGTCTCGGGTTCAGTAGTTGTTGATATGCTATGTGATAGTGCGTTAACCAAATTAAAACTCAGAGCTTATAAAAAGGAAATCGCCGCCGCCGATTCTATCCTGGTTTTGACCGATGGGGCTGGAGTGCAGACGGTAGCGGAAGTAGTGAATAAAGTAGTACATCCTGGCTGCAACACTCTATCCTCGGGTGGTGCTCATGCCGAGTGGAAAGAAGCTGAGCGCTGCCTTGAGTGTGGTGATTGTATGCTGGAGTTTACTGGTGGCCTCTGTCCTATTGCCCGATGTTCCAAGCATTTACTCAATGGTCCTTGTGGAGGCTCACAAGGTGGTAAATGTGAAGTTGATCCGGATATACCTTGCGTCTGGCAACAGATTGTCGAACGCCTTGCCAAACTTGGACAACTTGATAAATTGGAAAAGCTTGTAACGCCAAAAAATTGGAGTGTAAGCCTTGTATCAGGACCGCCAGTAAAGAGGTTTTCCTAGATGTCCCGATTTTATCGGGATTAGCAAAACGATTGGAGGCGCAATGAAGACAAAAAGTAATTTGGAACGGGTGCTAGAGGCTGGACAATTTGCTGTTACAGGCGAATTGGGACCACCACAAAGCGCTGATTCTGAGGTAATCCGAAGAAAAGCAAAGATGCTCAAAGGTCATGTAGATGCTGTTAATGTCACTGATGGGCAAACTGCGGTAGTGCGTATGGCATCCTGGGCAGCTTGCCTTATAGGTAAAGAAGAAGGGTTAGAGCATGTTGTCCAGATAACCTGTCGTGACCGCAATCGCATTGCCCTTCAAATGGATGTTTTGGGTATAGCAGCACTAGGTATAAATAACATATTGTGCCTCACGGGTGATCACCAGAAATTCGGCAATCACCCTACGGCCAAGGGTGTTTACGACATTGATTCTATTCAACTGGTCAAGATGGTGAAGGATATGCGGGACGATAAGAAGTTTCAGTGTGGCGAAGAGATCGCAGTTGAGCCGCGTCTTTTTATTGGGGCTGCGGCAAATCCCTTTGCTGACCCTTTCGAGTTCAGGGTGGCACGTCTTGCTAAAAAAGTTGCAGCGGGAGCAGATTTCATCCAAACTCAGCTTATTTACAATGTTGACAAGTTCGCTGAATGGATGAAGGGGGTACGCGATAGAGGATTGCACGAGCGGGTGAAGATACTCGCAGGAGTTGGCCCTATAAAGTCAGTAGGTGCCGCACGATATATGAAAACTAGAGTTCCCGGAATGGATGTACCTGACAGCGTTATTACACGGCTTCAAGGAGTGCAGAAAGAGCAAGTTTCCAAAGAGGGTATCAAGCTTTGTATTGATATTATTAATCAGGTGCGTGAAATTAAGGGCGTGGCGGGTATTCATCTCATGGCTATTGAGTGGGAGGAAGTAGTGCCTGAGATAATAGAGGCAGCAGGTCTCTTGCCTCGCCCCAAGCTTGTCACATAATGGAAAATCATCGTTCGTCATCACAAGGTTCCCGGAAGCAAGGTCTTGAGCTTCCTTATAAGCTCGCTCGTGAGCAGTTGGCCAAAATCAGTGATATAGAGGATCAATGTCGTAAAAGCGGTGCTAGGTATCTAGGACCCCATGAGATAGTTATTAATTATCTAAATCAGCCATATCACATTAGCCTTCCCGATGTTGAAATATCGTTGGACGATAGTCCTGATTCTATCGAGATAGAAGTTCCGTTGAGGGACAAAATCTTGATAATGCACTATTTCACCTTAGCAAAGGGCACTCCGACTCTTGGTAGATTGATCACCTATAAACAGATACCGGGGGGTGTCAGTTACTTTCCGGCATTTTCCCAAAGAGCAATAGCCCCTTTGGTAAAAAACTTTGGTAAAAATCCAGAGCTGATGATAAAAGTGGCGGTAACTTTAGGAGGATGTGAAGCAGACTATGGGGATGTATCTGTGATCATTCATGCTTTCGACCGTGTGCCAGTAACCTTAGTGTTATGGAGAGGAGATGAGGAGCTTGCTCCTAATGGCAACATATTGTTCAATGCCAATGTTTCCGATTATCTTTCCACTGAGGATGTAGCTGTGCTTAGCGAAACTATCATCTGGAGGTTAGTTAGAGGCATTCCCTCTAATTTAACTTAGTAACCGAAGTGCTCCCTTGAAATGACAAAAAGCAAAAGGGTGTAGGACGACAGTAGGAGTTCTGAACAATCACCATAGGCTATATTTGAGTTAGTGTCCCTATTTGTGATATAGTCTAGCCTTTGAGCTATTTTGGGGAAATTAGTTGGGCGGATATTTTGAAAACGTCTGTTTCAGGAATATCTCAAGAGAGACGGTAAATAGTGAGGTGCCAAATGGCGAGTCTTTCAGGAGCGCAAGACAGTAAGGTGATTCTGCAGGAGCAACAAGAGATTACTGAAGAGCGCTTAAATGAAATTCTACCCTCCTATCAAGGTAAGGAGGAGGAGCTTATTCCTATCTTACAGCAGATCCAGCAGGTCTTTGGCTATCTGCCTGAGTCAGCGATGAAAAAGATAGCCAAATTTCTTAAGCTTCCAGAAAGCACTGTGTTTGGGGTGGGCACATTCTACGCCCAATTTAAACTTATACCAACAGGGAGAAATATCATCAGGGTGTGCCGGGGGACTGCCTGCCATGTGCGTGGTAGTGCACAAATCCTTGCTGAAATAGAAAAACAATTAGGCATTAGTGCCAATGAAACTACGACAGATCTGGAATATTCGTTAGAGACGATAGCCTGTTTTGGTTCTTGTGCACTGGCACCAGTTATGGTTATTAATAATAAGGTGCATGGGAGGATGACGGCGACAAAGGCAGGGGAAATATTAAATAAGGGGGCACAGTGAGTTTCGAAGAAATCAAAGGGCCAGCTGCACTACAGTGGAAAGCAATGCAGCAAAGCGAGAACATCCGTATTTTAATTGGCATGGGAACTTGTGGGCGAGCAGCTGGTGCTGAAGACATACTTGGTGTTCTTAATCAAGAGCTAGCCCAGCAGAATATTCAAGCTGATATTCTTCCAGTTGGTTGTATTGGTCTCTGTTATGCAGAGCCCTTGATCGAAGTAATAAAACCAGGCATGCCTAGTGTATTTTATGGCAATCTAACTCCCGAAATTATACCTGAGATCATCAGAGATTACTTCATTAACGGTAATCCTCGTTCTGAGTTAGCCTTGGGCATTCGTGGCGAAGGGATATTGGATAGTATTCCCAATCTCTTTGACCTGCCCGTACTCAAGCCTCAAGTCCGTATCTCCTTGCGCAATTGTGGAAATATCGATCCTGAAAGTATAGATCATTATATTGCTAATGGTGGCTATGAAGGTCTGGCTAAGGCGTTGAGAATGGAACCCCAGGAAGTGATTGACGAGATAAAGAAATCGGGATTGCGAGGTCGTGGTGGGGCTGGCTTTCCAACCGGAGTTAAATGGCAGTTTTGCCATGATGCTCCCGGTAATATCAAATATGTGATATGTAACGCTGATGAGGGGGATCCTGGGGCATTCATGGATCGAGCGCTTCTTGAAGGTGATCCGCATGCTGTAATTGAAGGAATACTCATAGGAGCTTATGCTATCGGTGCGACTGAAGGGTACATTTATATACGAGCCGAGTATCCGCTAGCGATCCAAAGATTACGCATTGCTATCAGGCAATTGGAGGAATATGGGTTAATAGGTGATGATATTATGGGCTCTGGCTTTGAATTCCATATCAAAATAAAAGAGGGAGCTGGTGCCTTTGTCTGTGGCGAGGAAACAGCGTTGATGGCTTCTATTGAAGGCAAGAGGGGGATGCCTCGCTCTCGTCCTCCTTTCCCTGCCCAGTCTGGTCTATGGGGGAAACCGACAACTATCAATAATGTGGAGACCTGGAGCAATGTCTCAGCTATTTTCCCGAAAGGTGCCGAATGGTACGCCAGCTATGGTACGGAAAAGAGCAAGGGCACTAAGAACTTTTCTTTGGCGGGCAAAATTGTTCGCACTGGGCTTATAGAGGTCCCGATGGGGATTAGCTTGCGTGAAATCGTATATGATATAGGTGGGGGTATTCCTGAAGGCAAACGCCTGAAGGCAGTACAAACTGGCGGCCCATCAGGTGGTTTCATACCAGAGAGTTTGATTGACTTGCCTGTTGATTACGAGTCTCTTGCCCAGGCAGGGTCAATTATGGGTTCAGGTGGGATGGTAGTCATTGATGATGATACTTGCATGGTCGATATCACAAAATTCTTCCTCAACTTTACCCAAGCTGAATCTTGCGGTAAGTGCATACCATGTCGTTGGGGCACAAAACAAATGCTAGATATACTTGAGGATATAACCAATGGAAAAGGTAGGTCTGGGGATATTGAATTGCTTCAAGAATTAGCGGAATCGGTCAAAGACGGTTCCTTGTGTGGTTTGGGGCAAACAGCTCCTAATCCGGTGCTTACCAGTATCCGCTACTTCCGTGATGAGTACAAGGCACATATAGAAGAAAAGCGATGTCCGGCATTAGTTTGCAACGCTCTGATTTCATACTATATTGATCCTGAAAAATGCCAAGGTTGTATGATTTGCCTCCGCTCTTGTCCTGCCGGGGCTATTAAAGGAGGTAAGAGGGTTGTACATGTTATTGATCAAGACAAGTGCACTAATTGTGGTACCTGTTTGAATATCTGTCCACCCCGCTTTGCTGCGGTAGTGAAGACTTCTGGCGAGATGCCTGCAATTCCGGCAGAACCTGTACCAGTAGGCTTCGTAAGTGAAACTCATGGAGGTCAGCAATAAGTATGGTTCCTCCAAGTGAAGTAAAGGAAACAAAAATAGATGTCGTTAGGCTGACCATTAATGGCCGCCAGGTCACAACGAGAAAAGGCGCCACTGTGCTTGAAGCAGCACTAGAAGCTGGCATCTATATCCCCAAGCTGTGTTATGACCCTGACCTCAAGCCTTACGGAGGGTGTCGCCTCTGTGTGGTTGAAATAGAAGAGATGCGGGGCTTGGTGAGCTCATGTACTACGCCGGCAACTGAGGGCATGGTGGTGCACACCGATACGCCGAGGGTAAATCAATCACGCCGAATAACTATGGAGCTTATCAGCGCCAGTCATCACGGCGATTGCCTTGCTTGTGCCAAAAGTCAGGACTGTGAGCTACTTAAAATTGCTCGATATTTGGGCATAGAACAAGAGCATATTGACCGGCTGCGAAAAAGTGTTCAGTTACTTCCTGTGGATACAAGCCATCCGGCATTTATTCGTGACCTGAATAAGTGTATCCTTTGCGCCAAATGTGTGCGGGCCTGTCATGAGGTAGTTTGCCATGATGTCATTGATATAGCCTTCCGAGGCAACTCAGCAAGGATAGCCACCTTTGGTGATAAACCGATTGCCGAGTCCATTTGTAAATCATGTGGTGAATGTGTTGTGCGATGTCCTACTGGGGCATTGGTGCCTAAATGGGAAAAGCCTCCTACCGAAGAGGTTAAGACCATTTGTCCCTATTGTGGAGTTGGTTGTTCTATATACTTGGGTGTTCGAGATAATAAGGTTGTTTGCGTGCGCGGTGACCCTGATGGTCCAGCCAACCGTGGCAGCCTGTGTGTCAAGGGGCGCTGGGGATATGATTTTCTCAGTCATCCTGAGAGGTTAACCACACCCCTTATCCGGTTACCTGGAGTGGCACGAAAAGCAAGTCACGATGGGCGAGTGCAGGAAATATTCCGTGAAGCTAGCTGGGACGAAGCTCTGGAACTGACAGCAAAAAGGCTCCTTGAACTCAAGCAGGATTATGGACCAGATAGTATCGCTGCCTTAAGTTCGGCTAAGTGCACCAACGAAGACAACTATGTTATGCAGAAATTCGTCCGGGCTGTGATCGGGACTAATAACGTTGACCATTGTGCCCGATTATGCCATGCTTCTACAGTAGTCGGTGGCATTGCTGCCTTCGGTCAGGGGGCAATGAGCAATTCTTATTCCGATTTTGAGAAAACAGACCTTTTTTTCATCATCGGCTCTAACACCACCGAATGCCATCCCATTATCGGCTCAACGATTAAGAGAAGGGTCAGGTTTGGTGATGCTAAGCTAATCGTAGCTGAGCCGCGCTCTATCGAGCTTAGCGATTTTGCTACTGTCAGGCTTCCCCAGAAGCCAGGGACAGATGTTGCCCTTATCAATGGGCTAATGCACGTGATTATTAGAGATGGCCTTGAGGAAAAGAAATTTATACGGGAGCACACCGAAGGTTTTAAAGAACTGCGCCAACTCGTGGCGAAATATACTCCTGAGGCAGTGGAGGCTATAACTGGGGTTCCCAAAGTTGATTTGGAGGCGGCCGCCCGCCTTTTCGGTAAGGCGAAAAGCGCTTGTATACTCTATGGG
>Ga0209636_10003270_pt1 | contig 16512 bp, 10 predicted proteins | sample DeeMarSWOR152_54_FD_187464 | JGI IMG/M metagenome (GOLD analysis project Ga0209636, IMG submission 187464) | Marine sediment microbial communities from White Oak River estuary, North Carolina - WOR-1-52-54 (SPAdes) (version 2) | ecosystem: Environmental > Aquatic > Marine > Intertidal zone >...
GCTCAAGGTTTTTGGTTTTAGCGGATGCCGGTGAGAGAGCCAGTATCTCTGCTTTTTTTATAATGCTTTGCACTTCGATCTCTTCCATCGTTGTGATGAAGAAAAATCGTTCAAAATCTGGAGCATTGTCGAGTTCATAAGACGACGGGAGAAGGTTCTTTTTCTCCTGTTTGAGAATTGAGGAGTTGCCCTTACTCTCGGGATGGTGCAGGGTGACAATTCCGCTGCCATCTATAGAGAAAATGACTCCATAAGTCTTTCCGGCAGGGATGTAAGCAAGCTGGAGGAGATCGCCGGCTTTAGCTCGAGCCCCATTTTTCAAAAGTTCGATTTCGCTGCCGCTTTTTTTGTAGATGATGATCTGTGTCTTTGTAAAATCGATCGATTCCTCTCCCTTGATGCGTGTGTAGTCAGATGTGGTTCCGTTATTGAAAAACACGATGAATAGCAGGATAAGAGCGGAGACCAGGGCAGGAGCAGCATAAAGGAGGCGTTTCACGGTGATGGGTCTGGCTTTTTCTCTGATCTGGGCTTGACGCAAATTTTCTTCATAATGCTTCAGGATTCCGGGCAGCATGGTTTCGGGTGGGTGCTGCCTTATAATCTCTGCATGGATTTGTTTGAGGAGGTCGATCTCTTTTTTCACTTCAGGATTTTCCTGTGCGAGCTGAGTGATCTCTTCCATCCTGGAGGGAGGAAGCTCGCCGAGAAGATACCGTTCGAGTTCCCAGGTCCTCATCCGTTTATTCCTCATAGTAGATCTCCCTCTTGGTTTTGGCACGAGAGCGGAATTCCCTTATTCTTTTGCGGACTCCCGAGACAGACAGGCCGATTTCATCAGCAACTTCCTGATGAGTCATGCCGTCCACATAAAGCATGACCGCTATTTCGCGCGTAGAAGGATTTTCTTTTTTGAAGATTTTCTTCAATATGTCCTGCATCACAATCTTTTCTTCACTTTCATCATAAGCAGCGATACTTTCCAGGATATCTTCACCGTCTTGGAGTTGGCGGTTTCGATGGTCTCTGATCATATTCAGGCAGGTGTTGGTCGAAATCTTGAACAGTAGACTGGATGGGTACTGATCCTTTAGTTGTTTTTTGTTTATGAGCAATTTTGCAAATACCTCCTGTGCGGCGTCCTTTGCTCTTTCCTCATTTTTGAGCAGTTGGCGGCATCGGCGCAGGACCATGGCTCCGTAGCGCAGGTAGAATTCTTCGATGTCGATCTCTGAGTTTTGGAGGGACTGCATTTTTTGTTCACCTTACGACCTTCACATGGATGAAACACTTGCGAAGGTCGAAACTGTCACTTATTTTTTCACTGTTCTACTGAATTTTACAGCAAGAAATAGGCCAACTGGTTCCAATAGGCATTGCATGATTCTGTTGCTGTCAAAAAATTTTATAAAAAAACGATAATCGTTGCCAGATTTTTGTTCTAATTCGGGGACAGTATACGCGATCACTTATCTATTATCATTTTTTTTATACGCAAGATAATTCGGAGACAGTATATCCGATCGATTGTCTGTTACGAAATTGATTGTTTGAATTAATGATTTTGTATTACTGAACGCCCCACCTTCAAAATCATTGCTGCTGTTATACCTTTATTTTTTCAACAAATTTCCCTCAGAAACGTATTGCAGCATGACAATATCTGCCAATAAATGACATTAGGTTGGTTCCTATTGACATATATTTTTTGCCATGGCTAAAATTGTCATGCAAAAAGGGCGAGTTATATCGCGCTCAAAATTAGCCTAGGAGGTTGAGATGAAGGTTTTTCCAAATTTGAAACTCTTTGTTTTAGTAGGGATTCTAGCAGGAGTTTTAATTTTCATAGGAATTAGCTTTATCCAAGCACAGGTGAAAACACAAGGAAAGCCGCCTAGATGCAACTATAACGGAATTTGCGAGAAGGGGGAAAGTAAAGATTGTCCTGATTGTCAACAACCTGAGCCTCAAGAACTGATAATCAATCAACTTGGTCTGCAGATAGCCTCAGGAGGCTATTTAGGAGGTGGACATGACAAAGTTTATCAAATCAAATATCTAGAAGCCGAGGGATACAAAAATACTTGGACCAGCAATTCATTTGGATCTAACACAATCGCCACAAGCATAGGAGATGCAGATAATGATGGATGGAAGGAGATTATTACAGTTGTGGATGTTAAATATGGACACGGAAAAAAAGAGAAAAAATATCAAAAAATACTTCTGTTTGAAGATGGGACATTCCAGGATCCGAGCTGGAAAAGCCCAGATCTTGGATATTCCTTGAACGGAGTCAGGGATTCCGTAATAGCAGATGCTGACAACGATGGGAAGAACGAGATTCTGCTGGTAAAAAATAAACGCATAGAAATATACAGAATAACATATGATGAAATTCTACAGGATTATTATTTTGAGTATCTCTGGAGTAGTCCTGATCATGAATATTTTATCTGGAGTATGGATGTAGGAGATGCTGATAACGACCTTGAAAACGAGGTTGTGCTAGCGATTTTCGGTATTGGTTCAGCAATTGTTTATGAGTTCCTAGGAGGAGATACATGGGGCAACCCAAACATAACACAATCGCTAGGTGCTTATAATATTGACTTTGCGAAGGTCAGGGATGCTGATAACGACGGACTTAACGAGATCATTGCAGGAGGAACAAGCAACAGTCTGAACATCTGGAAATATAAAGATGGGATTTATGTGAATGTCTTCCTCAGCCATGATCTGGGAGGCTATACACAGGGAGGCGATGCAGGGGATGTTGATGGAGATGGAAAAAATGAAGTGATCGTAGGAACGAGTTCCGGAGGAGCTGGTTCAGTATATGCATTCGAGTACGACAATGAAAATGACACCTATGTTACTTTAGACTCGATTCCTAATAGTGGTGTTGGTTGCCTATCTGTAGGGGACCTTGATGGCGATGGAACAGATGAAATAGCCTCAAGCACAAGTGGGATCACAATATATAAGCTTATTAATGGTTCTTTATATTTCATTAAAAACTTACCCATCCTAGGAGCATTAGATATAGGATAAGATTATTTCATTATAAGAAAAAAATAAAGACTCTCTATAATCTTGTTCGCTTACTTTTTCCATAAATCGGAGATGGTTGGCTTATCTGTCCAGGCTTTTCCGTTCCAATAAAGGATTTTGGATTTCAAGATATTCGCTTTGACAGTACTGAGCGGGATACTTATTTTTCCTTCTCGTTCAAGATTTTTAAATTTAAAGTTGAATTCATCCCCTAAATGGATATAAGTCGGCTTTAATCGATAATCGAATTCGTAGAAAACTCTAGATAGAGACGTGCTTATCTGAATCCTTTTGTTTTTATACAAGTCAACAGCAGGAATGAATTCATATATGCCGAGAAGTTTGCCAACTTCATTTCGAGGGATTAAAAGATAGTATTTCTCTGTGCCTGGTCCTAATTCTTCAGAATAGTACCGGGTGCCCATTTCTTGTGGGGATGAACCGGTAATATTTCGCGGATCTAACACAACCAAGCAGGGTTTCTGATAATTATTGTTTAGGCCGCCAAGGATAATTTCTTCAGTGCCGTCAATGTCCAAGTCCAAAAATTCAATGCACGAAAGATGACCTGAATTCCAATATTCTCCAATCACGCTGCCTTTGTTATTTAAGACCGATACCCTACAGGGAAAATAGATTTTGTGAGAAGCGACTACAATAATTTCAAAAAAACCGTCATTATTCACATCTTCTACTCTGATCCGATTGATGTCGAAATCAGAGGAAATAAGTTGGTTTCCATATTGAATGCCTTTTCCTGCTGCGAAGGACCACATGGGATTGCCTTTTTTATCCAAGCATAAAACACGTTCATTAGAATTGTCGATGGTTTGAACTGCAAATATAACATTGAGATTTTTGTCTTTATCGATATCTTTGAAAAAAACATTAATATGTTGTGCAGATTTTCCGGAACTCTGCATATATTTGTTATGTTGATATCGTGCGGGATCGAGGTCTAATCTGGTGTTGTAGCTCCAAATTTGTTTGCCGTTTTCATCATATATCAACAGGTCTGAGCCTCTTATTTTGAACTCAGAGGGAATCGTGTGCCTCCAGCCTGGGAAAACTGTTGAGAAAAAAAAGATAATCAAAGCTATCAAGACAACTGATACAATTCCAAGGATTAGATGTTTATCCTTCAAAAACTGTCTCTTTATACCCAGCTCCCTTGTTGCGTTTTCCTCAATCCATTTGTCCAGTTCGTCGCAGTAGGCGAATACAAAGGTTTTGTTATATTTTTTAATCCTGAAAACAGGCAATTGTAAGTCTTTCTCCCATCTCTGTGCGGTCCTTACTTCAAGCCCCAAATATTTTGCGATATCTTTCCAGGAACTAATTATCTTTCTTTCAGTCAATTTTTGCTCGAGACATTTTCAATTTAAATATAGATCCAATCCTTGTCATGTTCGTTTCTTGATTATACATAAAACTTATCGGATTTGAAATAAATACGACGACAGGAAACGTGAATTTGTGAGATCGAATTAAAGGGAACTTTTTATGGGTTTTAGCCGTATAGGTTTACGGAGGGAAACATGTTTATTAAATTTTTGCTCTGGCTTCTTTTACTCCTCCTGTGTTGGCCGCTGGCAATCCTTGCCCTCTTGCTCTATCCCTTCGTCTGGCTTCTGATGCTTCCATTCCGATTGATCGGGATAACCGTGAATGCTTTCTTCAGGTTTATCAAGGCTCTCTTCCTGCTGCCTGCACGGGTTTTGGGAGGGTAAAGTCCGGCCTAAAGAGGGATTTCAGAATATGAAATCTCTGGAGATTTCTTCATCGAAATCATAAAGTTCACATTAGTTCGGTGATGTTATTTTGGTGACAGGATATCCAATTACTTATCTATATCGAGATAGCGCGTTCAACGAGGAACGGTGCACTCGAATTAAGTGATCGCGTATACTGTCCCCGAATTAAAGGTCAAAAAGCTAAAGCAAGCAGGTAAATTCTTCATTTTTCTTGACTTAAAACCCGTATAACTGTAAAAAGGAAGACTATTTAAGGAGTATACAATGAATCGATCGATATTGTTGGCGATCATATTGGTATGTGCCTTGTTCTTCATATCGTCCTGCAGCAGAGAGCAGATGGAAGCAAAAAATTTGGAACAGATCTACAAGGAAGAAGGCATTCCTGTGCGAATAAAAGAGATAGACACACAGACCTTCCAGCAGGAATTGAGCTTTCATGCTATCCTTTCCGGCATAAAGGAATCATCCGTATTTTCCCTTATTGCTGACGAAGTGGAAAAGGTCTATGTGAAAGTCGGCGATTATGTCGAGAGGGATCAGGTTCTTCTGACCTTTCCGACAGACAATCCAGCTACCAGATACTACCAGGCAAAAGTGGCTTTCGAGAATGCCAAGAAGGCTTATGAAAGGATGCAGAACCTCTACAATGACGGAGGAATTTCCCGCCAGGAGCTTGATAACGCCAGTGCGGCCTTCGAGGTGTCCAGAGCGGATTGGGAGGCTGTCCAGAAAACCGTAGAGGTCAAGGCACCGATTAGCGGATTCATCACCAAGGTCAACGTACGCGAAACAGATAATGTCCAGCGGGATGATGAGCTCTTCACGATTTCCCGCACCGACAGGATGAAGGCCATCACCTGGATTTCGGAGAAGGAAATATCTGATATCAATAAAGGAATGCTCGCTTACGTCATGTTGGATGGCCAAAAAATTGAAGGGAAGGTCGTTCAGGTCGACCTCGCCATGGACCAGGATAAACGGGCCTTTCAGGCTGTCATAGAATTGGCCAATCCCAACAAGGCTCTCAAACCCGGCACGACCGTGGAGATAAATATTGTGTCCTATTCCAGACCCGAAGCCATTGTTGTGGAGCGGAAGGACATCCTCCAGAATGGAGGTTCCTCTTTCGTATACGTCCTGAATCAAGGAACTGCGCAAAAAAGACCTATCAAAATCGGACGGCGGCAAGACCTGGATGTTGAAGTCACCGAGGGTTTGAATCCGGGAGATAAACTGATCATCGAGGGTCAGCTTCTTCTGGATCAGGGCGCAAAAGTCAAAGTTATCCAGTAAGGCAGGAACCATGTTTCTCTCAAATATCTCGATCAAAAGACCGATCCTGATCACAATGGTGCTTCTCGTCTTCTTAATTTTCGGAGTGCTGTCCTATTTCACTCTGAATTTGAACCTGATGCCGGACATCGAGTTCGGATTCGTCTCTGTTCAAACCATCTATCCCGGTGCTGGTCCGAGGGAAACCGAGACACAAATCACGAAAAAGATCGAAGATGCCATCTCGACAATAAGCGGGATCGATTGGATCAATTCCTATTCGATGGAGAGTGCCTCCATCGTAGTCATACGGTTCGAGCTGGGCAAAGACCCGGATATCGCCAACCAGGAAGTCAAGGACAAGATCAATGCCATTCTGAATGAACTCCCTCGGGATGCCGAACTCCCAGTTGTCCAGAAATTCGACATAACCGCGATGCCCATCATGGATCTGATCCTATCCGGTCCTCAGTCCATGACCGAACTCTATGACCTTGTGGACAAGCGGCTGAAGGACCGCATCTCTCAGGTCGAGGACGTGGCCAGAGTCGACATCATCGGAGGAGGAGAGCGAGAAATCCGGGTGGAACTGGACAATCGGGTTGTATTCCAGAGCGGGCTTTCGCTTCCCCAGATAAGCGCCATCCTTGCCGCCTACAATTTGGATCTTCCGGCAGGAACTTTCCAGCATCGCTCGCAGGAATATGCAGTGCGCATGCGGGGAGAGTTCGAAAATCTCCAGGATCTTGAGGAAGTAGAGATCCCCACCCCATTCGGAGTAAAGAAGCTGGGACAGATTGCAGAAGTCAAAGACGCAAGCGAGGATATCAGAGAGCGAACCATTTATTTCAATAATCTGGAGAAGATGCGCGACGAGAATGTCATCCTCCTGAGTGTCGTCAAGACAGCAGACGGCAACACCGTCAATCTGGCAAAGGGCATTCGGCAGGAACTGCCCTCCATTGCACAGCAGCTGCCGCTGGGAGCCAATCTTTCCATCATCAGTGATGACTCGACGTTCATCGAAAGCTCGGTCCAGGATACCCTGGGAAACATCCTCCTCGGGATACTCTTTACCGGGGCTGTTTTGCTTTTTTTCCTGCATGACATTCGGTCCACGATTATCGTTGCTCTGGCTATGCCCTACTCTATTCTTTCCACATTTTTGCTGATACAGGTTTCCGGGTTTACGCTAAACATCATGACTTTGATGGGCCTCTCCACTGCTGTGGGCATATTGGTGACCAACTCTGTCGTTGTGCTCGAGAATATCTTTCGGTTCAAGCAGATGGGACAGAACCGTCGGGATGCCGCAGACCGGGGTACATCTGAAATTGCTGTGGCTGTCATCGCGTCGACGATGACCAACATCGTTGTGTTTTTACCCATCGCTTCGATGACGAGCCTGGCCGGTCAGTTTTTCAGGGAGTTCGCTCTGACCGTAACCTTTGCCACGGTGTTTTCGCTCCTTGTCTCCTTCACCCTCACGCCCATGATGGCGTCTCTCATTCTTCCCGAGAATCAGAAAGAAAAGCGATTGATCAGTCGAGCACTGGACAATATATTCAAAGCTTGGGAGAGAGGCTACGCAAGAATCCTCCAGGTGCTCCTGGCCAGAAAATGGCGCAGTGCTCTGATCGTGCTGTTTGCGGTCTTTCTGTTATTTGCGAGTTTCCCGATCGCTGGAAGGGTCGGATTTGAATTCCTGCCCACGCTGGATGAGGGAAACATCAGCATAGAAGTCGAGCTGCCCGAGGGCTACCGCTTGGAAGAAACGGCAGAACTGATCTACAGCATCGAAGAACGGGTCAAAGCTTATCCCGAAATCAAACACATGGTTTCCACATTGGGCCAACTGAGCGATGTAAACACGGGCACCAATACAGCCATGATTCGGATCAAATTGGTGGAAGCTGTCGAGAGAGAACGCTCCAGCAATGATATGGCGAACCAGATCATCCAGGATATTTCCGACATTCCCAATGCCAAAATAAGGGTGACTGCACTTTCCTCTGCAGGAGGAGGGGGTGCTGCGATCGAGTTTTATCTGATGGGGCAGGATGTTGACATTCTAGAAAGATATAAAGAAGAGGTCATCGCCAGAATCAGGGATGTAGAGGGGTTGATCAACCTGAACACCAGCTCGAGAGCAGGAAAGCCGGAGATCACCCTGATTCCTGACCGAAAAAAAGTATCGGATGCGGGCCTGACCATTTCTGACCTGGCTTTCACATTGCGGAGCGCTATTGAAGGTGTCATCTCCTCCCAATACAGGGAGGCGGGCGAGGAGTATGACATACGGGTCGTTCTGACAGACGAGTCAGTGGATACACCCGAGGAAGTAGGGAACATTATAGTTGCTGCGCCATCCGGAAGCTACAGGCTGTCGGAGTTCGCCGACATCCAGTTTACCGAGGGCTACAGCAGCATCCAGCACAAGGATAAATACAAGACCATCGAAATCACCGGGGGGGCGATACCCGGCTATCCTGTGGGGAATGTCATTGCCGGCATAGGAATGAGGCTCAGGGATTTAGAGCTTCCTCCTGGATACATGATCGATTGGGGAGGAACAGCTGAAATGATCCAGGAGACGACCACAGACATGCTGCGGACCTTTCTGATCGCTTTTGTTCTGGTGTATATGCTTCTGGCCGCCATCCTGGAGAGCCTCAGCCAGCCTCTGGTCATACTGGGCACGGTTCCCCTGGCCTTGATCGGCGTGTTTCTGGCGCTTTTTCTCACCGGAAAGACCATGAACACCATATCGATGATGGCTATCATCATGCTTCTCGGGATCGTGGTCAACAACGCCATTCTGATGTTGGATTATACAAATCTGTTGCGACGACAGGGAAAAGATATGCGGACAGCACTGATCGAAGCCTGCCCGACCAAGTTTAAGCCCATCGTGATGGCTACTGTGGCCATCATCCTTGGTATGCTGCCCCTGGCCCTGGGGATCGGGGCCTCGGGTGTGGAGATCCGACAGCCCATGGGGATCGTGGCCATTGGCGGTCTGGTCGTTTCATCTGTGCTGACACTGACCGTTATCCCCTCTATTTTAAATTTGGCGACAAGATCGAAAAGATCGGCGTGATTCGCCTCAAGGAGTAAAGCCGTGAAGAAGACAATCCTTACAGCATTATGCCTGTTCATGCTTTTCAACTCAGGGTTGAAGGCAGATACCCATAACCTCCAGTCTTTCCTGTCTCTGGTGGAGCAGTACAACAGGGACCTGGAGCTTGCAGAAAAAGAACTGGATCTGGCCAAGACGCAAAAGAAAGAGGCGTGGGCAAGAGCCTTGCCGAATATATCGGCACAGGGGAATTACACACGAAACCTGGGTAGGCGTTTCCTGTACATCGACTTTCCCGATTTCGAGACAGGAGAAACGGCACAACAGAAGTTTCAGATTTCCTACTGGAACGAATTTGGATTCAACCTGGGGATATCACAGACCTTGTTCAGCTTTGATGTGGGACAGGCTCTCAAGGCTGCCAACCAGTACCAGAAGCTGACAGACTATGTGTATGATTCACAGCACCAGGCAGTGATCAGTTTTGCCAAGACAGCGTTCTATCAGACTTTGCTTCTCAAGAAAGTATGGGAAGTGGCCCAAGAATCCGAAGAGAATGCCAGAGAAAACTACGAGATCATGAGAAAGAAGTATGATAACGGCGTAATCTCCAAACTCCAGCTCCTCCAGGCTGAAGTACGGTGGGAAAACATCCAGCCTGAAACCATCAAAGCTAAACGGAACTACGAGCTGGCCCTGAATAATCTGAAGAACTTTGCCGGGATTTCCATCGAGGAGGAAATCACGCTCGAAGGAAATTTGGATGCGTTTCCCTCCATGCCAGAGGAAGAACCGTTGGAGAGAATCTTGGAGCAAAGACCGGATTTCAATGCCCTTGAGTGGGAGAAGGAGCTCAGGAGGACGGATGTCAAGGCACAGACGGCGGATTATTATCCGGAATTGAGGGCAAACTTTGTACTTTACAATCTTTCGGCCATATCGGATCAGTTTAAACTGGAGAGAAAAAACATCACCTACTGGATAGGCCTCTCTTTGAATATTCCGATTTGGAATGGAGGAGAGACAGCTGCACGTGTGAAAAGAGCAAAGGTCGAACTGGAGAAAGCCAGGATCAGGATTGAAAAGTCTAAGGAAGCCATCATCACCGAGCTGCAAAATATTTATTTAAGGCTCGAAGAGGCTAAAGCCAGGATCGAGGCCGGAGAAAAAAATATGGGAACCGCAGAGAAAGCCTTCCAGATTGCAGAATCCAGTGCGAGAAACGGTCTGGCCACCCAGTTGGAGCTCAAGGATGCACGGCTTTTATATGATCAAGCCAAGGTGAATTATTATTCAGCCATATACGACTATCTTGCTGCGTATTTCGACTGGGAGCTGGCAACTGGAAAAGTTAATTAGTCTTACCTGGAAAGATAAGATGATGGGAAAGGGGTGATCCTAGGAATCACCCCCCGAATTTTACCCTTTCCCCCCCGTAGGGAAAAAAGAGGAAAATATAATCAGCAAAAAATATGCCAATTTCATTTCCTGGCATTCTTTCACCCTTTACCAGCAAAAACTGTCCAATCCTGGACACTTATTATCCATATTCGGACATTTCTGCGCCATGAATCCCTAATCCTCTTTATAAAAATCCGTACTGAAAGATTTCTTCTCTCTATTATTATAATACGTTTGTCAAGTCCAAAAGGTTGCCTCTGAAAGAAATTTTTCCGGGCTAAACCTTTTCGTTTCTATTCCGTATCGAATAAGAGAGTGAAATTCTGAATAAACTTCCATGAATGAATTGAAGAAAAAAAGCGTATATTAGGATGTATACAAAATAAACAGGAGAGAAATATGTTACGGGACATTATTAAGAAAGAAATTCAAGACACGATCATGAGCCCCAGATTTGTATTTACTTTTCTCCTCTGCACCATCCTCATCCTGCTCGCGGTGTACACCGGGATCAATAATTACCAGGCAGAGTTGAAGGAACACAGTGCAGCCGTGGCCTTGAACAAGAAGAATCTGGAGAGCCAGCAGTCCTATGGGACACTCGCCGGGCTGGGGACCAAGGTCAACAGAAAGCCGCAGGTCTTGAGCGCGATCGTCAGCGGAATTTGGGAGGCAGTCGGCCGTGTGGCGACCGTCAATGTTGCCTTCGATCCGAGCTTGACGGAATCCAAATACAGCAGCAATCCGATTTTTGCCGTATTCGGTCCGCTTGACCTGTCATTCATCGTCAAGATCGTCCTCAGCCTGTTCGCCATTCTTTTTACTTACGATGCAATCGTCGGAGAAAAGGAGAGAGGCACGTTGAAGCTCGCTCTCTCTAACAGGGTTCCCAGAGACAGGCTGATTCTCGGCAAGGCCATCGGCGGTTTTGTCAGTCTCTTGATCCCCCTGGTCATTCCGATGGTGCTCGGTCTTCTGATTCTGATGATTTATCCGAACATTTCCCTGGTGGGAGGTGACTGGTTCAGAATTGCCCTGATATTTCTGATGTTTCTTCTTTATCTGTCGGTCTTCTTTACCCTCGGGCTTTTCATTTCGGCAAGAACGTCTAGATCCTCAACCAGCTTTTTGGTCCTGTTGTTCATCTGGGTTACTTTTGTGACTGTCATACCTAAGGCCTCTGTCATGATAGCCGGGCAGATAAAGCCCATTCCATCTGTGCATGAGATCACGGCTCAAAAAGATGCTTACCTCCAAGAGATTCAGAAGGAAGCCATAGCAGAGCAGCGGGAGTATTTTAAAGACAACCCCCGCCCTGATGCCGACAAACCGGAAGAACGCAAGAAATGGGATGATGATGTGAGAAAATGGGCTGAGGAATTTCAGCAGAGGCTCACAGGAAAAATCGATGAGAGAAATGCTGCCATCGAAAGGGATTACCAGGCAAAGATGCGCCAGCAGCAAGGACTCGCTGTCAATCTGTCGCGCATTTCCCCTGCCTCGGCATTGATGTTCTCGACCATGAGCCTTGCAAGAACCGGTATAAACGAGCATGAAAAATTTCTCAACTCAGTAAGGACCTATAAGCCGATATTCACCAAATGGGTCAGTGAAAAACAGATGAGAACCTTGAATATCGGAGGAGATCAACCAAAACCCGATTTGAGCGATATGCCACAGCACGAATTTGTCCCCGAGGGACTTGCGGATTCTGTCAAACGCATCCTTCCTGACCTTTTTTTGATGATTTTCCTGGTCATCCTGTTTTTCGTCGGGTCGTATGTGTCTTTTCTCCGGTACGATGTCCGATAAACGAAAATGAATTCTATGAGCAAAAAAATAAATACAAAAAGAGGGAATCATGTTAGAAGCTAAAGATTTGACAAAAAAATATGAGGACGGGCTCTTGGCCCTGGATCATTTGAATCTCAAGGTCGAGCCCGGTGAAATATTCTGTATGTTCGGTGCGAATGGGGCGGGGAAGACGACTGCTATAAATCTTTTCCTTGGATTTATCCTTCCGACTGAAGGAACAGCCCTTATAGAAGGAGTTGATGTAGTCAAAGAGCCGCTGAGATCGAAGGAGTATGTTTCGTTCGTCTCTGAAAATGTGATGCTGTACGGAAATTTCACTGCCTATCAGAATCTGGATTATTTTTCCAGATTGGCAGGCAAACGCAATCTCAAAAAGGCCGATTATGCAGAGGTGATGAAACGGGTCGGGCTTCAGGAAGAAGCCTTTGACATGAGAATCAAGAACTATTCCAAGGGAATGCGGCAGAAGTTGGGGATAGCCGTTGCTGCCATTAAAGATACTCCCAATCTTATCCTCGACGAACCGACATCGGGTCTCGATCCGAGGTCAGGCCAGGAATTCTTGGAGCTCATCCTGGAACTGCGGGATCAGGGAAAATCGATCTTTATTTCCTCCCATGATATATTCCGTGCCAAATTCATCGCCGACAGAGTCGGGTTTATGCTCCAGGGAAAACTGGTCATGATGAAAACGAGCGATGAGCTCAAGGGAGAAGATCTGAATAGGCTTTATGTAGATTTTATGCATGAACATGCTGGTGCTGAATCCATTACTGCATGATTAAAAAACGAAAGTGAGTTAAGAACGGATGTTTTTTCTAGACCGGGAATGGAGGCAAAACCGATGAAAATTTTCTTGAGAATTTCAACGCTGGCATTGTTACTGATATTGACAACCAATTTTATACAAACTCAGGAGTCCATGCGCTTGCAGGAGTCCCAAACGCTGAAGCTTTTAACCCTCAAAAAGGCCCAACTTCAGCTCGAGATGATGAAGGGGGAATTCGACAGGGCCCTGAAGCTCCAGGAAGGAGGATTGATCTCAGATCAAGAATTCGTTCAAAAAAGAACCGCTTATCTCCAAGCGCAGGTGGATTATCAGGAGGCCTTGATAAGCTTTATGGGAAGCGAGGCCCGGATCTCTGTGGCCTCCGCTGTTAAATTTCAAGATGAAAGCGGGAAAAAATACGTTCGGGTCTCCCTCCGTTATTCCTCCAAAGAACTCAAGGAACTCGAGAAATTGAACATAGATGCCAAAGACATTTTTCCGCTCGATTTTCTCAAAGAAATCAAGGATGTCTATGTGTCCTTGAGATCTGAAGGGAAGATTATTTCCGATCCTTATGAGAGAACGATTCCCGCACTTGCTCTGGAGCAAGAGAAACAGGTCACTTTCCAGCTTCTCAAAGATGTCGAGAATCTGGACGTGAATGTCTTTTATTCGGGCAAGGACGAGAGTACTTCTGTGTATCTTCAGAAAGGCATCAGCGCCAACATCGTGACGGTCAACTCGGCCCAGTTTTCTCAGGAAGCAGATTTAGAGAGTGAAGCCACCTATGACCTCTCCCTGGAAAAATTCAGCGGAGAAGCGAACATCTTCCGGCTCAAAGTCGTCAATCTTCCTCAACAAATCTCTTACGAATTCTTCGATCCCCAAACGCAAGCGCGGCTCTCGCAGATTAAATTCACAGAGGGCGTGACCAGCTTGCAGCTTTCTTTGAGGCTCTTTCTTCCCAAGAATGCCGATGAACAGGTTGTCATCGATAAACCCATCGATTTCTACTGCCTGGCGCTCGATGACGAACAATCGACAGAACTGAACCAGATGCTGTCCAGCTCATCTTCTTTAACCACAAAAGAAATCGAAAGTCTCAGGGCAGGGAGCGTGAAGTTAGAGATAATCCCCAGAGGAGTCGGCAAGGTTGAGGTCCAAGCTCTCAGTCTCTACCATGAGATAAAGGTAGGACAGACTGTGAAAATGGAAGTGAGGGTAAAGAATACGGGAACCCGCCGGTTGAACAATATAAGAGTTTCCACCGACCTTCCGTTGAACTGGCATTCTGAAATTCAACCCGACCTCATCGCTTCTCTCGATCAGGGGAAAGAGGAGATCGTTGCCATTGAATTCTTTCCTCCAGAAGACGTTGCCATAGGCGACTATGAGCCGAAGATAAAATCAGAATGTATCGCTGATAACCGTCAGGTGGAATCAGAAGACAAGATCGTCCGCATCCATGTCAGTGGCAAAACCAATGTTATCGGGATAACTCTGCTGGTTTTGTTCCTTGTCGGTCTGCTTGTGGGCATTGTTATCTTCGGGATCAAGTTGACAAGAAGATAAGGCCTTTTGTTGAAGTAATTTCCCCGACCTTCGATTGACCGGATTTGTCAGCTGTGGTATAGAAATGGGCATGGGCGATGAAGATTTGATGATCGATAAAACCATCAAACACTACAAGGTCGACGAACTCCTGGGCAGGGGAGGCATGGGTGTTGTCTACCGTGCCCGGGATACGAAATTGAACCGTCCGGTCGCCCTGAAAATGATCAAAGCCGACCTGACGGCCAACCCTGACAAACTGAATCGATTCATCCAGGAAGCCCGCGCAGCAGCCGCTATCACCCATCCTGCGATCGCCCAGGTCTACGACATCGATACAGTGGACGAGACGACCTTTATCGTCATGGAGTTTATCGAGGGGCAGACCATCGGCAGTTTGATTGCGAAGAAGGAGCTGGATTTGATCGGATCGATCGAGATCGCAGTTCAGGTGGCCGAGGGCCTTGCCAAGGCCCATAAGTCCAAGATCATTCACCGCGACATCAAATCCGATAACATCATGGTTACCCGCGATGGGCATACCAAACTGTTGGATTTTGGCCTAGCGAAGCTCCTCGAGCCTTCCGCTGACGAAGAAAGAACGTTAACTTTGCTAGAGCATGCTCCAACTAAAACAATGCCCCAGACCACAGCAACCGGAACGATCATGGGCACCACATCCTACATGAGTCCGGAACAGGCCCGAGGCCAATCCCTGAGCTATCCTTCCGATGTCTTTTCCCTGGGGGTCGTCCTGTATGAAATGGTCACCGGTGAGCTTCCGTTCAAAGGCGATAATCCGGTCGACACCATGCATGCCATCGCTTTCGAAGAGGCTCGTCCGGTCACAGCCGTCCGCAAAAACCTTCCACCCGATCTCCACAGGATCATCGCCCGCTGCCTGCGAAAGCGGCCAGAGGACAGGTATCCCGATGCCGGCGACCTGTCCGCCGATCTCAAGCGCCTCAAGACCGATATCGAATCTGGAGTCCGGCGTCCGTTTTCCCTGGACCAGAAACTCGATGAGTTGAAGTATTGGTTGACGACTTCCCTGCCTGCCGGTCCTCAGGGTATCATGATCGTGGCGGCTGTACTTGTCGTGGCAGCCATCCTCATCTTCACCGACATCCAGTGGGCGAATCTGCTATGGATCGGCATCCTCGGTCTTCTGGTCTTCCGCTACGTAAAAAACCGAAAAAAACGCATGCTGAAGCGCTTTATTTCTCAAGTTTCCAAAATAAAAGCGGTCCGGGCTGTCCGTATCAAGGAGGATTCGATCACGGTGGTCGTGGATAAGGCTCAGGCCAGTCAGTACATCCGGATCAACAGTCTGGTGGATGAGATCAATAAGAAGCTCTATTTCGGGCGGTCAGTCGAAGTAGCTGTCAGGGACGACATTCCGGAGGAAGAATTCCAGACCATGCTGAGAGAGACGGGCATCGCTTTTGTCCGCGACGATGTCATTCTTCGTTAGATATTTTTTTCAGCCTTTTGAAACAAACGCTAGTCTTTCAGGATAAACATGTCTCCTCGGTGCTCGGGACAAAAGATCGCTGTCTGGTTTTTGATTCATTGACCGCCCCATTTTCACTATGTTAGGATTGCTCAATATACTCAACCAATAAAGGAGCCCTTAAAGAAATGATAAAAACAGCGAAAGGAATTATCATCGCTTCAGTGCTCGTGATCTTGTCTGCCCCCTTGGTTCCGGCTCAGGCCAATGATTCGAGAATCGCAGCCCGGGTCGTCGAAGAGTTGAAGGTCAAAATCCCGGAATGGTTAAAAGAAAGTGCTGTGCCGGGTGCAGCGGTCAC
>Ga0209636_10003271_pt1 | contig 16511 bp, 14 predicted proteins | sample DeeMarSWOR152_54_FD_187464 | JGI IMG/M metagenome (GOLD analysis project Ga0209636, IMG submission 187464) | Marine sediment microbial communities from White Oak River estuary, North Carolina - WOR-1-52-54 (SPAdes) (version 2) | ecosystem: Environmental > Aquatic > Marine > Intertidal zone >...
TAAAATGGTTTTAAGGTTAAACGATGCATCTCTACAAACAGTTGTTAATCCAGATTACAGAATAGGTGGTATGTCATCCTCTGTCCGTCAGGGAGTGGAAGAGGTTTTAGACAGTCATGCAATCATAATAACTCCAGCTGATATTCCTTTCATACCTTCCAAAGTCTTTAACCAACTTATCGCCTATTATTATAACCATAACCCTCGTTTAATCATCCCTATCTATCAGAATCAGAAGGGTCACCCCATTCTAATTAGTTCAGAGCTTTTTAGCCATGTTAGGAAGATTTCAGAAGAAAAACGGGGGATGAAAGAAATCATTACTCGTTTTTCAGAAGATATTGTTTTTGTCCCTACTGAATCACCAGAGATTCTTCAAGACGTGGATAAATATGAAGATTTAATTAAACTAAAATCTATTTTAAAGACAAAAGAAAAGAATTTAATATAACTAAAGACATTAATCATAATTCTTTTTAATAACGTGACTTTCTCCCTAAAATACCCTTCGGAAAGATAGATATGATCTCAGTAACCATAGAATTGATGGCTGCTGTTCGGAATCCTTTTCCAAATAAAAAAAGAAAGAATAAGCTTGCTGAGCTCACACAAGACTTAACCCTTAAAGAACTCCTTTTACAGGTAGGCTTCTTGAAAAAGGAATTAGAGCATTTAATCCCAATCGTTAATGGTTCAAGAGTTCCAACGGATTATCAGCTTAAAGATGGAGATTACATATGGATAACCTTCCCCTTAGGTGGAGGTCTGCAATGATATGAAGCAATTACAAGAATTTATTTATCCTAATAGTATCGAGGAGGCACTCTCTTTTCTCGATGAATCTACTGAAATAATAGCGGGGGGAACTCACATAACAGTATCGAAAAATCAGTCCTTCAAAAGATTAGTTGACATAACTCGAATAGGACTGAATTATATTAAAAAGGAGGATCATCAGGTACGGATAGGGAGTACAACCACGGTTACTGAGATGATTGAATCGTCTATTGTGAGAAAAATTGGTAATGGAATATTGACTAAAGCCTGTCAATTGATTGCTGATACTCCCCTTCGGAATATCATAACCCTTGGAGGAAATATCGCGAGATATTATCCTTGGGCAGGATTACCCGTTGTATTACTTGTAATAGATGCAGAAATTATTATAGTAGATAAAGAGGGACTAGAACAAACAATATCGGCTACAAAGTATTTTAAGAACGCTAAGGTAAAAACAGGTGAGATCATCAAAGAAGTTGTTTTTCCTGTGCAAAGCGATTGGTTCTACCGATATGAGAAGTTTGCTTTAACAACAGTGGATTATTCATGGTTAACAATGGCTTTTGGGGCCAAGAATGAGGGAGGATCCATTGTTGATCCCCATATTGCAGTATCCCGAATAACCAAGGTAACACGAGTGAGTGAAGTTGAAAAATTACTTGAAGGGAAAGAGCTTTCCAAATTAAACATAAATGAAGTCATTCAAACACTACGAACATCAGTGAATGTTGTTTCTGATTATAGATCCTCAAAAGAATACCGAGAACATCTATTAGGGATTCTTTTCAAACGGATGCTAAATGAAATGAAAGAGGAGGGAAAATAATGGCACTAGAGATTGAAGTAATAATTAATGGTCAGCAAAAAGTTCTGACGATTGAGCCTTATGATCTTTTAATTGATGTTCTCCGAAGGGAGGGATATAAGAGTGTGAAGCGTGGATGCTCTGAAGGTACCTGTGGCACTTGTACAATCATTCTGAATGGAAGAGCAGTGAAGTCCTGTATTCTCTTAGCGGCGCAAGCTCACAAAGGTTCTATCGTCACAGTCGAAGGCATTGGAACTCGTGATCAACCACACCCACTTCAACAAGCATTTGTAGAGGAAGGAGCTATTCAATGTGGCTTTTGCATTCCTGGTATAATCCTGTCAGCAAAAGCGTTACTAGATAACAATCAATCACCTACAAAAGAGGAAGTTAAACAAGCAATGGATGGTAATCTGTGCAGATGTACGGGTTACTCTGGACAAATCAAAGCTATACTTTCTGCAGCAGCAATGATGAGAGGTGAAAAATAATGACCCAAAAAGTGTTTGAAGGAAAAGTTGTTGGTAAGAGTGTTGCTAAAATAGACTCATTAAGCTTAGCATTAGGGAAACCTCTTTTTACTGATGATAAATCCTTTAAAGATATGGTTTACGTTAAGATGTTGTTTAGCCCCCATGCCCATGCTGAGATCATCACCATAGATACAACTGAAGCAGAAAAAGTCCCAGGTGTATTAGGAGTTCTCACCTATAAAAATGCGTCGCAAGTCCTTCATACAACCGCTGGCCAGGGGTACCCTGAACCATCTGTGTATGATACACGAATGTTCAACAAAAAAGTAAAATTTGTTGGAGATAGTGTCGCTGCGGTGGCTGCAGAATCCATTCAAATCGCTGAGAAAGCTATACAGCTAATTAAGGTAGAATATAAAGTTCTAGAACCAATTTTTAACTGGGACGAGGCCCTTGGCAATCCAATCATCATTCATGATGAAGAAGAAGCAGGATATCTCATTCCAGTGTTTTATGATAGTAAAAATAACCATGTAGCTCATATTGACGCGTTAGTAGGAGACATCGATCAGGGTTTCAAAGATGCTGATATTCTTGTTGAAAAGATCGTACGTAACCACTATGCGCAGCACTGCCCATTAGAACCTCATGTTTCCATTGCTTATTTTGACGAAAATGACAGATTAGTTGTCCGATCTGCTACCCAAGTTCCTTACCATGCTAGAAGAATTATTGCTCAGGTTTTAGATCTTCCAATTGCAAAAGTTCGGGTTATTAAACCCCGTATTGGTGGAGGTTTCGGCTCAAAACAGGAAATAGTTACAGATTTAATTGCTGCCTCCTTTACGCTCCAATTAAAGAGACCAGTTAAGTTGGAATATTCACGAAGAGAGGAATTCATTTCAGCACGGACACGCCATCCAATGACCACGAGATTAAAAGCTGGTGTCAAGAAAGATGGTTCAATCACTGCTATGGATATGAGAGTAACTAGCAATACTGGAGCCTATGGAACTCATGGATTAACAGTTTTAAGTAATACTGGCAGTAAAACCTTACCATTGTACCATTGTGACAATATCCGATTTATTGGCGATACTGTTTACACAAACCTCCCCATAGCTGGAGCATATCGAGGATATGGCGGTACTCAAGCTGCTTTGGCAATGGAAATTGTGATGGACGAATTAGCAATCCAAATTGGGATGGATCCAGCAGAATTTAGGTTAAAAAATCACATTAAACCTGGTGAGACTTCTCCTATTTTCAAGGTTCTTGGAGAAGGTACAGAAGGAGTAGAACAGACAATAGATTCGTGTGGGCTCTCAGATTGCATTAAACAGGGTGCAAATGCTATAGGGTGGTGGTCTCGTGAAGATCATAAGGAAAAATTTAACACTGAAACCAAAAAGAGAGGATTTGGACTCGCTTGCATCATGCAGGGTTCATCAATTCCGCATATAGACATGGCAGCTGCCTATGCCAAAATGAATGATGACGGATCATTTAATCTCCTAGTTGGTGCAACTGATATAGGAACTGGGAGTGATACAGTTTTGGCTCAGATCTTTGCTGAAGTGTTAAACCTCGACATTGAGTCCGACATTGTTGTACTATCTTCAGATACAGACATTACTCCTTTTGATAAAGGAGCTTATGCTTCATCTACAACCTATCTCTCTGGAATGGCGGTGAAAAACTTAGCTGAAAAGATAAAGAAACAGCTTCTCGATTATGCAGCGGAACAAATGGATCTTCCAGTTAACGAACTTGAACTAGTTGGTAAAACTGTATTCCATCTAAAAACCAAAAAATCAATGAGTTTTGCTGAAATAGGCACTAAGGCTCTATATACAGAAAATCAGCAGCAAATTGGTGCTGTTGCATCAGAATTATCTAAAAAATCACCTCCCCCATTTTGTGCCCATTTCGCCGAAATTGAGGTTGACATCGAGACTGGAAAAGTTAGAGTTTTGAAATATGTTGCAGCAGTGGACTGTGGAACCCCAATTAATCCTAAATTAGTTATTGGCCAAACAGAGGGAGCATTAGTAAACGGATTAGGATATGCATTAAGCGAACATTATTATTTTAATGCCCAAGGAAGAATGCTGAATCCTTCATTTGGGAATTATAAAATAATGACAACTACTGACCTACCAGAAATAGAAACAATTATTGTAAAAACTTATGAGCCGACAGGGCCATTTGGCGCAAAATCAATTGGAGAACCAAATATCAGTGGTCCTATGCCCTGTCTTTCGAATGCAATTTATGATGCTATTGGTATTCGTATTACTGAACCTCCCTATACTCCAGATAGAATTTTGAAAGCAATTAAAGACCACCAACAAGTTATGTAGACTCAAAAAACCCCAGATAATCTCATTAATTTGCTAGGATAAAGGATTTGAGTTAAAAATAGAAATTCTTAAGTTAATTTATGAAATATCTGAAAAAAAAGTTTTTAAACCATTTGTTGCATTTAGTGAGCATAAAGGGATAGAATTAGGGCTTAGCATAGCTTTTCAAGCCATTTAATTCTTTTTAGAACGAATATGAATCGAAGATGCTAAACCATAGGGCATTATCTTTTGCTTTGAGATTCCAAAAATGGCTGAAACCTACTTCAATCCCGCAATGTTATAAAGATCTAATTTTTCTGTTGTGATGAATATTATATACATTTGATGTAATTTAACATTATTTTAAAATATTAAATTCTTTGCTCTCAGGATATTCAAAAGGAGACATCTGGAATGACCTATGAGTTTACAACATTTGCGGTCATAATGGGTGCGCTAACTGTCCTCGCGTTCTTTATGTTCCTTTATCCGCTTATTTTCCGTCCAAAATCACGACTAGTACTTCATTTCATGGCACTAATTGGGAGTATTGTGATCTGGTCTCTGGGTTATACATTGGATATACTCGCAGTCGATAAAGCCACAAAATTATTCTGGATCAGAATTGAATATCTTGGAATAGCTACAATTTGTCCCCTCTTTCTTCTTTTCATTTTGGTCTTTACAAATCGAGCTGAGACTGCTTCTAAACCGATAATGGGATTGTTATTCTTTCCACCTGTCATTCATTGGTTATTACTAGTAACAAACGAATATCACGGACAATTTTATGAATCCGTTACCCTAAATACAGAAACTCCATTTAATACGCTGGATCTGGTTTATGGACCAATTTTTTATAGTCATACCATCTATTCATATCTCTTATTGGCTATTGGATTCTTTTTACTTATACAGACATATTTTGAGGTTAGTGGGAGTAATCTTTATCAGAAGCAAATTTTAATCGTAATAATTGGCTCGACCTTTCCCATTTTAGGAAATATTATACGGATCTTCAAAATTCCTCCTCTTACCTTTATTGACCTAACACCAGTGGCATTCGTCATTTGTTATATTTTGTTCTTCTATGCATTGTTTGAGGTCGAATTTCTTGATATAGTACCTTTTGCTTATCAATTCATAATCAAAAATCTCGCAGATATTGGTATAATAGCGACTACTAAAGATAATTTAATCGTTGATATTAATCAATCAGCCTGTGAGTACATATTCGAAGAAGAATGTCCAGATATTATCGGACGTAATCTTTTCGTCATCCTTAGTGAACAGGAAAGACTAAAGCCTTATCACGAAAGAATAAGCCAAATAGAGAACTCGTTACTAGAAATACGTGATGACACCTTGGACTTTGAGATGGAACTTCTATATCCCCTACAACCCCAAGGTCAATTCTATAGAATAACCATCAAAGCACTTAGAGACAAAGATAATCTTCTTGGCTTTATTTACCTCGTTCAAGATATCACATTAGAGAAAGAAATTGAGCTCTTACTCAGAAAAAGCATAGATTTCAAGAACTCATTATTAAGTGTCATCTCTCATGATTTGAAAAATCAGTTAATGGTCATTCAAGGGTTTACAGATGTATTAAGAAAGGAACTAAGTCACATTCAGAATTTTGCTGAAGTAGAAGAATCTCTGGATGGGATTAGTGCTAAAACACTCATAATGCAAGAAATAATGACTGATGTACGAAGCTACCTTAAGACAATGGGAGCTTTCGAAGAAGTAAAAGACTTAACAGTAATAGATGTAAAGGAAATAATTCAGGATGTAATAGCGAGTTTTAAATCTGCTATTAAAAACAAAAATTTGGAGCTCAATATAGATTGGCCAACAGATCCGAAGATTTTCACATTAGCAGATCTACGTCTTCGCAGTGTTTTTAGCAATATCTTAGATAATGCTATCAAATGGAGCCCTCCAAATGATGTAATTGAGATATCAGTGAATAAAGAAAATCTATCTTGGATATTTAGTATCAGTGATCATGGCCCTGGGGTACCCAATGGTCTAAAAGACGAAATTTTCAAACCATTTGTCAGTATTGGTCCACAAGGCAAAGTTGGCAGTGGATTGGGCCTTTCGATCAGTTTAGAGATACTCCAATCCTATAAAAGTAAGATCTGGATAGAGAATGTTAAACCCCAAGGCGCAAAGTTCGTTTTTCGATTACCAGTTGCTGAAAAAAAGGGAGAATGAGGCCAATCATTTATTATTGATAAGAAAACAAAACTCAGGATTAGAAAATTCCAGTCATTGCTTGCTTATTCTATTTGTAATAGATTGAGAATGTAAATCATGGAATGGAAACCAATCTCGTGAATTTGCTTATAACTTCCTTTTCAATGAATATCATTATTGATCAATACTTTTTTAATTATTCTTTTTCGAGTGAAGCGAGGGCAGTTTTAATATAATCCTGTAATAACTTGATTTGTTCATCAGGAGAGACTAGCCTTTCTGTTTCTAGAAGGGATGCCTTATAAGCACAGTTAATAGAAAATAAACTAATAATTCTTTTTTGTTTAAAGTAATATTTAAGCCAAATTTAGCGCCATAGATTTCTTTATGACTTTTCAAAATTATATCTGTGAGAAAAGAAATCTTGCTAATAAAACACCAGTCATGGCTTGACGATAGCTTTTATTTGACCGAACGTCATCTATGGGAATACATTCGGTTTGAATGAGACTAGAAGCTTCATCTATTAGATCTTCAGTGAGTACTTTATTTTTAAGAAGTTTTTCGGTCTTCCTTCCACGAACCACTGTAGGAGCAACAGCCCCGAGAGCTATTCGAATATCAGTAATTTTCCCCTCACAATTTGGTCGAAACATCTCAACTCCAACAGACACGACGTTACAGGACAATGCTTGACGTTGACGAAGGCTCAAATAATCACCTATATAATTTGGGAGTTTGGGGATAATTATTTTTGTCAGTATACCACTAGGGTCTATAGTAATAAAACCTGGGCCTGTAATAAATTCCTCAATAGGAACTAGATTAGTTCGATTATGTGTTTGAATTTCTATTTTCGCATTTCGACAATAAAGAATAGGTAAGGAGTCAGCAGCAGGGCTTGCGTGGCACATATTACCAGCAATTGTCCCTCGATTTCGTATTTGAGGAGAGCCAATAAATGCTACAGCTTTAGCTAGAGGTGGAATGTGCTTTCTAATAAGCGGATGAGTAGATATTTCAGTATGAGTTAATAGAGGACCAATTTCAATGGTGTCAGGTGTTTCTCGGATAAAATGAAGCTTTTGGATTTTATTTAGGTTTAGAAGTGATGGACATTCTCCCCAATTTATGTGGTTATTCCGTATACTTACAAGTACATCGGTTCCACCAGCAAGAGGATGCAATTCTGCTCCAAAAGTGGCTTTCAGTTTCAGTGCTTCTTCTAAATTTGTGGGTGAATGGATTTCAAATTCATACATGGTTTTACTCACTCTTTCTTATTCCGCACGTCAATTATTTCAGCTGCAATGGAAATAGCGATTTCCTCTGGAGTTTGACTCCTTATTGGTATTCCAATAGGGGCATGAACCTTTTCTAAGAGGTTTGGATCCATTCCCTGAGATTCCAACCGACTGAATATTTCTGAAACTTTTCTTTTACTTCCAATCATCCCAAGATATTTCCAGGTCTCAAATTCTTGTTCTCGTTTTGTTAAAAGGTGTTTCAAGATCTTTTCGTCTAAATCATGAGAATACGTCAGGATAACAATATAACTACCTTTTTCAAATTCAATTGAGTCAATGATTTGAGGTAAATTACCTGTAATCGTTTCAGCGACATTTAAATTCTTGAAATTCTCATCAAGATATTCTTTCCTATCGTCGATAACAACTGTCCAAAATCCTAAAGAGGCTAGTAATGGAACTAATTGCTGACTGATATGGCCTGCTCCAAAAATGTAAGTTTTTGTACCTGCACCTTGTATATCATAGAATAGACTCATTTTCCCTCCACAAAGCATTCCTGTGGCTTCTTCCCCTTCCTCTGTTAGTTCATATTCTTTAAGAAGTGGTATGTTTATATTAATTTGAGCTTGTGCTTCTTTAAGAGCTAAGTTCTCAATAGTTCCTCCTCCTATTGTTCCCCAAAGACGTTTTCCAGTCGAAGAAACTAACATTTTGGCTCCTATTCGTTGAGGGGCAGAGCCACTGACGTCAACAACGGTGACAAGTGCGAAAGTCCTACCTTTATGAAATTGTTCAGTCATAATCTTGATAAACTCTTTCTGTGTGCTCATTTTTGTACCAACCCTCTCTGAGTGTCTTTGATTGCGTCAAATATCTTTTGATACCCCGTACAACGACAAATAACACCACTTAATCCTTCACGAATTTCATTCAAATTGGCATCAGGTTTTTCTCTCAGTAATGCCGAAGATGCCATGATCATCCCTGGAGTACATGCCCCACACTGGGCAGCTCCATTTTCAATAAATGATTCTTGAAGGGATAAGATAAGTGAATCAGAGGATTCAATAGTTTCAATTTCACTACGTTCTGGGACTTGAGCCATTAATATCAAACAGGAATTTACAACTTTTCCGTTGAGAAGTACGCTACAGGCGCCACATTCACCTTGATCACAACCTTTTTTTGTTCCTTTTAACCCTAAATCATCACGTAAGAAGTCTAGGAGTCGTTGATCAGGAGAGGTTTCTTCTCGGTACACTACACCATTAACAATGATTTCTATCTTCATTCTGGCTCCTCCTGAAGTTTGTCTTGGATTGCTTGCCAAACTCGTTCTGGTGTAGCAGGAATTTCTGATATTCTCACACCAATTGCATTGTAGATCGCATTTGTAATTGCAGGTGCTATCCCCATCAGAGGTTGCTCTCCAATACCTTTTGCCCCATAAGGACCACTTTTCCAAGGATCTTCTACAATAATTGACTGAATATTGGGTGTGTCTTTTGTTGTTGGCACAAGATAAGTCCCTAAATTGTTTGATAATATTCCTCCTTCAGGTGTAAAAATTATCTCCTCATAGCGTCCATATCCCACTCCCTGTAGTGTACCACCTTCAATTTGACCTTTAAGGGTCTGAGGATTGATAGCTCGTCCCACATCATGAGCAGCCCAGATATTTTTAATCAAAACGGTCCCAGTTTGGGTGTCAACCTCCACTTCGGCAATATTTGAGCACCATGCATAAATTGCGTATGGATTTCCCTGTCCTTTTTCATTATCATAATCTGTAGGCGGAGCTACATCCCAACCTGCCTTGGCTACCTGTCCTCGTTCTTGGTACATAATTTCAATGGCATCTTCAACTAATATTTTCTTTTCAGAGGACGTAGAGATAATATAATTTCCTTCTATTTGCAAATTGCATGAATCACTTTCCAAGTGGGGGGCAATTATTTCAAACATTAGAGATCGTATTTGCTGGCAAGCATTTTGGAGTGATCGTCCAGAGAAAGTTGTTGCTCTGGATGCTACGGTTGGTCCAGAGTCAGGGACGCGGCTGGTATCAACAGGCATCATATTAACTTTAGAATAATTTATTCCTAATTCTGAAGCGACAATCTGGGAAAGAACTGTTATCATTCCTTGACCTATTTCGGTAGTCCCGACTGCGAATCGTACACTTCCATCAGGTTCAAGCTGAACATACGAACCTGTACGTGATAACTGTTTTCCCGCTGAACCCAAACCAACACCATAAAATATTGTCGAGATTCCGATTCCACTCCATTTATAATTCCCCCTCTTACTTTCTTCCATTACGTAATTGAAATCAGGTGCAGGTTTCCATTTATTTTCCCAATCACTTTTCTTCTTTGCTTGTTTGAGAGTTTCTAGCATGCCAACAGAATTATCAATAATTTGACCGAATGAAGCAGTATCTCCTTGTTTAATTAAATTTCTCTCACGAAACTCTATAGGATCAATGTTTAATTCTGCTGCAATACGATCCATCTGTTCTTCACAAGCGAAAAGGACTTGTGGAGATCCAAAACCTCTAAAAGCTCCAAATGGGACAAGATTCGTGGCAATAGCATAAGATTGAACATCAACATTGGGACAGCGATAAGGACCAACAGCATGTAAGCATCCCCGATAAAGAACTGCTGGTGTCAGAGTTGCATAAGCCCCTGAATTCATTAAATGTTCCACTTGAACTGCTGTTAGCACACCATCCTTGGATGCACCTGTTTTCATACGAATGATTGCAGGATGACGTTTTGAGGTATTTTCTATATCTTCTTCTCGAGATAATATGTATTTGACAGGTTTTCTCGTGAGATATGCTCCCAATGCAACTAGACTAGCAAGCTGATTAGGTTGATCCTCTTTACCACCAAACGCTCCCCCAGTAGTCGTTTGTATTATTGTAACTTTAGACCAGGGATACCCAAGAATGTCAGCTACTGCTCGTTGAACATAAAATGGACACTGCATCGATCCATATACAGTTATCTCATCATGTCCTAGGGGGACAGCGATACATCCTTGGGTTTCAATGTACGCGTGTTCTTGTGCAGGTGTTCGATATTCTCCTTCAACAATGATGTCTGCTTCTTCAAATCCTTTATTTATGTCTCCCTTCCTTTGTTGCCAATAAGATACGATATTATTGTCTCCATATATATGAATACTTGAATGATCTTTAGCTTCAGTAGGATCAAACAATTCAGGCAGTTTTTCATATTCCACATGAACAGCAGAAATAGCTTTCTTCGCATTTTTAGGATTTTTCGCAACAACGATTGCTACTGGTTCACCTACATGTCGTACAACATTTTCTGCGAGAAGAGGCCAATCATCAAGTATGACATGGACAATATTTTTTCCAGGAATCTCCTTGGCTGTCCCAATTGTAGCTCCTAACTGTTTTGCCTTTTCATTATCAATTTTAATCTTCTTAATTCGAGCATGAGCATGTGGACTACGTACGACTGCAAGGAAATGTTCATCGGGAAAACTTAAGTCATAAATATATTGAGCTTCCCCCTTAACTTTGAGTCGAGCATCCTTTCGTGGAAGAGGTTTTCCTATAACCAATTTAATGACTCCATTTTAGAAATTATGCAATCTATTTTGGGAACCAATAATATTCTATTACTTATTGCACCCTTTTATATTAGGAAAAATATTTCGTAAGGCCTTTTAATCCAGATTACTCTTTTTCTTTAGACTAGAATTTCTTTATTAATAAACTTTAAAAGGCTTGGATTTATCTTTAAGATGATTTTTTTTCATAGAGTTAAATATCTGGATTAGAAATGCGGACGAAAAAGAAGGATGAACTAGATAAGGAATTAGAAAAAAGGTCAATTGGAGCATGGATCGGAGTATTATTTGGTCTGAATCCAGGATCAATCTCTTATCTTCTTTCTAAACGAAAACTTCGAAATAAAGCCCGGAAAATGGGAAGGTATCCTAGATATCAAGAATATGAACGGATAGAAAAAATAAGATAAGAGATTAAATGTTGTTATGTTAAACTTCCCTCCCTAATCAATAAAAGGATACTCAACTTCTTTTTCTCTTAATTATTCTTTTTTCAAAAGTTCTTAATTCCTTAAACAAGCATTTAAATTATAATTCTAATGATCTAGTATTCTAGTTTATCATCTAAGTTTATTATTTAACGGAAATCCGAAAGGAATTATACATGGCATGGAAACAGGAAACGAAGAGATTCCTATCAGGCCAAAAAAGGATAAAAGTGATGAAAAATAACCTTTCCTCTTCTATTTTGGAAATTTAAACCTTTAACTCACTCCGTGTGATTCACTCTTGAATAGAAGCTAAAGCCATCTGATAAAGGCCAGACCACTTCCAATAGGTAATATTATACTAGATACTCTTGAGTTGCTTTTTATTTGTTCAATGAAATCTGGCATGTCATCCGCATGACTAATCACATTATCAGCTATTAACACAGAACCCCGGGTTAATCGTGCAACAAGAAAATTAAAAAAATAAGCATAATCTTCTTTTTCACAATCCATGAAAATATAGGAGAATCTATCTTGAGATTTTCTTTTTAAATAATTCTTTGCATCTTCATGAATCAATGTGACATATTTCCCAACTTCAGTGGATGTAATATTCTCAGAAGCTAGTAGGTACTTTTTGGGATCATGATCTAGTGAAATCAATCTTCCCTGGTGACTTAGTACTAGTGCCATCCCTTGCCATAATGTTGAATACCCCCCTGATGTGCCTACTTCGAGACCCACAAAATCAGAGAACTGAGGAATGAATGTTATAAGAAACTGAAAAAGAAATTCACCTGTTTCACGGGGAATCTGACGGAGGCGTTGGAACCGACCTAGATCAACTTCTCGTTCTTCTCTATCTCTTTCCTCTAGTTTAATCAAAACTTTTTGAATGGAAGAAGGAATTAAATCGAAAGGCTGCAATTAAACCACACTAATCGAATCATACTTCCTTTTTTTCAGTATATTGGATTATTGCATCGAAAGTAATCTTATTAGAATATATATCGAGAGGATTGTGATGGTAAAAATGAAAGTCAATTATAAATATTATGAACCAAATAAGGGATTTGAGGAGCTTCAAGCTCAAATATATAATGAGGACACCAAAAAATATGAGATCCGAGTAACTGCAACTGCAGAGTCGATCCAACAAAGGTATGAGAACGAAAAACCAGATTCTAAAGGCATAAGATACGCCTTTAAAGAGGATGGTAGCCCTCTTGCCTATATCCAGACGCGGGTGACAGAAGCAAACGAAAACACTAAAAGACGTACTTGGATTGGTTACCCCTGGGCAGTGGAAGAATGTCCTGATGTACAAGAAAAACTCTACAATGAAGTATTTGAATACGTAAAACAACGTGACCCAGAGAATGAAATTGTGATGGGTTATTTTTCTGACAATTTTACCGAATCAGTTTCTTTTGCAAAGAGTAAAGGTTTTGAAATAATTGATAAAGGGTACCAATATGCTATTGATGTTCAAGAAGCCAGCAAAGAAGAAATATCAGGGTGCACAGTGCGGATGGCAACCATGGACGATTTGAAGGTGTTAATAGAATTATGTAAATCTGATTCCAATTTAAAAAATGCCTTTCCCAACGAAGAAGCTTGGATAAGCTACTTCAAAGATCGAGTTCTTCCTGATAAGCACACGGTAATGATATTAAAAGATAACCAGCTAGTATGTGCTGGTGCACCATTGGAAGGTATTACTGAGGATGGTCTAATCGTTAGATTCTTAGCTACTAGGCCTGGTTACGAAAATTTAAGAAAAGCCTTATTAATCGAAATTTCTAAACATAACATTGAGACAGGGTGGCACGATAAACCGCTATTAATCTATGTTGGAAATCAAGAAGACCTAATAGCTACAGTTAAGGAAATAGGAGGAACAATCCGAGATACACAAATATTATTTGGATTAAAGGATTAACTAATCTTACTTAGTTTTTTTATGAATACATCAAAATATAATTGAATGAGCCCATTCTTCACCAAAAAATGAAAATTTTCTTCATTCAATAAGACTAGAAGTTCAGTACTTAATAAGGAAGTTTCATGTGTCATATCTGTCTTTCCACCAAAATATCCTTTTAGTGTTTCTCCCAACTTAGTTAGAGTATTTTTGTCATAAGAAAAACTCAGTGTAGATTATGGTTTCGTGACTAATTCATCTAAAGCAGATTTGCTTAAATTACATTGAATTAAATAGAAGGATTAAGGAGGGATAAACGCAAACAGAAGGGCAAAGATAAATATAACGAAAAATACAAAAATAAAGAATGCAATGATAGGAGACTCTTGTAGAAATTCACGAGAAAATAATCGTGCTATTTCCTTTCCTAGGCTCAACTGCCTACGTAATGATAACTTACGTCTATCAAAAATAGTAAAACCAAAGATTTTAATTGTTGGAACCATATGTATTAGACACCAAATGACAATGAAAGGTAAGGCAATCAGGGCAAGTAATCCAACTAAAATGAACCTTGGGTTTACGACACCGAATAAGAAGATGGAAAAACACGCAAAGCCACTGAAAATCATTGCCCAGAACCAAGCCCAAGTAGAAAAATAGATCTCCTCTGCAGTACTGGTATCTGCTGCTCTACGTTGAACAGTAGTTTTTATTTCCTCAGTTTTTTTGGTTGTATAATCCCTGGTTTTTTCTTTAGTAGTGGCTTGAACAGTCTGAATTTCTTCTTTCATCCCCTCAACAAAATCCTTCCCTGAATCTCTGATCTTATCAAACAATTTACGAGACTTTTTTGGTTCCTCGTCCTTTGTCATTTTCTTAACACCCATTATTACTTAACAGCTATCATAACGTGGTTTTTAAAATCGAGTTTTGCGTGAAGAGACTTTGATCTTTACCGCAATGCCTTTCCCCGTTAGTACTTCATATTTGGTTCCGCTTCCATAAACTATTGGGATTTCGGATTTTATAACGGTATCGTCTCGTGTAGCATCATGTTCTCGAAGTTTAATAGGAATCTGTTTAGTTTTTGCCTTATCTGACTCATCAAATTCGATCCACAGAGTGAAATCTTGTTTAGCCGAGTAAGTGAGGTTCTCTTTAATGTTAACAGTTCCTTGGTGAGGAACTCGGTAATCATGTTTTAAAGTTCCCTTTCCTCCAACCTCGAAGTAAAATTCTCCTGTTCTATCTATTGGGCTTGTTTCGTGAACATCTTCTACTCGTATGGACATCAAGCTAATGATATTTTGATATCGGTTTGATTTCGATAGATCAGGCGCTTGACCTTTGGCATAAGTCTTTTTTCCCTTCACATATACCCTACGTGACATTTTGACACTTCCTCATATTTTCAATAGAATTATTTAACTAAAAACTACTATATTCTCCCTTGAGAGATGTGATTTAAAAGTCTGTGTCCTTTTCATGGATTTCTGCATTCAAATCCTTATAGAAGGTTTTACTTGTTAATGAGTCCAATGCTATTGCTAGTGTATTCCAAACATGTTTTATGAAATAGATTACTCTGATATAGGTTGTGATTCAGGAATAACTGGTAAAATAGAGACTGATTCCACAGTCGTGACTGTTTTTTCAACATAACGGAATCTTGTAAAAAACCATGAATAACCCAAGAATAACATTCCAAAGAGACTTGATGCTACTAGCACTGGAATGATTCCGAAGAACTCTCCAAGAATTCCTGAAAGAATGATGGCAATCGGGCCTGATCCTTGCGCAATAGTTAAACGTACTGAATATACCCGACCTAGTTTCTCAGGGGGAACTATCTTCTGCCAGATAGTTTGAGATGATACATTAGCAATTGGAAGACCAAAACCATTCAAAAATACACCAAGAATAAGTAAAGGATAGAGACCTTGGGGTGCAAAACTGCAAACCATAAATCCAAAATACATGATAAAAATGCCTAATGCTACTCCATGAGCATTATTCTCAAATCCTTTCCATGATGACATGATCATTGAAGCGCCAATAATCCCAGCTTGTACTATTGCAAATAGAAAAGCTAATTCCTCCGCGCCTCCAAGGTGAACATCCTTAACAAATAATGGCAATAAAACATAGAGAGGCCTCATAAAAAAGTTTGCTGCAGTAAAAACAGTCAATAAGGCTAGCAATCCTTGCTGATTTCTGATGAAAATAATACCTTCAGATAGCTCGGTAATGAAAGGTGTTTTTTCTTTCACTATTGTGGATGTTTTAACTGAAGGAATGGAAATGATAATAGTTGGAATAATGGCAATCATGAATGTAATAGCATCTAACCACAAAACATCTTGGAGTATAAAATAATTAAGTAGTAGTGCACCAACAAGTGGTCCTACCATAAGAATTACTCCGTTAAATAAATAATCTAATCCATTCATTCGACTTAATTTTTCTTTAGGCACTAATAAAGGAATAATTGCTTGGACAGCAGGACCATGAAACGCTTGAAAGACCCCTCTAAGGGTTATTATTGCTAAGACGAACCAGACATTTGCTATTCCAATCATGAACATGTATATCAAACCAATAGTGGCTACTGCTTGCGAAAAATCGACAGCTGCGATTAATTTCTTTCGTGACCATCTATCAACAAAAACCCCAGCAATTG
>Ga0209636_10003272_pt1 | contig 16505 bp, 2 predicted proteins | sample DeeMarSWOR152_54_FD_187464 | JGI IMG/M metagenome (GOLD analysis project Ga0209636, IMG submission 187464) | Marine sediment microbial communities from White Oak River estuary, North Carolina - WOR-1-52-54 (SPAdes) (version 2) | ecosystem: Environmental > Aquatic > Marine > Intertidal zone >...
GTGCAATTTGGGCAGGGCACAACAGATCGTATTCGGTCTGAACGAAGGTGCTCGAGTGCTCCAGTTCTCAGCCCTTAGTTTCGATGCATCGGTTTGGGAAATGGTCATGGCATTATTAAGCGGCTCCACGCTTTGTTTAACCAATCGAGAAATGCTGGAAACGGGTCAGGGATTACTTAGGGTATTGGAAGACGATGAGATCACCACTGTAACGCTTCCGCCATCAGTCCTGGCTGTGGTCCCCGAAGCCCAATTGCCGAATTTAAAAACGATCATCACTGCTGGTGAAGCTTGTAGCGCCGATTTAGTCTCCCGATGGGGGAATGGTAGGCAAGTTTTTAACGCTTACGGACCGACGGAAACAACGGTTTGTGCCTCAATGTTTCTTGTTCCCAAAGGTTATAAAAAAAATCCACCTATTGGACGACCGATTGCTAATTTTCGATTATACGTTTTGGATGCCAATTTACGGCCTGTTGCAAAAGGAGTGCCTGGAGAACTGTGCATCGGCGGTATCGGTCTGGCTCGTGGGTATCTTAACCGACCTGATGTCACAGCAGAGAAGTTTATACCTGATCCATTCAGCAAAGAGAAGGGCACTCGATTGTATCGCAGCGGTGACCTGGTTCGCTATTTGCCAGATGGAAATATTGAATTCCTGGGTCGGATCGATCATCAGGTTAAGGTGCGTGGCTTCCGCATCGAATTAGGTGAGATTGAAGCCGTTTTGAAAGACCATCCTGATATTCTGGATGCGGTAGCGATTGTTCGAGAGGATAAGTTGGGTGACAAACGAATTGTAGCTTATTTAATTGCTGATGCTGAAAAAGATTTAACCGTCGGTGAATTACGAAGCTACCTGCGAGAACGATTGCCCGATTATATGGTACCGTCGGTTTTTATGATACTGGAGGAATTTCCCTTATCACCCAGTGGCAAAGTGGATCGAAATCAATTGCCCGCTCCAGATTTATCCCGACCCGAATTGGGCAGTGAATTTGTCGCTCCCCGAAACGAGACCGAAGAAAAATTGGCAGCGATCTGCGCTGAATTACTTAACCTGGAAAAAGTCGGTGTTTACGATAATTTTTTTGAGCTGGGTGGACATTCATTGCTGGCAACCCAATTAATTTCGCACATTCGGGATGAATTTCAAGTTGAATTACCATTACGTACTTTATTTGAATTCCCGACTGTTGCTGATCTGGCGATAAAAGTAATGGAAAGTCCGAAGATTTCAGAGCAAGAACAGATTCCGATTGAAAAAGAAGAGCGAGGTGGCAAGAGCATTGAAGAATTGCTGGCAGAGTTGGATCAAATGACAAATGAGGAAACAGAGGCTTTATTTGAAAATGAAAAGGGAAATTAATATTTAACACTTTGTTCGAGCATATAAGGTTTTTACACAACGAATTTCTATCATAGTATTTATTAATAGAAAGAAAATTCTAATTTGATATGCATTAAAATAAACTTTCATCATCCTATTAGAAAGGGATTTTAATGATTAGTGATGACTTCCGGCAAGGTCAAGAGTTTCGAAAATTATTTTCTGATAATGGTGCTCAGATTATCGAACTAGGTCATGGAGAAGTAGGATTTTCCATGCCTTTACGCCCGCTCTTTTTTTTAAATACATTAATATTGCCACGTGTTTATAATCCTGAAATATTAAAAACAGTAGAAAAATTACCATATAAATACCGCTCACTATTTATATCCGTGGCACCAAAAGTAATTGTAAACAGTGAAAATGCAATAAAATGGAAAAAGTTGTTAACGAAATACGGTTACAAACCAGCAAAATTTGGTCTGGCGCCAACCAAAACTCTAGAGTTAGATCTTAGTTTACCTGAGCAAAGTATTTTAGCGCAAATGAAGAGCAAAACAAGATACAATATTAGGTTAGCTCAACGTAAAAGTGTAAAGATTGAAATTGTTACTGGAGATCAAATTCTTTCCAATATTAGTTATTTGGATAACTTTTATAAAATATATAAAGATAACTGTATTCGTATAGGAATGAAAAGTGATACACAGGAACAAATAAAGAAGTTACTTCAGGCCTTCAATAAAAATATTTTTGTTGTATATAGCTATATAGATAACAATGAAATTGTAGCAGTTGCTTTATATATTGTTTCAGGTAACACTATTGCTTATCAAATGAATGGCTCAACAGAAATAGGACGTAAATATTTTGCGACGAATTTAGTTGTTTGGGAAGGGATCAAGGAAGGAAAAAGAAGAGGATGTAGATGGTTTGATTTCGACGGAATCTATGATGAACGATTTAAAAAAGCACAAAAATTGTGGATTGGTTTCAGTCGCTTTAAAAACGGATTTGGTGGATATGAACGAATTTTCCTGGGATCATTTGTTAAATGGTTCCCTTTTATAAAAAATTTCTGAATAAAGGTTAACATATACCAGATTTAATAAACTTTTACGCATCAATTATTAGATGTCACTAATAATAAATTAAGGATTTTTGTTTATAGAAATAATATTCTTATATATGAATTCTAACTTTTGAAGAATTCTTATTTATAGCTTAATGATAAAAAATTTGCATTTATAGTCTGGTTCTTAATTTGGGTTAATTTGACACTATACAAATCATTCAACATTTTGAAAAATAATTACCTGAAGCAATAAACAGCATAAAAATATAAAGTGAGGGAATATGGCTGACTACTTGAGAATTATTGCCTCGCTCTCTCCAGAGAAGCGAGCACTGCTGGAATTAAGACTCAAAAAGAAAGGCAGTGATTATAATTCATTTCCTCTGTCATTTTCTCAGCAGCGGTTGTGGTTTATTGATCAACTTGAGCCAGGGAATCCTGTTTACAACATTCCCACTGCTTTACATCTGGAAGGCCTACTTAACACCGCCATTCTCGAGAAGAGCATTAATGAAGTAGTACGCCGTCACGAAATTTTGCGGACAACATTTACTGAGTTAAATGGACAACCACTTCAGGTCGTTGCACCAAATTTAATCCTGGCTCTTCCAGTGATCGATATGCAACATATATCCAAAAACGAACAAGAGATGTTCGTTCAAAAGATCACAACAGAGGAATCCAAGCGACCGTTTGATCTGGCAAAGGGTCCGTTGCTGAGAATCACCTTACTGAAATTAGGTGAGCAAGAATATGTTGTCTTGTTAACCATCCATCATATTATATCAGATGGCTGGTCCATGGGGGTGCTGATTCGAGAGATCGCGGTGTTATATGATGCATTTTCTCGGGGCAAGCCCTCACCTTTGCCACCCTTGCCATTGCAATATGCTGATTTTGCCAGATGGCAGAAACAGCGGCTGCAAGGCGAATTCATTGAACAACAGCTTGTCTACTGGAAAGAGAAACTGGGTGTAAATCCACCTGTCCTGGAATTGCCAACAGACTATTCCCGTCCTGCAGTTCAAAGTTTTAAGGGATCGTTTCAGCCGATTGAGCTATCAAAAAGTTTGTCTGATAAGCTGACCACCCTCAGTCGTCAGGAAGGCACAACATTATTTATGACCTTGGTGGCAGCTTTCCAGACATTACTTTATCGCTACACGGGACAGGAACAGATCAATGTCGGGTCTCCAATCGCGAACCGTACTCGAGCTGAAACTGAAGGGCTGATCGGATTCTTCGTGAATACGCTTGTACTTCATTCCGATCTTTCAGGGGATCCAACTTTTCGTGAACTATTGGCTCACGTAAAAGAGGTGACAATGGGAGCTTATGCCCATCAGGATTTACCCTTTGATAAGTTAGTTGAAGCGATTCAGCCAGAACGAAATATGAGCCATACACCATTGTTTCAGGTGATGTTTGTGCTGCAAAATACACCGATTCGACCAATAAAGACATTGAATCTCACGTTAACTCCTGTGCAATTTAGTCGCGGGATTGCCCAATTTGATTTGACTTTTAATTTATTTGAAAGTGAAACTGGAATCAAAGGGATTATTGAATACAATACAGAATTATTTGAAGATGTAACAATAAATCGGTTAGTCAATCAGTTTCAGGTGCTTTTAGAAAACATAACCAATAATCCCGATCAACGTATCTCATCCATACCAATATTACCAGACTCTGAAAAGGACCAATTATTGGTAAAATGGAATGCTACCGAAGCTGATTATCCCATAGGCAAATGTATTCATCGAGTGTTCGAACAACAGGTAGAGAAAAATCCAGAAGCCATCGCATTGATGTTTAAGACAGAACAAATGACATATTTAGAACTAAACCAACGAGCAAATCAACTCGCGCATTACTTACAAAAAATGGCTGTGGGACCAGAGGTTTATGTTGGTCTTTGTATGGAACGCTCGTTAGAGATGATGATCGGAATAATGGGAATACTAAAGGCTGGTGGAGTTTATGTTCCCCTAGATCCGAATTATCCAAAGGAAAGAATCAGTTTCATTTTAGAAGATACACAAACTCCGATTCTTTTAACACAACGAAAGTTGTCGGAAAACCTACCACAACATAATGCTAAAACTGTCTTTTTAGACATAGATTGGGAGATTATTGATAATGAAGATTCTGATAACACTGTTAATAATATCATTTCAGACAATCTTGCTTATATCATTTATACTTCAGGTTCTACTGGAAAACCAAAAGGGGTTTTGATACAACATGAGAGTGTGGTTAATCTTGCTAATACCTATATCAAGATATTTAACTGTAAAATCGGTGACCGTGTGGGGCAGTTCTTCTCTTATAGTTTTGATGGTTCAGTCGGCGATATTTTTATGGCGTTATTATCTGGAGCAACTTTGTGTCTTGTTGATGATGACAATCGATTATCAATGTCAGGTTTAAATAAATTCATGAGTGAAAAAGAGATTTCAATATTCATATCACCTCCTTCTTTATTGGCTGTATTATCAGAAGAAGGGCTTACAAAATTAAGAGCAGTTGGTTCAGGAGGGGAAAGCCCTACCAAAGATGTCATCACACGATGGACTGCTGTAGGTCGCCCTTATTTTAACCTTTATGGACCAACCGAGGCCACTGTTATTGTCACTTCTTATTTAATGAATAATTTACCAGAAGAAGCTAAAAATATGCTGATAGGGCATCCAATAGATAATACCAAACTATATATTTTAGACTCAAAATTACAACCTGTCCCGATAGGGATCTCAGGAGAGTTATATATAGGTGGTGTTGGACTTGCACGGGGATATTTAAAGCGTCCTGAAATAACTGCGGAAAGGTTTGTCCCTAATCCATTTAGCAGCGAGCCAGGTGCTCGTTTATACAAGACTGGAGATTTAGTACGATATTTACCTGATGGTAATATCGAGTTCTTTGGCCGAATTGATTTTCAGGTTAAAATTCGTGGGTTTCGCATCGAACTGGGAGAGATTGAAACAAGACTCGAACAGCATCCAGATATAAAGGAGTCAGTGGTTATTGTTCGAGAAGATGTCCCCGGTAACAAACTCCTGGTTGCTTATTTGGTGCCAATGAATGAGCATGAACTGAATATAAATAATCTACGGGATTTTCTGAGACAAGGGCTGCCCGATTATATGGTGCCATCGCTGTTTATGATTATAGAAAAATTACCATTGACTCCAAACGGCAAAATCAATCGAAGAGCATTGCCAGCACCTGACTGGTCACAACGAGATTTAGAAGGAGGGTATGTCGCTCCCCGGACACCTGTGGAAAATATGTTAGCAGACGTTTATGCAAAGATACTTCATGTCGAAAAAGTTGGTATTAATGATAATTTTTTTGATTTGGGCGGTCATTCGTTATTAGCTACTCAAGTGATTTCACGGATCAGAGAAGTCTTAAAGGTTGAATTGCCATTATTAGACCTGTTCGAAGCACCGGTGGTGGCTGACCTGGCGTTGCGTATCGAGAGAGCTCAACAGCAGTCACAGGGACTTGCTGCGCCACCTATCGAACCGGTTTCAAGGACGGATACAATATCGCTTTCATTCGCACAGCAGCGGCTATGGTTCCTGGATAAATTAGAACCCAATACACCAGACTACAATATTCCGGATGGCATTCGTTTAAAAGGTTTCCTCAATATCGATGCGTTAAAGCGAAGCATCGATGAGATTGTGAGACGTCATGAAATTTTGCGTACTACTTTTAAAACCGTCGATGGAAAACCATATCAGGATATCGCCTCAACATTGACAGTTCCTTTACCGTTTGTTGATTTGCATGATGTTCCTGAAAAAGATCGCGAGACCATAGCCCGAAAGTTAGCCCTGGAAGAAGCAAAGAAACCTTTTAATCTGAGTGAAGGACCACTGTTGCGAACGCTTTTAATCCGCTTAAGTCAGGATGATCATATTATTGTTTTGACTATGCATCATATTATCTCTGATGGTTGGTCGATGGGCATTCTCATAAATGAAGTCGCGTCGCTGTACAATGCGTTTTGTAATGGGAAATCCTCGCCTCTTCCTAAATTGCCGATACAATATGCTGATTTTGCATTCTGGCAACGTCAGTGGTTACAGGGCGAGGTACTGGAAAATCAGCTATCGTATTGGAAAAAACAGCTTGGAGATATTTCATCGATGCTAGAACTGCCGACTGATTATCCCAGGCCTGCGATGCAAACGTCGAACGGTGCCCATGTAAACTTCCGGCTGTCTCAGGATTTATCCGATGCTTTAACAAAGTTGAGTAGGCAGGAAGGGATCACCCTATTCATGACCCTGTTGGCAGCTTTTCAAACACTGTTACATAAATACAGTGGTCAGGATGATATTTGTGTCGGTTCTCCCATTGCGAATAGAAACCGTGGTGAGACCGAAGGATTAATCGGATTTTTTGTAAACACCTTAGTATTGCGTACGCAACTATTCAGGAATATGACTTTCAAACAACTTTTAAAACGCGTTCGAGAAACAACGCTTGGCGCCTATGCACATCAGGATTTGCCTTTTGAAAAAATCGTGGATGCTTTGCAACCAGATCGTAACATGAACCATTCACCACTGTTTCAGGTGATGTTTGTCCTTCAAAATGTACCAACGAATGACCTAAAACTTGAGGGTTTATCATTAAGCACTATTGGACTGGATACAGGGATTTCCACATTTGATTTAACTCTGTCGATGGTTGAAAACGAAAACGGATTCACGGGATCGATTGAATACAACACTGATCTTTTCACAGAATCGACCATAAACAAGTTGTTTGATTTTTTTGAATTGCTCTTGAATCAAATCGTCGCAAAGCCAGATGTAAAAATAGCTGATTTATCCTTATTGACCGAAGACCAAAAGAATCAAATTCTCAAAGTTTGGAATAATACTGAGACGCCATATCCGAGCGATCAGTGCATTCACCAGCTTTTTGAAGCCCAGGCAGCGAAAACACCAGATGCAATTGCAGTTATTTCTGAAACCGATGAGTTCACTTATCGTGAACTCAACGAACGAGCCAATAAACTGGCAAGCTTCCTTCAAAAGAATGGAATTGGTCCGGAAGTACCAGTCGGCATCTGTATCAAACGTTCGCTGGACATGATTGTCGGACTTATGGGAGTTCTTAAATCCTGCGGCGGTTATTTGCCTTTAGATCCCGATTATCCGGATGACCGATTAGCTTTCATGATTGAAGATTCAAATATACCTGTCTTGTTGACACAGCAAGATTTAATAAATTCATTACCACCTCATCAAGCTAAAGTGATCTGTTTGGATGAAGATTGGGATACGATTGCTCAGGAAAGCGGAGAAAATTTTGATAGCGGAGTTGACGCTCATGATATAGCATATATTATTTATACTTCGGGTTCGACTGGTCGTCCCAAAGGCGTGATGGTGGAGCATCAATCCGTGATAAACCACAATATAGCAGTTATTTCTCAATTTGAATTAACGTCCCATGATCGAGTTCTCCAATTTGCTACTATTAATTTTGATACCGCAGTAGAAGAAATTTTTCCGACGCTACTAAGCGGCGCGACTTTGGTTCTCCGCAGCGCAGATGGTGCGTTAGCTTCAGGTGCAGATTTATTAAATTTGATTAAGAAATATGGCTTGTCAGTTTTAGATTTACCAACTGCCTACTGGCATGAATGGGTGTACGAGATGACCCTATTGAATCAGCCGATTCCAGAATCGCTGCGGCTGGTTGTTGTCGGTGGCGATAAAGCATCCTCCGAGCGATTCGCTACCTGGCGAAAGATGGTGGATTCAAAGATTCAGTGGCTCAACACTTATGGTCCCACGGAAGGAACCATTATCGCGACAGCATTTAAACCAGATGATGGTGAGCCTTTCTGGGAAGCAGGGGCTGAAGTACCGATTGGTCGTCCGATTGCCAATGCAAAGATTCATATTTTAGATAAACAGATGCAGCCTGTGCCTTCAATGGTTCGTGGAGTATTGTATATTGGTGGTACCAGCGTTGTTCGCGGTTATCTGAATCGACCTGGCTTAACTGCTGAAAAATTTGTACCCGATCCATTCAGTGAACAGCCTGGAGCGAGACTTTATAACACTGGTGACCTGGCGCGTTATCTTCCTGACGGCAAAATTGAATTCATCGGTCGCATCGATCATCAGGTTAAAATTCGAGGGTTTCGAATTGAACTTTCTGAAATTGAGACAGAATTAGAAAAACATACGCTTATCCGGGAAGCCGTCGTAATTGCGAAAGAAGATTCACCTGCCAGCAAACGTCTTATTGCTTATTGTGTCCCTGGAGCCGACGGACTTGAAAAAGCTTCAGGTAAACGGCGTCATGTTCGCGTGCCATTTCTTAGCGAAGCTTCTCTGGACTATGATGGCAATCAGAAAGCCCAGTTCAAAACTGAAGACATTTCTGAAGGCGGGGCTCGACTCATGACCATCTCACTGATTCCGGACCTGGATCAAAATCAACGAGTGCAGGTGGCGATGAATCTGCCAATTGAACCAAATCACATCCAGGTCAGTTCGAATCTCGTCTGGCGTAATGGCGAACGTATTGGTATTGCTTTCCAAGATATGACAGAAACTAATGAGGAGCTTATCAAGAAGACGATTCGTCGTCTTCTTGAGAATAAAGTTTTATTGATGAACGAACTCCGATCATTCCTTAAAGAAAAACTGCCCGATTATATGATTCCATCGGCTTTTGTGATTTTAGACGCCATGCCTCGTACCCTAAGTGGCAAAATCGATCGCAGGGCATTACCCGAGCCAGATCCAATACGACAAGAACTTAATGGAACTTTTATTGCTCCTCGTAACGAAATTGAAGAGAAGATCGCTGAAATTTGGAGCAAAGTACTGGGTATTGAAAAAATTAGTGTTAATGATAACTTTTTTGAATTAGGTGGAGATTCTATTTTAAGCATTCAAGTAATCGCTCAAGCCAATCAAACAGGGTTACAGGTGACTCCAAAACAGATGTTTGAAAATCCAACAATTGCAAGCTTGGCTTCTGTGACAGGTGTTGGACAGGCAATTCAAGCTGAACAGGGGATGGTAACGGGCGAAGTGCCTTTGACGCCCATCCAGCGTTGGTTCTTTGAACAGGATTCACCTGAACAGCATCATTATAATCAATCCGTCTTTTTTGAAGTCAAAGAGCGATTGGAAGCCGATGTGCTCAATCAAGCTATAGCGCATCTCTATTCACATCACGATGCGTTAAGAATGCGTTTCCGACAAAGCGATTCAGGGCGGAAAGCATCTCATGCAGGTGTTGAAGAAAAACCGTTCGTATATGTAGACCTTTCTTCGCTTTCAGGCTATGTTGTGAAAAATGAGATTGAGCATATCTCAGCAACAACGCAGTCAAGTTTGAATCTTGAAAACGGCCCGATTATGCGGGTGGTTCTCTTTGATCCAGGTAAAACCTATCGGCAGAGACTATTAATTGTCATCCATCATTTAGTTGTTGACGGCGTATCATGGAGAATTTTGTTAGAAGATCTCCAGAATGCATATAGCCAGATTAAACTGGGCAAAGCAGTGCAACTATCACCCAAATCGACTTCTTTTAAATATTGGGCTGAAAAATTGTCAGAATATTTACAACCATCTAAATTAATCAATGAATTGGAGAATTGGACATCATTAACCGAAAAGTACTTTGCCTCACTACCTAAAGACCTGGCAGAAGGAATCAATAATGTGGCTTCGGAGCGAACTATAGCCGTATCTCTTTCGGACGCGGAAACAAATGATCTTTTGAAAGAAGTGCCATCTGTTTACCACACACAAATTAATGATGTATTACTCACAGCTTTAACAAAGGCTTACTACCGTTTGACTGGTTCGCGAAGACTCTTAGTCGAGTTGGAAGGACACGGTCGAGAAGATTTATTTGAGGATGTCGATTTATCTCGTACTGTTGGATGGTTTACATTGGTCTATCCCGTGCTGTTAGATTTGAAGAACAGCAGAACACCAGGTGATGCTTTAAAAACAATAAAAGAACAATTGCGCCAGATTCCCAATCATGGAATTGGCTATGGATTGCTCCGATACCTGACTGGAAATATAGAAATTACAAAACAAATTCAGACGATACCAAAAGCGGAAATTTGTTTCAATTATCTGGGACAATTTGATCAGATTGTAGCCAATTCAAATATTTTTGGTCCTGCCCATGAATCAAAAGGATCTGATCGTAGTGCACTGGGAAAGCGAAGTCACTTAATCGAAATTAATGGAAGCGTTGTAGGAGGAAGGCTTCAATTAGAATGGAGTTATAGTGAAAATTTGAATCGGCGTTCAACAATTGAGAGACTGGCTCAGAATTTTATTGAAGAACTGCGAGCCATTATTTCTCATTGTAAATCGCCAGAGGCTGGTGGCTTTACACCTTCAGATTTTAAATTGACACGTCTCGATCAGAAAAAGCTTGATAAGGTCATGAAAAGACTAAGTAAAAAGAAGGAAGCAGTAGCGTAATGAGTACAGAAAATATTGAAGACATCTATCCACTTTCTCCGATGCAACAAGGAATGCTATTTCATAGCATTTACAATCCAGAGACTGGTGTTTATGTGGAACAAATGAACTGTGCCTTTCGTGGTTCACTGAATGTTGCAGCTTTTGAACAAGCCTGGCAAAAGGTTGTAGATCGCAACCCGATTTTAAGGACGGCTTTTATCTGGGAAGCCGTTGATGAGCCTGTTCAGGTGGTTCAAAAACATGTGGAACTGCCGTTTGAACGGATCGATTGGCGGGGGATTACACCAGAAGAACAAGAAAAACGACGAGAGGAACTCTTTCGATCGCGACGGGATCAGGGTTTTGATCTTGCTGAAGCCCCGCTTATGCGTCTGGCGCTGATTCAAGAAACCGATGACGTTTATCGTTTTTCATGGACACATCATCATATTTTAGTCGATGGCTGGACCATGCCATTGCTTTTAAATGAAGTTTTTTCCATATATGAAGCCTTGAATAATGGACAGCAACTTCAGCGAGAACCTGCTCGTCCTTATCGTGATTATATTGCCTGGTTACAGCGACAAGACATGACAAAGGCAGAACGTTACTGGCTGGATATACTTAAGGGCTTCACAGTCCCAACCCCTATCATGGTTGACCGTTTGCCAGGAGATGGACGTGATGCAAAGGATGATTATGGAACAGAGAAACTGTTACTATCGAAAGAAACCTCTGATGCTCTACAAGAATTTGGACGTCAGCATCAACTCACGTTAAGCACGATCATGCAGGCTGCCTGGGCATTGCTGCTTAGCCATTATAGTGGAGAAGATGATGTGGTCTTTGGTGCTACCGTGTCTGGTAGACCGACAGATCTACCTGGCGCAGAGTTCATGTTAGGGCTGTTCATAAATACCTTACCTGTCCGAACAAAAATTTCGTTCGATGCATCTCTTATTTCATGGTTGAAGGAATTTCAGACAAATCTGAGTGAGCTAAGACAATTTGAATATAGCTCATTAATTCAGATTCAAGGCTGGAGCGAAGTGCCAAGGGATTTACCCCTGTTTAATAGCATTCTGGTTTTTGAGAATTATCCAGTAAGCGAATCATTAGGTGTGGAAAATGGGAGCGTGGAAATTCAGGAGGTTCAATCTGTCTCGCGAACAAATTATCCGCTCACTGTGGTCGCTTCTCCTGGCAAACAACTGGGACTGGAAATCGCTTATGAAAAAAAACGATATGATTCAGCTACCATTATGCAAATGTTAAGACATTTGCAGAAATTGTTAGAAGGTTTCGTCAGTGATCCAGAACAGCGTCTTAAGAATCTGACATTTTTGACTGAAGCTGAAAAGCAGCAAATATTAATCGAATGGAATAATACGAAAATAGATTATCCACAAGAAAAATGTATTCCTGAGCTGTTTGAAGCACAGGTTGAAAAGACACCCGATGCTATAGCAATTATTCTTGACAATGAACAACTCACTTATCAGCAGTTAAATAAACGAGCGAATCAATTAGCAAATTATTTGAGAAAACAACAAATCGGTCCAGAGGTTCTTGTTGGCATCTGTATGGAGCGCTCCATCGAGATGATTGTCGGAATGTTGGGTGTTCTGAAGGCAGGTGGAGCTTATGTCCCGATGGATACAAATTATCCGAAAGAGCGATTGTTATACATGATGAATGATTCGCAGATTTCAGTATTGCTGACCTCTGAAAGTCTGGTAGCAATTTTCCCCAAAACTGCGGTGAAGATTGTGTGTCTGGATAAAGATTGGGTAACAATTGCTCAAGAAGACCAAGGTAATTTAGTCAATAATGTAACTCCAGAAAACCTCGCTTATGTGATTTATACTTCTGGTTCTACTGGTCGACCCAAAGGAACGCTATTAGACCATAGAGGTTTAATTAATTTCTCCAAAGTATTCTGTAAAGATTTAAATGTTGGTCTCGATAGTCGAGTCTTGCAGTTTTCTTCAATTAGTTTTGACGCATCGGTGGCAGAAATATTCCCCACATTATTATCTGGAGCGACTATAGTTTTAGTCAAGGAAGAAATCTTGCTCTCAGTACCTGGCTTACATGAATTAATCCAGAAAGAAGCTGTTACGGTGGCGAATCTACCACCTTCACTGCTGGCGATTCTCTCTGCTGAAGGACTGTCTTCGTTTCAAAATGTAATGTCGGTTGGGGAAAGTTGTACCGTTGATATCGTTAATAAATGGTCTTCAGGACGAAACTTTTTAAACGGTTATGGTCCAACTGAAGCAACGATTGGTGCAATATGGGGAAGAATTCGAACCTTAAATGAAGGTACAAAAAACGTTCCTATCGGTCGAACCCTTGGAAATAAACAGGTTTATATTTTGGACAAATATCTTCGCCCTGTTCCCATCGGGGTTCCTGGAGAGTTGCACATTGGAGGGGTGGGACTGGCGCGCGGCTATCTCAATCGTCCTGATTTGACGGCTGAGAAATTTATACCCAATTTGTTCAACAGTGATGTCGGAGAACGGCTCTATAAAACAGGTGATTTAGCCCGTTATTTGCCAGATGGCACTATCGAATTTCTCGGTCGGATCGATTATCAAGTAAAGGTTCGCGGCTTTAGGGTTGAATTGGGTGAAATTGAAGCGGTACTGAATGGACATCCTGTGGTACAAATGGCAACAGTAGTTGCCACTGAAGATGAACTTGAAAAGAAACGTTTGGTCGCTTATTACACAATCAAAAATGATGTCGAACAAATTCCATCAGTTACAGATTTGCATAATTACTTAAAAGGAAAACTACCTGATTACATGATTCCTTCCGTATTCATGATGCTTGATGCCTTTCCACTGACACAAAGTGGTAAAGTGGATCGCAAGAAGCTGCCAAAACCTGAGGCAGGACGTCCTGAATTGGGCAAAGAATATGTTGCACCACGAACTCCGACTGAGGAATTGCTTGCCAGTATTTTCAGCCAACTCCTTGATGTAGATAAGATAGGCATTTATGACAGCTTTTTTGAATTGGGCGGACATTCATTATTGGCAACTCAGCTTTTGAGCCGAATCAAGGAGTTTTTTCAAATCCCCCTTGAACTACGAGAAATTTTTGAATCGCCAACCATGTTCGATTTAGGTAGAAATATCGATGATCTTCGACTGACTGCTAAAGGAATACCAGTACCGCCATTGGTGCCAGTCTCACGAGAAGGGGAGCTTCCATTATCGTTTGCGCAACAGCGTCTCTGGTTTCTCGATCAGTTGGAGCCAGATAGTGCATTTTACAATATTCCAACAGCGTTACGACTGATGGGTTCGCTCAATTTTGATGCACTGGAACGAAGTGTTCAGGAAATTATCCGACGACATGAGTCGTTACGAACAACATTCAAATCAAAAGATGGAAAGCCGTACCAGGTCATCGCCAATGAATTGGAATTGATCATTGAAAAAATTGATCTTGGTTCACTATCAGAAAGTGAGAGAGAAGTAGAGATTCTGAAAATGACAAGAGAAGATGCTCAAAAACCTTTTAATTTAAGTGAAGGTCCTCTGCTTCGGTTTGCACTATTACAGGTTGATGAAGAGGATCATGTGATTCTTTTTACCATGCATCACATCATTTCCGATGCATGGTCAGTCGGCGTTCTCATTCGGGAAGTTGCCACACTATATGAAGCATACTCAACAGAGAAACCATCTCCATTGTCTGCTTTGCCACTTCAGTATGCTGATTTTGCTCACTGGCAGCGTAACTGGCTGCAGGGACAAGTATTGGAAGCCCAGCTTTCGTACTGGCGCAATCAACTGACAGGTGCTCCGCCTATGCTGGAATTGCTGACTGATCGCCCCAGACCAGCAGTGCAAAGCTTTCATGGCGCTACGGTAAACTATCAAATTTCCAAAACTGTGACGACTGCGCTCAAAGATTTGAGTCAGGAAGAAGAAGTCACACTGTTTATGACCATGCTGGCGGCATTTCAAACATTGCTTTCGCGATACACAGGTCAAAATGATATTAGCGTTGGGACTCCGATTGCCAATCGAAATCAGGTAGAAATCGAAGGTATCATCGGGTTCTTTGTCAATACGCTGGTAATGCGGACTGTTATTCCCAGCGATTCGACTTTCCGTGAATTGCTCAGCAAAGTTAGAGACGTCGCATTGGGAGCGTATGCTCACCAGGATATTCCGTTCGAGATGCTGATTGAAGAACTTCAGCCGCAGCGGGATTTGAGTCACACACCGCTATTTCAAGTAATGTTTGTATTTCAGAACGCTCCTGTGCAGATATTCAATCTTACAGATGTTACGATTCGTCCTGTGGAAGCAGAGAGCGGCACAGCAAAGTTTGATCTTTCGATCATTCTTAATGAGACGCTAGAGGGTATGGCTGTCTCGTTTGAATTTAATACAGACCTGTTCGATGAAAGCACTATCGAACGAATGTTTCACAATTTTGAAGTGATGCTGGAAGGCATCGCTGCTGATCCTGATCAACTGGTTTATAATTTCCCAATATTGCCCGATCAGCAAAAACAGCAGATGTTGGTTAAATGGAATTCCACCCAGGCCGATTTCCCGCATGATAAGTGCGTTCACGAACAGTTTGCTTATTTAGCAAAACTAAATCCAGATGCGGTTGCAGCGATTTATGAAGGTCAGCAATTTACCTATCAACAACTGAATCAACGAGCCAATCAATTGGGTCGTTATTTATTGGAGCTTGGTGTGGGCCCTGATGTGCCAGTGGGGATTTGCATGGAGCGTTCATTGGAGATGGTGCTAGGAATTATGGGAGCTTTGAAAGCTGGCGGTGCGTTTTTACCGCTTGACCCAGTGTACCCGCCAGAGCGTCTGGCATATATGATTGAAGATTCTGGAATACCGGTATTACTGACTCAGCAAATGTTAGTCCAAGGTTTACCAGAAAATGGCACAAAGGTTGTCTCTTTAGATACGGAATGGGAAAATATCGCCAGTAAGTATTCAGATGAAGATCTGCCGATCAAAGCGACACCAGATAATCTGGTGTATGTGATTTATACTTCGGGATCAACGGGCAAGCCCAAAGGGACGATGCTGGGACATCGCGGATTGTGCAACCTGGCAAAAGCGCAGCAACAGGCTTTTGATATTGAGCTAAATACTCGAATCCTGCAATTTTCATCCTTGAGTTTTGATGCTGCAGTCTGGGAAACCGTGATGGCATTGTTGAATCATGCCACGCTCTGCTTAGCGCCACGGCAGCAATTGGCTTCTGGTGAAGGATTGATTTCGATCATGCAGGATCAGCAGATCAATGTCGTGACCCTGCCACCATCGGTGGTAGCCGTTATGCCTGAGGAAACGCTTCCTGATTTAAAAGTGATGATTACGGCAGGTGAAAAATGTACAGCAGAAATTGTATCAAAATGGGGACAGGGACGCAAATTTTTCAACGCTTATGGTCCGACTGAGACAACAGTTTGTGCATCCATGCTACATGTAACCAAACATTATCGCCAGGGACCACCGATTGGGAAGCCGATTAATAATTTTCAACTTTACATTCTGGATGCCAAATATCAGGCAGTACCTGTCGGTGTGGCAGGTGAGTTGTGTGTAGGCGG
>Ga0209636_10003273_pt1 | contig 16504 bp, 15 predicted proteins | sample DeeMarSWOR152_54_FD_187464 | JGI IMG/M metagenome (GOLD analysis project Ga0209636, IMG submission 187464) | Marine sediment microbial communities from White Oak River estuary, North Carolina - WOR-1-52-54 (SPAdes) (version 2) | ecosystem: Environmental > Aquatic > Marine > Intertidal zone >...
GGTCCATGGAAAAAAATCGCTGAGGGTTACGGAAAGATGGTACTGGGCTATTTTGGAAAAACGCCGGTTCCTCCCCATCCGGATGTGGTAAAGCTCGCACAGGAACAGCTGGGTCTTGAGCCAACAATCAGATGCCCAAGGCTTATTAATGATGAAGACCCCATCAAGGGAGCCCAGGCCGCAAAGAGTATGCTCATTGAAAATGATCTCCCAGTTACAGATGAAAATATATTCATCGCCGCTACCTGCAGAGAAAAGGGCATCATTTTCCTCAAGGGTGAGGCCAAGGTAAATGTGCGCAAGACTTCTCCGAAAAAAGGCGGGAAGAAGTTGTATATCGGAGAAGGAATTCCTGAAAAGCCAGAAAATCTCAGGAGTTTCAACGTATATGTTGATGATGAATATTTCAAGGTTGAGGTTCAGGAACAGGGTGGCCTAGGGCTCTTCGCATCAAACCCGGGAGTGCGAAACCCAGTGAGACCTCCTGTAGTATCGACACAGTCCTCTTCCTCTCCCCCTGCTGCGGCCGGTACAAAGGATGTCACAGGCATACAGCTGCAGGAAGGCGAATCACCCCTGCGGGCTCCTCTTCCGGGTATCATCATCCGCTATGAAAAGAAAATGGGGGACAAGGTAAAAGTTGGCGATACAGTAGCCATTATTGAAGCGATGAAAATGAATAACAACATCGATGCCCACTGTGACGGAACAATTACAAAGATTCCCTTCAAGGCTGGGAGCAATGTAGCCAAAGGTGATATTCTCTGTGTAATCAAGTACACCTAATTGGTACACATTTTATTAATTCGCAGATGAACAAAAACGTAACAATAGGACGGTACAATGTCCTGTACCTCTCGCAGGTTGATTCCACCAACATCTATGCACTGAGGAACCTTCTGCTTCTCCCTGACCAACAGGTTATCCTTGCCGAAAAACAAACCCAGGGTTACGGAAGACTGGGCCGGTACTGGATATCCAACGTACCAGAAAACATTTACATGAGTCTTGTTCTGAAACCCTCTACATCCCAAGCTCACCTTTCCTCTCTCACACAGTACATGTCAGTTGTGATTTGTGACGTTCTTCTTGATTACGATATTCATGTTGAGCTGAAATGGCCCAATGATGTGCTGGTTAGAGGTGAGAAAATCGCAGGCATTCTGGGAGAAAGCAGCTATCAGGGCAGCAGCCTGAAGGGGTACGTACTCGGAACGGGTATCAACCTGAACATGCACATCGAAGATCTTAGAAACATCGATCAAGCTGCAACATCACTCAACCTAGTGTTAGGCCATGATGTCAACAGGAACAATTTCCTTATCAAGCTACTCGATAGGTTCTTTCAGAAATATGGCGAGTTTCTACAAAAGGGATTTCGGTCAATAAAAGAGGAATACCAGAAGAGATGTTTATTTCTGGGAAAAAAGATTACTGTAACATTGCCGTATTATTCAGTCAGTGGAACCGCGAGTCACTTTCGCGACGACGGTGCCCTTGTACTGGTTACCGACACCGGCGAAGAAAAGATTATCACAGCCGGTGATGTTTCGACTTTGTAAAAAACTGCACCTCTTACCCTATGAGACATCTCTTTTTATCTGTTATCAGGATAATAGTGTAAAGCGAAAAACAACTTCTGTCTAAAAACTCTCTCAATTAATGGTCTATCATCCAATCCTTGGATGCCATAAGATCGGCTATAGTTCCACTCCCAAATGTCGCACTTCCTGCTCCAATAATAACAACTTTTAATTTTTTCATTTTTATCTCTCCAAATTCGATCTATGATAATTTTCCCAAATTATCGAACGAATCCCTCAAGGATTCATAAAGATGCATGTATTGTCTAAAATATTCTTCGTATATTTTTTCTCTCTCAGGATTCGGCTCTATAACAGGGTCAAAAGCAATCCAATTTTTGATCACATCAAAGCTCTCCACTGCTCCGATACCAACCGCCGCGAGCAGTGCATCCCCATATGGCGCTTCACCACCACCTGTAACGCATAGAACAGGAAAGCCTGTAATATCGGCAAAGATGCCTTTCCACAGTGCCGACTTTGTCGCACCTCCAACCATGATCAAGTTTCTGCTCAGGTCGAATCCCAGGCCTTTGCCAAAATCTATGCAGGTTCTGAGTGCATATGCTACTGCCTCCATGCATGCACGGAATACATGAGCCCTTGTATGAAAAAGTGTGAGACCGAATATCGTCCCCCTCGCATTTACATCCCAGATGGGAGCCCGTTCACCCATGAAGTAGGGGAGTATAATAAGTCGTTCTGAGCCGGGTTTTACCTTCTCTGCTTCAAGGCAGAGAACATCATAGGCATCAACATCTATCAGCCCGCTGAGTAGCTTTTCCACATGACTGAACTCTTCCCTGAACCACTTGATGATACCCCCTGCTGTGGCTGCGCCTGCAAATGTGTACACCTTCTCCCTTCCATAGGCCACATTGGGCATGCTTATGAGATGTGTGCTGTATTTTTCACCACCATGGATAACGCCCCAGGCCATGGATGTTCCTATCATTGCCACATGATCGCCTTCGGCAAAAGCCCCTGTACTCAAGGAAGCGACCACGCAGTCAACACCTCCTGCACACACAGGGGTTCCCTCTTCAAGGCCGGTAAGCCTTGCACCTTCGGCATTGATCTTCCCAACTACTTCTGAAGACTCAGCAAGGTACTCAGGGAAAAAGTCCCTGGGGATTCCCATCGCCTTTAATAGTTCCTCTGACCAGTCTTTTTTATGCATGTCAAAAATCCCCCCAATGTTTCCTGCAGAGCAGAGGTCCATTGAGATACTTCCTGTGAGGCGGTAGATTGCATATCCATAGGGGGTCATAAGCCATCTAGTGCGCTTCCATACTTCTGGTTCCTTGTGCTTTATCCAGAGTATCTTTGTATATCCATAGTATGAGTCTATGGAGTTTCCTGTTATTTCAAAGATTCTATCAAGGCCGATGTGAGCTTTAACCCAGGAAACCTCATCTGTTGCCCTCCGATCCATCCAGATGAGGCACGGCCTGAGCGGACGTTGATCAGCATCGCAGGGAATACCTGAGCCTCCATAAAGGCCGCTTATGGTAATCCCTCCAACCTCGCTGGATGGGATATTTACCTTTTCAAGTGAATTTTTTATTGTCCCACACACAGCCTCAAACCACACATCTGGCCACTGCTCAGCCCATAGAGGCTGAGGTGTTAATACCCCATACTCCATGTAATCCGACGATACTATTCTGCCTTTCAAATCCACCACCACGGACTTGGTACCCAGTGTGCCTATATCAGTTCCTACAAGATACTTTATCATTTACGTCCTCCTATTATATAAACACAGTATAGAATTCTGTACCCCTTTTCATCACACAGAATTGCCCTCAATACATAAAACAACCTCAGTCCTCCATATATGCAATGAGCGCCCCCGGTTTGACGATTTCCCCTTCCTCCTTGACGATCTCGGAAAGTGTTCCGGAATAGGCTGCCTCAAGCTCCAGGGAAGCCTTCTCAGTTTCTATTTCAACCAAGTATTCACCCTGCTGTACGATGTCACCCGGCTGCTTGAACCACTTCACAATACGTATTTCCTCCTCCGTTGTTTCACCAAATTGCGGCATGATAATTTCTTTCATATCTTACTACTCCCCATCAATTAACTATGATATCCTTGATTCCCTGTTTTATCCTTTTGACATCGGGAATTACAAAGTTCTCGAGAGCGGTCGTATACGGAACCGGTGTGGGCGCTGTACCGATTCGCTTCACATGAACGCTTCCTTTCATATGCTCACAGACACTCGCAATCACCTCATTGCCCCAGCTTCCAGTCGGCTGACACTCCTCCACCACCACAAGACAATGGGTTTTCTCTACGGAATCGATGATGGTTTTCACATCCAGTGGGACGAGGGTTCTCAGGTCGATGACCTCTGCGCGAATTCCATCTTCCCTTTCCAATTGCTTGGCTGCTTCAATTGATCTATGAAGCATGAGCAGATTTGACACCACGGTCACGTCTGTTCCTTCTTTTCGCACCACAGCCTCTCTGAAAGGAACCTCGTATAACCCCTCAGGGACTTCTCCTTGCAGCTCTGCCGGTCCACCCACTCCGCTAAAACCATAGAGAAGCTTATGCTCATAGAAGAGAACCGGGTTATCACTGCGAATAGCACTGATTAAAAGTCCCTTTGCATCAAAAGGAGTCGATGGGGTCACAATGTACAATCCGGGGACATTCATAAAGATGCTTTCAGTGCATTGTGCATGCTGAGCTCCCCTCCGGTTTGCTCCTACTGGAAGTCGAAATGTAACTGGCACCTTTACCTGGCCTGCTGACATGTACCTAAGCTTTGCCGCCTCGTTCACGATCTGATCCATAGCACAGAATACGAAATCACCAAACTGGTATTCAACAATTGGCCGTAGTCCTGACATTGCTGAGCCTATAGCAAGGCCGGTGAATCCTACCTCAGAGATAGGTGTATCAAGCACGCGTTCTTTCCCGAATTTTTTAAAGAGCCCCCTACACACCGCAAAACCACCGCCTATTCGTACATCTTCACCGATTACAAAAACAGAAGGATCTCTCTCCATTTCCTGCTGGAGGCCCTCGCGAAGGGCCTCAAGGATTTTCAACTTCCGCATTACTTATCCTCTTACCATTATGTCAAAAACAAAATCAAACATGGGTAGACCTAATAGAAAAAATTAAGAATACACATCTTCAAGAGCTATTTCGTATGCAGGCTCTTTGCTCTGCACTGCAAAAACAGCCGCTTCCTCGATCACTACCGCCTGTTCATTCTCAAGAGCATCGCACTCCCCTTCAGTTAGATATCCTCTTTCAACAAGACGCTGCCTACATATTTTTAAGGGGTCACGTTTCATCCACATAGCAACTTCCTCTTTTGGTCGGTAGGTAGCGGGATCAGTGCGTGAGTGTCCTCCATGGCGGTATGTTTTGCATTCGATTAAAGACGGGCCCCCGCCAATTCGGGCGCGCTCAACCGCTTCCTTTACCGCAGTATACACCGCTTCAACTTCATTCCCATCTACTGTCATGCCCGGTATTCCATAGGATCTGGCTTTCTCAGCGAGATTTTCCAGTTTTGATGACCTTTTAATGGAGGTACTCACTGCATAGAGATTATTTTCACATACATAGACAACGGGTAAATCCCAGACAGCTGCAAGGTTCAAACCTTCATGAAAGGCTCCTATGTTGGTTGCTCCGTCTCCAAAAAAGCTCATCGCCACAGAGTCCGATTTACTCTGTTTGAATACAAAGGCGATTCCTGCTGCAATGGGAATACCTGCACCAACGATGGGGAGTGATGGCATGATGCCCATAGAAACGTCTGCAATATGCATTGAGCCCCCCTTTCCCATGCAGCAACCGGTGGCTTTTCCCAAAATTTCAGCCATTAGTCGCTTCGGATCCATACCCTTCGCCAGAGCATGACCGTGAGGACGATGGGTAAGTAGGACCTTGTCACTTTTTCGTAGACAGGAATTCGCACCAACAGCGACTGCTTCCTGCCCATGGGAAAGGTGAATAGTTCCAGGAATAAGCCCCTGTAAAAAGAGCTCATTTACCTTGATCTCAAACTTCCTGATTCTCACCATTGTCCTGTACATGTCAATAAGCTGTTTCTTTGGAAGCGTATTTTCCGCCATTGGCTTCTCCATTCAATTACAAAGCCGGAGGTTCCACATATTCACCTTATACAAAGCCCCTACCTATGGTTTCCTGCAGATCCGTAAGCCAAACATTATCGAACGAGTATTTCAGAATCCCTCACTCAGATCAATGATCCGAAAATCCATCCTACATGCAAAACCCAGGATAGTACACACTTCAGAATCCCTCCCATACCGCCTCTTCTGATAAAATTTCAGCAAGCGGTCGTATTGCCGCAAGAGGCTCAATCGCAATCGGTCTGATAAGTGAGGCATCGAGCCCCTCAATTGGTAGGGTTAAAGCAATAAAAAACACCCGTGTTTCTTTGAGCTTATCAAGATTGTTTATGTCCTCAATCAGGGGGATATCATGGTTGAACAGAGTCCTGTGATTTATCTCATGGCTATCGGCTGCCCTGTTTTCAATTCCTGAACAATCAATACCCAGGCATTTTATTTGCCTTCGAATCAGCCACTCAATCGCCTCTGTTTCAACGTACGGTCGTAAATACTGAGGCGTTCCATAGTACCTGCTCAAACCTGTTCTGATGAGAACTATGTCGGACTGCCTGATATGTTCTCCCCTTTTTTCTATCTCTGAGCGGGTTATTGCGTCTTGATAGCCCTTGTCGAAAAAATCCACAACCACTGCTTCTCCTATGAGCTTTCGTATATCCATATCCGCAACGTGTTTGCCATTCCGTAACGCATGATAGGGTGATTCAACATGGGTGCCAACATGGGTACACACCTCTAAATCTTCCATGATATACCACTCACCCGTAGGGACTTTGTATTCAGGAACCCATTCTTCTACTGGTGCCTGTTTGATTTCCAGTTTGAACCGCTGCTTTCCGGGTTCGAGCCTATGCGACAAATCAACAATATGAAGCATTATTTCACCCTCAATTAGTCGCTGGTGAACAGAGTTCACCAACTCAATAAATTAGTTCTTTAACTTATTGTACATTGTACAATTATAAACTTTTGCAATACTTGTTTTTTCCGAATAAAGGTATAATTCATCAAGAACTAATTATTTTATGATGCTCATTCTATTTTACAATCTCTTGCGCAGTAAATATATCGGTTATGATTGTCTTCGGTATTTGTGCTCTGCATGCAGCAATTATTGCAGGAACTTTGTCGATCCCTGCCGCCACTGCACATGCCCTTGGTGTCCGGGCAAGCTGCTCAAGCCGTATTCCAAGGATTCGTCGCGCAAGGCTGGGATCGCACTCTTTACCATCCTGATTGAAAAAATGCCCGCAAATATCACCTACACAACCAAGCCTGTCCAGATGTTTGACTTCTTCATCACTCAGAAATCCGCATTGCAGAAGAGGATTGTCGGTGGTGAGAGTGCCTATACCAACAATTGAAACATCAAGGCTATCGAACTGTTCAATAACATCTGAAACAATCTTGTTTTTTAGAAGGTGTGCGAGAGAGCTCTCATCAGGAAATATGGCAGGGCCATGAATGACATGGCATATACCACCGAGTCGGTCTGCAGCGGTGCGGGCAATCACATCAGCCTGGATGGTTTTCTCAGTAGGACTGACTCCACCCATAAGCTGAACCACCTGTATGTCTTCTAAAGATCTCTTGAGAAAGGGCATTATTTCAGCAACGGATCTCCCTCCTGAAAACCCGATCTTCATCCCTTTTGTTAAAATAGAAGAAATCCAGCGGCACGCTGCAAATCCAAGCTCTTTCCTTGTCACATTTATTTGGGAAGAGGCAGGAACGATGATTACCTCAGTAATCCCGAGCGTCTTTCTCACTTCCTGGGAAAGTTCATCAAGACCTTTGAAGTACTCATATGGGGGTTGAACAGTGATCTTTATTATACCCAAATCCTTTGCTTTCTGTAAAAGCCTTGTGAGGGTTGCAGGAGACACCCCTAATGTTTTGGCTACTTCCTGCTGGCTGATATCCAATTCATAACAGAGGCGTGCTGCCTCAAAAATCATTAATTCTTTTGAATCCATTTTTGAAAATATTTTATTTAAATTCATTTCATTTTAATATCTTAAAAATATTTTGTCAAGATATGTTGCAAAGGTATTGCAAAAGATCTACTTATCTCACTACTTTAGCGCTGTTTTTAAAATAATTTCATTTAATTCTTGAAAAGATGGAAAGACTTATACCTACCTTAAATAGTTACCGACGGTTCTCGATATTTGGTCTTTTTTACTTTTATAAAAAATGAAATTTATTAAATTGAATAAATTTTATTTATTGACACGTTTAAATAAATATGGTAAAAAAATAATGTGGGTAATGAGTCTTTATTTTAATTTGAGTTTGTAAATTTAAATTTCATGAAAGGAGGTTTCAGGAATGGGTTTTAAAAAGAGTACTAAAATAATTCTTTTCTGTCTCCTCTGCTTTCTCTTTGTTCTCCCACAGCTCTTTGCTGCAGGGACGAAAGAAGAAGGAGAAGAAGAGAAGTTTGAGATTGCTATTGTTGTGAAACTTGTAGGTATACCCTGGTTTAATGCCATGGAAAAAGGGGTAATCGAGGCAGGAGAGAAGCTTGGTGTCAATGCATACCTCACAGGTCCGCCTGAGGCTGATGAAGCTCAACAGGTAAAGGTTGTTGAGGACCTCATCAGCAAGGGGGTTGATGCGATAGGCGTTGTTCCAAACGATGCAGCGTCTCTCGAACCGACCTTCAGAAGAGCACGAGAAAAGGGCATCGTTGTCGTGACCAATGAATCTCCGAACCAGCGCGAGCACGATTTTGACTATGAGATGATTGACAATCAGAAGTTCGGTGAGTTTCATGTCGACAAGCTTGTGGAATACATCGGTACAAAAGGGGAGTATGCGGTCTATGTCGGTGGTCTCACGGTTCCTGCCCACAATATCTGGGCAGATGCATCCATTGCGTATGCTGAGAGAAAATATCCCGGACTCAAACTCGTCACCACGCGTATCCCCTGTTCAGAAGATCAGGCGCTTTCCCGACAGAAGATGCTTGAGCTCATAAAGGCCTACCCAAACCTCAAGGGTCTTATTGGGTACGGGAGTCTCGGACCTCCTGGAGCAGCACAGGCAGTAAAGGAAAAAGGGCTTGAAGATAAGATCGTTGTCATCGGTACAGTCATACCAAGCCATGCTGCACCGTATCTGAAGGATGGCTCTCTGAAGTTCGGGACACTCTGGAATCCCATTGATTCAGGGAAGGTCATTGTAGATCTTGCCTATAAGCTCCTCAAAGGCGAAAAAATAACGACCAATACGGAGTTCATGGCAGTGGGGAAACCCTATAAAATCGAAGGGCAGACAATCATCTTCGATGCAATGGCATCCTTCACAGCTGATAACGTGGATCAGTTTCCCTTCTGAAAAGGATGCCGAAGTATAAGAAAGATAATGCCTCTCTTGGAGAAGAAAACATTCTCTGAGAGAGGCTTAATTTTATTTATATGTCTTTACAAACCGGTCAATTCAATGTAAGGTACAAGACGGGAGTTATGTGATGGCAGAAGAGTTCCTCCTTATGAAAAACATAAGCAAGAGATTTGCCGGAGTTCAGGCCCTGGACTCTGTTGATTTCTCTATCAATAAAGGTGAAATCCACTGTTTGGTCGGAGAAAACGGCTCTGGAAAATCAACCCTGATAAAAATCATATCCGGCGTTGAACAGCCCGATGATGGATCAGAAATATACATTGAGGGCGAGCGAATAGAGAGCTTTCAATCCATCGATACAATCCGAAAGGGCGTTGAAGTAATCTATCAGGACCTCTCGCTTTTTCCCAATATGACTGTTGTGGAGAACATTGCAATAAGCCAGATCATCGAAAGGGGAAGCAGGCTTTTCAACTGGAGCGATGTACGACACATTTCGCAGGAAGCAATGGCTCGTATTAAAATCAGACTTCCGCTGGATGAAAAGGTAGGGAACCTCTCGGTTGCAGACCAGCAGCTCGTTGCCATCTGCAGGACACTTACGAGCGATGTGAGGCTCCTCATCATGGATGAGCCTACATCATCACTTACACGTAAGGAAGTTGAATCCCTCTTTTCAGTAATTAAGGATCTACAGAAAAGCGGTATAGCCACTCTTTTTGTAAGCCACAAGCTCAACGAGGTATTTCAGATCGCAGAACGTGTAACTGTTTTAAGAGACGGGAAAAAAATCGGTACCTTTAACCGTGAGGAGCTTGACAATGAAAAACTCACCATGCTCATGACTGGAAAAAAAGTTGAATACTCTCAATTTTCAGCACCCCCAACCAGAGGAGACCCTCTCCTTGAAGTAAGAAACCTTTCAAAAGAGCGCAACTTCAAAGACATCAGCTTTAAGCTCTATCCAGGTGAAATTCTTGGGATTACGGGGCTCCTGGGCTCTGGTAGGACAGAGCTGGCGCTGGCGCTCTTTGGCATGAATAATCCAGATTTTGGTGAAATCTACATCAATAGGAAAAAGGTACTCATCAACTCTGTTCAAGATGCCATAAAGCTTGGCATTGGGTACTTACCTGAAAACAGGCTCGTTCAAGGTCTGGTCATGGAGCAATCAATAGGAAAGAATATCGTGGTTACCGTGCTAGATAGGTTGCGGGGTACTCTCAATCTCATTGATAAAAAGCAGGTAGAAAATTCTTCAAATAAAGGTGTCTCTGATCTTGAAATAAGGATACCATCCATCGATTCACCTGTAAGTACACTTTCCGGAGGAAATCAGCAGCGAGTTGTTCTTGCCAAATGGATCGCTACCCAGCCAAAAATACTCATTCTCGACGGCCCCACCATCGGGATCGATGTTGCAGCAAAGAGAGCCATTCATGAGATCATACGGGAACTTGCAAACTCAGGTATTGGAATTGTAATCATCTCAGATGAAGTGCCTGAGGTGGTGCCAAACTGCAGTCGTATTTTATTGATGCGGAAAGGCAGAATTATAGGAGAGTTTAAGGCAGAAGACACTTCAGAAGAAGAACTGCAGAATCTGGTTAATGCAGGATAGAACCACGAGATGAGCGAAACATCAGTAATGAAACGGTTTTTAAGGTATCATGAGTTTTACGTTTTGATTGTCATTATCATTCTTGCAATTATTATCACAAGCGTCAATAAGCAGTTTTTCACCCTTGAAAACTTTTTCGACCTCCTGAAGAGCTACTCCTTCCTGGGGATACTGGCGGTAGGTGTTTTAATCGTTCTTATCTCAGGGGGTATCGACATCTCCTTTACTGCAATGACTTCAGTTGCTGAATACGTAATGGCCATCTATATCATAAACCTGAAAGGTAATATACTCATTGCCTTCCTCATTGCAATCCTGGTAGGACTTGCTCTGGGGGCATTCAACGCCACACTCATCCATTTTTTGCGAATACCCACGATCATTACAACCATTGCAACACTGAATATCTACTACGGGCTCCTCTCGTTTTTCTCGGGTGGTAAGTGGATCTACTCTCTTCCCAACTGGTTCAGAGACTTTTCAGTAATTGAGGTAATTAAACTTGTTAACAAGGAGGGCATCAGGTACGGGTTATCAATTGTTACAATTATATGGATTTTTGTGCTGCTGCTCGCATTTTGTATTCTCCGTTACACCACACTTGGAAGAAGTATATACGCAATGGGCGGAAACAGGATCTCTGCCCAGCGAGTGGGATTAAACATTCTCAGGCTGCAGTTCTTCGTGTACTGCTTCATGGGATTCCTTTCCGGTATTGCGGCAGTCGTTCATGCACTCCTCGTAATGAATGTGGCACCAAATGCAATCGTTGGAAAGGAGCTGGATGTAATTGCTGCAGTTGTCCTTGGAGGGGCGAACCTTGCTGGAGGAGCTGGCTCTCTTCTCGGTACAATCCTTGGAGTTACCCTTGTTGCGCTCATGAGTAACGGTATCACACTCATGAGAGTGTCCTCCCTCTGGTATAACGTTTTCATAGGGCTCATCATTATAGTAAGTGTCTGCATGAGCGCTCATCAGTTAAAAATAAAACAGAGTCAGCGGGCTGTAATAGATATTGAGTGATGTATGGAGGCGCATATTGTTTAAAAAACACTCAGAAATCTTCATTTTATTCATCATAATGATCACAGTGCTCATGATCATGTCAGCGCTCAATCCCACCAAGTTCATGAAGCTGGTTAATTTTCAGTCCATGGCATTCCAGATGCCTGAGCTCGGGCTTTTATCTATGGCCATGATGATCACAATGTTAAGTGGTGGGATCAATCTTTCAATCATTGCATCGTCAAACCTTTCAGGAATTATCACTGCGCTCGTTCTGATCCAGTATGCAACTCCCAGGGCTGGAAGTGTTGAAGTGGCGCTGTTCATATTGATAGCCATTGCAGCCGGGTTCGCAGTATCCATAGTAATAGGACTTGCAAACGGCCTCCTTATTGCTCGAGTGGGAGTTTCACCGATCCTTGCAACGCTAGGTATGATGACCTTTGTAAACGGCTTGACAATTGTAACAACCCGTGGCTATACGCTCTCCGGGTTCCCACCTTCTATTGCATTCATTGGAAATGGAATAATAGCCGGTATCCCAATGCCATTGCTCATATTTATTGTCTGCGCTCTCCTTTTATCTCTTGTGCTGAACAGAATGGCCCTCGGTTTCAACATCTACATGACCGGGTCAAACTGGATCGCAACACTTTTTTCAGGAGTGAACAATGCGGCAGTGCTGATTAAAACATATCTTATTTCAGGGCTGCTTGCGGGTGTTTCCTCCCTTATCATGATTTCAAGATTCAACTCAGCAAAATCAGGATATGGTGAAGGCTACCTTCTCATTACTATCCTCGCAGCGGTTTTGGGGGGTACTTCCACCACTGGAGGCTTTGGAAAGGTTTCAGGACTTGTGTTGGCGCTTATAATCCTTCAGATCATATCAAGTGGGTTAAATCTAATGGGAGTAAGTGCCTTCTTCACCCTTTCTATGTGGGGAGTTATCATTATTCTGGTAATGGCGGCCAACTTCATAAGTGCCAAATATCAGCTGCGACAACGAAAACCTATCAAGACTGTATAATATATAAGAGGGATGATCTTTACTACAGCGGCATGCTTTCTGAGGAGTCGTCCTTTCTTCCAAAAATTCTTTTTATCTCCTGGGACAGTCTGAGCCTCTCTATAATATTCTCAAGGGATCCTATACTCTTTTCCAGTCTTTCCCTGGTAGAAGTCATCTCAAGAAACTTCTGTTTCTCTTCGAGGGTAAATCCCTCGGTTGCTGCTATTAGAAATGAGAGATCCTCAGGCCGCGAGTTTTCAATGTGCTGTATATTGGTTTTATGGTCGCTTACCATGTTTAACTGTTTAAGACTTTCAGTTCCCCTTAGAACCAGTTCCTCCATTCTCTTATCAAATGCTTCATGCATATCCTGGAAAAATTCAACCCGCGCCTCAATATAGAGTTTGTCTTCAAAAAGCTCTTCAACCATAAAACGTCTCTTTCCAACAGTGAGGATATCTATCTTTCCGTCATCATAATTCCTCAGTACTTCGGTAATCGTTGCAGTACAGCCTACACGGAGCATCATTTTACCGCTATAATATACAACTCCAAACTCCTCTCTCCTTTCGAGGCATTCTTTAATCAACTCTTTGTACCTCTCCTCGAATATATGAAGCGGCAAGTCCATACCTGGAAGAAGAACTACTCCAAGGGGAAAAAGAGGAATTATTGCTTCAGCGCACATAATGAGAACCCTCCAAGAACATCACCCTCAATTATTATTCAAAATAAAATAACTTAACAGATTAGAACATCAAAGACGAAAATGCGATTTCTTTAAAGATATACAGAACATCCTATGGTATTATTAATAATAATTTATCCAAAAAATATCCACAAGATGAGCCTATAATTTCTTCATTTTGTATAATTCCCAGAGTCGTGAAAGAACGGTCTCAAGCCGCCTTCCAAGCACCTCTCCATCCTTTGTTGTCACATCATCCTCATTTTCAAGCACAGCATAGGGCACTATTATAGACCCAATATGAAGATAGTTAGGATCTGGGGCTGATAAGCTCTCCCAGTCGCATTCCCTGTACAACCGCTTCATCTTTTCATCGGGAAGGCTGTGCTCGAGAATGCTGTCTTGCCGCTGCGGGTTAAAACGCCGGCGGTTCTTCCGGAGAGACTCTTCCCATGAGACACGAATGTAGAACACTGCCGCTGCCTTTAGAATCTCGCTGCTCAATTGCTTGAATGCATGGGCATAACCGCCGTATTCTTTTCCCCTGGAAAACTCAATAATCGAGGTAAACTTCTCATGATAAAGGGGATTTTTCTCAATACGCTTTTTGTATTCCAAGCAGATACGTTGTATAAGAAGATCCCAAAGGTAAGGCTCCTTAAAATATCCCTGCGGCGTTGTGTGAAGCCGCGGTTTTCCCATGTCAGAGAGTATACGGTCCTCCTCAAACCAGCTCCAGAGCATGGGAAAATCATCAATTAGCTCAAAATCTCCGATGTGAAACCTCTGCATACGTCGGTATTTTTCAATACTTTTGAGATATTCTATGAGCTCACTCTTTCCCGCAGCTGGTCTGCCAATCAGTATCAAAATGGCAAAGGTTTCTTTTTGCATCCTTTATAATAAACAACTTCAATAGGAATAACTGCTCCCACCGATAAACTCCCTAAAAAGAGAATCTTTGGGGACAACACTCTCATCTGTCCATGCTGGAATCTCCTGAAAAATTTCTTGAACCCTCTTAGCCCTGCCCAAGGCATCGTCTTTTTCAGGGTCATCCCTGAACTTCTCTATAAACTCAGGAAAAAAGTCTCCAAGACGATGCTTCATGATAGGAAGTTCATAGGGGAGGAAGCTATTTATGATGGTATGCGCCTCGGTAAGCCGGGATATGATGTACCTGAGCTCTGATCTTCTTACATAGTGCCAATGAGCCAGGGTCTGGCGGGGGCTGTAATTCCGAAACTGCATGTCCCTCACCATCCTTCTGAGCATCCGGATATCAGCCCACCGGATAAAACGCCCGTTCCTATCTCTAAGCTGTGAGAGGGTCTCAATGTAGAGCTTAAACTTCTTTTCCTCATCTATTTCATCAGTCATTTCTTGGAACATCCCGTGGAGTGAATCTATGAGCAGGATATCCTTCTCACCGATGGAAAGCTCCTCCGAAATACCTTCCCTGTTCCCGGACTTGAAATTGTAATAAGGAATCTGCACCATTCTCCCTTGGAGGAGGGCTTTGAGATGGGTGTTTATCAGGACGAGATCGATCGCCTGGGGTGTTTCATAATCATAGTCCCCATCCGGATCCCTGGGCTGATCCTTTAGATCGAAATAGTAGTTATCCACATTAAGGGTGACAAGGGAATACCCAAGGGCTTTCAATCTCTCTCCTACCTTGATCGTGGTGGTCGTTTTCCCAGAGGAAGACGGTCCCGTAACAATGATAATCTTAATGTCCTCGATGCGCTCCTTGATCCTGCATACAGCCTCTTCCAACTCTCCCCGATAGAACTCCTCGGAATCACTGATCAGTTCTGCGAACCTGCCCTCCTCTATTATTTCCCTTATCTGTCTCAGTGATACACACCCATGATCCACTCCCCAGGAGATGGCAAGCCAGAGTTTCTTGTAGGGGACATTATCCGAAGAATAGGTAAGACTCTCTTTTCCCGCTCTCTTTAGCGCATGCTCATAGCGGTAGATGATGTAGGCCTTGGCGGTTTTTGCATGCCCCCTCTCGATTAGGCACTTTTCTACTAGGTCCTGTACTTCTTCAACAGTAGGATAGCTCCCCTTATAGCCCTTGGATTTGAGCATGGCTATCACATCGTCTGTAACTCTCTCGGCAGTTTGTCGGTCACGTCCTCCTACCGCAATGGCGGCCGACAGGATAGCCAAGGTGATCTTGTCGCGATTGAAGGGAACAATTCTTCCATCACGTTTAATGATCTTATCTAAACCCATTGCCTCTACACAAAACGCTTTCTGATTTCTGCACTCACGTAGTCGAGAATAGCAACGGTAATCGCAATAAACCAGACAGCAATACCTGCCGCTTTGTAGTCAAGCAGACGGATGTACTGGACCAGCAGAAAACCGATGCCGCCTCCTCCTACAAGACCGATAACAGTTGACATTCTCACATTGATGTCCCACCGGTAGATCGAGAACGATATAAAAGGAGGTATCATCTGAGGAACCACCGCAAACATGATCGTTTGAAGCTTCGTTGCCCCGGTTGCCTGTACCGCTTCAATTTGTCCGGGATCTATGTTTTCGATCGCCTCTGAATAGAGCTTACCCAGCGCTGCCACAGAATGAAGAGTGAGCGCAATAATACCTGCAAAGGGCCCAAGACCAACCCAGACCACAGCAATAAGCGCCCAGATCAAAGGCTCTATGGCCCTCACTATATTCAGAATCGTCCGTGTGATGTAATAGATCGCCATAGTAACCCATGAGCCGGACATGAGATTGCGGGCTGCAAGAAAGCTCACAGGAATGGAAAATAGAATTCCGAAAAGCGTTGCCATCATTCCCATAAAAATTGTCTCTGCCATCCGTTCCAGAGTGAGCTTGAGAGGATCGCTGATGATAAGGCCGCCCACCGCAGAGATCTGCCTTACCTCCACTCGATGAAACTGCGGTCCTGCCGCACTGGGCGGTATGAGACGGTAGGGCATAATGAGGTCAAACTCAAATGACCCACTACTATCGGTTACAACGGTAACGTATTCGCCCTCCTGGCGGGGTCGAAACTCATTCCCCAGAGAATCAATCCACCATATCTGGGTCTCTGTATTGGGCGCAAAGCCCCTTGCGGTAAGGTGGAGGAT
>Ga0209636_10003276_pt1 | contig 16499 bp, 8 predicted proteins | sample DeeMarSWOR152_54_FD_187464 | JGI IMG/M metagenome (GOLD analysis project Ga0209636, IMG submission 187464) | Marine sediment microbial communities from White Oak River estuary, North Carolina - WOR-1-52-54 (SPAdes) (version 2) | ecosystem: Environmental > Aquatic > Marine > Intertidal zone >...
CCTCGAGTCCCACAATTTGTGCTTGGGTCAGGTTCCTGTAAAAATATTCCTCCTCATCTCCCCCATATTTTTCGATGATATCGCTTACACGATTGCTGAATCCATAGACAGACGCAAAAAAATTCTCGCCGAGATACCTTAAACCTAAGTCCAGATTCAGGCTTTTCTCAGGATTTAAATCTGGATTGCCGAATATGGTTCCTCTTCCTGTAAGCCCGCTGTAGAAAAGTTCGCTGACCGAAGGGAAACGGAATGATCGACCGATATTCGCCAGCAGAGAGAGCTGGGGTGTGATTTCCAAGACCGTACCAGCATAAGCGCTGATCGAATCGTCACCACGAGAAATCCGATCTTGATCAGGAAGAAAAACATTGCTGGTCCGAACAGTATCGAACCGCGCTCCGATATTTAAGGATAAGGATGGAATGATCTGAATCCTATCATCGATGTATAACCCGAAATTGCTTCTTCTGGCATCATTGAGAGAGGTCTCCTGAATCTCACTGACGATATTCCTGTTATCATCGTATTGCCATTCGATGTTGCTGTCATTGATGTTTCCCCGTCCGAAGTAGTCAAGACCGAAGTTCAGAGTATGGCTAGGGCTCAATTCCTTACTCCCTCTAACTCTGAATCCATAATTGATTCCTTTGACTTCGGAAAGGTTTCGTTTCTTAACCGAGAGATCCTCTTCTCTGAGGTTGTCCCCTTGTGTCTCAAGGGAGGAGCGGAGGACATAAACGCTGGCATTTAACGTATCCAGAAAAAACCTGTTCTTTGCTTCATAGCCTAAAGTGAACAGAGTGTTGCCTTCGTGAGGGTACCACCTTGGTTTTAGACGTGCTGTCGGACTCGGTTTACCTATATCAATCCCCTTGTAATGAAAGAATGTCAAATAAAATCTGGAATTCCTATCTCCCCTGTTTATTTTAAACAAAAAATCATAGTCAGAATAACGGGACTGATCAATCACCCCTTCAGGGGATGAATAATCATCGGCCTTCTTCCCATTGATATTGAGCATCCATCCATATTTATCGACTGAGCCGCTGAGATTCAGCGAACCGGCTCTTTCCTGTTTGACCGTGTTATAGCTAATATAGAAATCGCCACTCAAGGGAGTGTAAGGGGAAGGAGATTTAGTAATGATGTTGATGATTCCGCCGACAGCACCGGATCCATAAAAGACAGAATAGGGTCCTCGGTTGACCTCGATGCGGTCGATGTTTTGGAGACTGATGAAGGATGCGCTCGCTCCGATACGACGCTCGGAGGCAATCCTTACTCCATCCACAAGCATGAGAACGCGATGTTCAGCAAGTCCCCGAACCGCCGGCGACATAGAATATCCCCCTTTTCCAACCGCAGCGACTCCGGGTATCTTATCCACAGATTCAGCAACATTGGATGTTCCCAGCTCTGTCAAAACGCTCCCCGGAAGGATCGTCCTATGGGAAGGGAGGGCGATATCGATGATGGAATCCGCTTCTGCCGTAACTGTGATTTCTTCCTTTATAGTGAGAAGCATCCGGTTTTTCGGAGCTAAACTGACAACGACTACCTGCACAGTTTTCCCGAGGGTGTCTATCTCTATATTCTGCGGCACATAGTCAGGATGCGAGAAGAGAAGAATGACCTTTTTCTGCTTCAGGCCTTTTAAAGTGAACGTCCCATCAGAATTGGTTTTTGTAGAGATGGAGGTATTAAGAACTTCTACTTTGACTCCTGCCAATGGATGACCTTCATGGTTTGAAACTCGACCTGTGACTTTGTCCCTTTCCTCTGAAAAACACATCCCTGACAAAAGGAAACCAATAAAAACATAAACCAAAAATTGTTTCATTTGTTCCTTTTAAAGGCGGTCAGAGAAATCAACCGATTGTATGATGGTATGAGGCCTGTGTAACCGCCATGAAATAATTCAAGATAATTATTATAACCGATTTAGAGCGAAAAAAAAACGCTCATGTACAGCAGCGGAAAGGAAGATCTCAGTTTCGATGTTGTCTGGTACAGCGCAGGTCGGTTAGACGCCGAAGGGTATTCGGTCGAACTCCGGGTTCCCTTCAAAAGCATCCGTTATGCAGGAAAATCCCGCACCGAGATGTCGATCTTCTTCGAGCGCCGGATCAGCCTCGGATTCCATGACATATCCACGGATTTCCATACGGCTACAGGATACCTCACACGGAATGGATTGGTCCGGTTCAGGGCATCTGTGATGCCCCGCATTTACCCTAAGAGCCGCATCTTCCGTAAACTCACACCCCAGATTTATGGCTCAGTTCTCAAAGATCAATTCAGCGGTCTGTACGAGACGAATGACGCACTTGCCTTCCAGGTCCTCCTTCCCGGAAACATGAGGGTCACTGTGATGGGAGTGTATTCGACGGAGATTTTTCTCGGAAAAAGGTTCAATACGAGCGGAGGGCTTGTCCAAGTATCGAGTCAGCTGAGTAAAAAGTTGACCGTCAGTGGACTCTTCCGACGGGGAAATGCCATCCGATACACGGCAGATCCCTTTCAAGGTTACGGAAACAGAGCCACTGGCAATGTTATCTATCAGCCATCTGATAAGTTTAGCCTGAATCTAAGCCTTGTCTATTCTGACTTCTTCCAGAAAGAAACCAAGGAAAAAGTATTCGATTATACCATCTGGAGAAGCCGACTGACCTACCAGATGAACAAATACCTCTTCTTCCGCGGGATCGTGGAATACAATACTTATCGCGAAGAACTTCTGACCGACCTTCTCGCTTCGTTCACATACATACCAGGAACGGTCATTCAGTTGGGTTATGGTTCTCTTTACAACAGATTGGAATGGGATGGTGAGGGATACAGGTCTGCTGATCGTTTCTTGGAGATGAGACGGGGGCTTTTCTTCAAAGCTTCATATTTATGGCGCCTTTAGACCTCTGGAAAAAGCTCTCTCCAGTGCCGGCCACAGCTTGTTTCTGGTGAGAATCCCTGCGGCAAATATGGTCACACCCTCTGCGCCTGCTTTTCTCACGGTCTGGATAGTCCGCAAGAATTTCTCCTCTGGAAAAAATCCTGGTGGTGGATCAGAGAGCACCTTCCTCAACTCATCGACAAGAATGTTCGGATCGACTTTCCCCTCGGTATAGTTAGAGTATGTTGTTTCAATATTTTTAGCGCTTTCAGGAGAAAACTGCTCGAGATAGGATACACATTTTGCAATTTCTCCCCTCAAGATGTCTTTTTCTGTCTCCGAGCTATTTGTTTCCAGTATGTCCAATGCTTTTTCCCAGGGTTCCCTTTCTTCCCGGTAGATGTAATGACCTGTTATTCCTGGATAGAGTGCGCTTTGCCCATCGCACCATCCTTTCTGGGACTTCACATAATCGCTCAGGTAGACCAAGTAATCCTCGAAGCTTCCCTGGAAATGACTCCGGTAGTTCATCGGCGCCAAAATGTCGATCCATTGTGCAAAATCCGTCCACCTCTGTCCGATATGCCGACCACTCCTCATGGGATTGATGAAGACAGCCGCTGATATCTCAATTTCCGGTTTGATCTTTCTGGCTCTTTCCGTGGATTCCTGCACGAAACGGGTGATGGCATCCACCCTTGTTGCATAAAAATAATAATCCAAGTCATTCCTGTTCACTGATTTGCCGTTCAACAGGTAGTCGGCCTTTTCGGCCCGGTTCATCTTGTCCCAATTTTGAGGCCTGAGCGTCAGGTCATTATGCCAGTTGGCCTCTTCTCTAGGTAACACCTTCTTCAGTACGATGGTGTCATGAGGCCTGCTGGGATAATAAAAATGGTTGTAGACAAGGTAATTTTCCAGACAATAATCACAGAAACAATAGGAGTCAGGTGCCACATCCCCCGGATAACGGACATAGTCATGATGGATCCCATCGACATCATAGTCTCTCACAATCTCCTCGATCATCGGAATCAACCACTGGTCGACATAACCCGGCCTTCTGGCAGGGCACATCCACACCGGGTTATAAGGACGGTCATGATCCAATTTTTCCTGGGAGGTGTTGCCCCCCTCGGGATTCAGCATGGCCCACTCTGGATGCTTGATATAAGCCGCAGAATTCCTGGATTCAGGAAAATCGCAAAGCCAGGGATGGATCTTTATCCTAGACCGGTGGGCATAGCGTACTGCAGCCTCCAAAAGGTCGAAATCCCTGTAGTCAGGATGGATCGCTTCAGGAAATTTCCGGCTGTGCCAGAATATGGCTCCACCTGTGTTTTTCACCAGAGGAAAAACAACGGTTATGTGGCACTTTTCAAGAAGATCGAAAAAGGCTTTGACCTCGGTCTCGCTCGTTCCTAAATCTCTAGGATGGGCCCAAATGGCTCTCCCCTCAATCAAATTTTCACCGTGGAGCGAGAGGGCTACTGACAACATCATAAAAAAAAGCATTATCTTCTTCATGACTCCCTCCTAATTATACAATCTATCATATACAGGTCATAATGACTTAAAAACGCCTTTTGTTCTCCATCTGAGGAGAAACAGGCTTCCGCTCATAAGAGTAATTCCTCCTGTTATAATTAAGACAAGACCTTGCTTGCTGAATAAGGCAGTAAGAGCGGCCACTGAACACAGGCAGCACAGGCTTCCGAGCAAACAGTCGATCACATCCTGGATATTTTCCTTTCTCTGCTCTCCGAGCAATCCAGGACTCACCTGGCGAGCAACAGGTGCCCAGAATCCGGGCGGTCGACACTTCAGATAGAATTCCTTGAGTCTCTCGAACTTCTCGGGCCTGGTGAACAAATCCACGGTTATGATGACCAACCATCCCAAGGTAAAAAGGATCAGAAATCCCTGCCAGAAGGGGTGCTTATCTGATTGCGAAAAGCCCAGAGGGAACCAAACCACATAGGAAAGGGGAAGTCCGATGACAATGGCTGTTGCTTCCCCAAAGATGTTGTGCCGCCACCAGAAAAATCTCAGCCAGCTCAAGGGAAGGATAAAAGCCACCATAACGGAGTTGATGAACAAAAACCAGGCCATCATCCTGTCGACAAGAAAATAGCCCACCAGGACACTCAGGATCAGGATGAAAGCCGTGACAGCCCGGCTGATCAGTACATAATGTTTTTCGGAGGCGTTTGTGCGAAGAAACTTTCTGTAGAGGTCATTGATGAGAAATGAACTTCCCCAATTGATATGAGTATCGATGGTCGACATGAAGGCAGCCAGTTCGGCAGCCACCAAAATGCCTGTCAACCCAGGAACAGAAAATCGGGAGACCAAGATGCCCCAGACTTTATCCGCATCTGTCGTGGCAGCAGGAAGTAATGCAGCACCGATGAGACCCAGAAACAGGAAGGGAATAACCCGGACGATCAAAGTCATGAAGGAGTTGAAAAGCTGGCCTGTCTGGGCATGAAACTCGTTTTTAGCCGAAAGAAACCGTTGAGCCGTGTATCCTTCACCTCCGGCTGGAGACGAGGCGAAAAAAAATCCTTGGAGGATAAGGAAAAGAAGGGTCATCAGTCCTAATTCTCCATGTGGAGGCAGCGCTTGAAAGAACTCTGTTCCTCGTTGAGAAATTGCCTGTTCATAAACGAAAGATAATCCGCCCACTTTGTTGAGTATGACAGGAATCAATATCAAATTTCCTATAAAAAATATTAGAAACTGGACGACATCGCTGTAGACCACACCCAGAAATCCGGAGAGTGTGCAATAAACCAGGATCAACCCGCCGGCGAAAAGGAGGATCTGGAGATCACTCCAGGAAAATATCGGAGCAACGGCTCTGATCAACCACCCGATGACATATCCATTCAAAAGAACTGCCCAGCCCAAGCCCATAAAAACGGCATAAATCCCTCGGAAGATTCGGGCTTCCCTTCCTCCGTATCTCAGCTGCATGAACTCGGCAGTGGTGACGATACGAAGCCTTCTCCAGAGTTTGGACCAGATGACAGCGACCAGAGGCATCCAGATGGCGAAGGTAGCCCACCACCACCAGTTTCCGAGCAGTCCATACCGAAAGATAAGCATCGTAAAGGCTGGGGCAGCTCCAGCGTCGCTGTAGGTTGCTGTCGCTGAAATTCCCACCAGCCACCAGGGCAGTTTCCTTCCAGCTATGAAATAGTCCTCCATGCTTTTTCCGGCCCGCCGGGCAAAATAGAATCCGATGGCCAGCATCAAGGAGCAGTAAAGGGCCAGGATGGTCCAATCTATGGTCTGCATGGGTGTTCTATCTGAAAGGAAACCTCATATTTTTTCTTTGCTCATGGCCTTTTTTATCACATCTAGAACACCTTTGACAAAAATTTGTCCTGCCTGTGGAGAATAGGGCAGTAGACCCACATATTTATAGGCGTCCTCCACCTCATATCCCCCTTCCCTTGAGGATTCTTCGTCCGGCAAATAACCGTGATATCCGTTGGCATATCCCGCCATGATCAAATGTTCGACTTTGCTGAGCTCCCGGATCTCGAGGGAAACTGAGGAGAAGAGCTCGAAGGGATGGGCAACCAGAACCAGGTCTCCCAGTCTAAGACACACCAGTTCACATTCTATTGAACTTGGAATCTTTTGTGATGCCATGCCCTCCCTGAGTTCCTCTGCCCAATCAAGGAAGGCCTTTTGGATCTTGATTTCAGTCCTATCCCCTTTTGTCTGGGCACGCTGATAGAGAGATCTGGCTTCTTTGTGGATATTCTCCGCTTCCTCGAGAGATGGAATTCGCTCAAAGGGAACTGTAAGTTTTATCTTCTCGACCCGAAGTTCCCCCTCCTTTGTCCAGTTCATATTTTTGATCATTGAATAGGCTTTTTGGGCAAGAGTACTGACAAGCCTATCGGCGATTTCAAAGCTCCCGCGCTCGATGGGATCGACATCTCCAGTAGCACCTGTAAAGAAAAGAGTCACCATATCAGCAGAAAACAGTCTATTCAATTGCTCTCGAAAATAGCCTACATAATCGGCAGAGATAAGGAGATTGTCCTCTTTCAGAACCACAGGGTGACATCCGTAGTTAGCTAGGATACAAAAAGGCCGCTTTCTGTCGTCTGCAAAGCAGGCCAGAGTTAAATGGGAATCGATAGCGTTTTCGGATTTTCTCCTATTGTATCCGATAAAGGCCCGATCAGTTGCCAGGCCCATGTAGGCGCTCCTTGAATTCTGTTTGGCTTCACTCGATCCATCGATCAATAGATCCAGAACTCCTTTTTCCCAATCCAAATTCCTTTTTCCGCCCCCACGGAAAAAGTGCATACCTGGGGCTGAATGTGTGTGTATCGCAGCAATACAAATATTTTGCTCCGCAACTCCTATCTCCTCAGAAATGGCCAACTTTGCTTGGGCAGCGAATTCATCACTGAAATTCAGCACATCCATGGAGATGAGCAAAACTCCGAGATTCCCATCCTCCACCCAAAGAAAATTCGCCCAGAGAGGATCATGTATTCCTGTGGAGCTTTGAAGCCTCCGAATGTATCCAAAGAGCTCGGTACCGACAGGAGGAGTGATGTCTCTTTTTGCAGCTCCGGCTCTGAATATTTTCATAGCCTTCTCATGAGAGACAGCCTCGGACTTAGAGTTCCAAGTCTTTCATGAGACTTTTCTAACGTGTTCATTTTCCAAAGTCAAGAACTGAACTCTTTTTGTCTCTTATTATCTCGGTTTTGACTTTACTGCCTAAAAAAATTACCATTTGAGACTATCAGGAGAATTGGCTGATGGCAAAAATTTATTATATCGGAGACTGGGCTGTGCTCACCGGTCCGATGTTTTACGAGACTCCTTTCTATCAAGCTCCCAAAGGCATGGAAATCTACAACTACGGCAAGTGGCTAAAAGACGCATTGGAATCGACAGGACAGCATACAGTGACCTCTGTCCCTTCCTGGGATTTCTATCTGCTGGGTCCTGGCAAGTATGAGACTATCCTGGAAGAAAACGATGTCATCATTTTCAGTGATGTCGAAGCTAAAATTTTTCAACTGAATCCGAGCTTTTTTGACAGGCAAAAATTCGGGGACAAAATCCTGACCTATCCCGACCGCACTCGCCTGACAGTAGAGGCTGTCCGGCAGGGAAAAAGTGTCATGTTTTTAGGCGGATGGTATTCCTTTACCGGTGAACTGGGGAAAGGAGGCTGGGGACGGACTCTCTTCAATGAAATTCTTCCTGTCTGCTGCTTGGACCACGAGGACCTTGCAGAGAGCACAGAAGGTTTCACGGCTTTGCCTACAGAAGCCGGTAAAAGAGCCTTCCCTCAAATCGATTTCAGTACCATACCTCCCTTACTCGGATATAACAAAACCCTTCCCATAAAAGAAGCAGAAATCCTCCTCTACGTGAAGGAGACGAAAGATCCTTTACTTGCTGTTCGGGAATTCGGCAAGGGACGGACTCTCGCCTTTACGTCGGATCCTGCTCCCCATTGGGGATGCAACTTCGTGTTCTGGGACAGATATAATGATTTCTGGCTCCAGTGTTTGGACTTTCTCTTGAGCGTTTCTGTTTGAATCCAGTATCTCCATATTAAACACAAAAATCGCTTAAAAATTCACCCAAGTTGTTCTTATATAAGAAGATAGAGGATGATAAGGACACAAAAAAGGTTTATCCTGTTGTATACTTATTCTTATATTGATTAAAATAGAAACAGATGAAACTCCAAAGGAAAGCCAGCATGAATAAAACAGCATTTCATTTATTTTTTATGGTTCTGCTATCAATCAGTGCGGTTTCTGCTCAAGAAGAAGACACAACAATAAAAGGAACTATCTCTTTTGAACTCAATGAACATCTTATTATTATCAAAGGGAAGATCAACGGCTCCCAGAAGAACTATAATTTTATTCTTGATACCGGAGGTTTAACTTTCGTCGATAAAGAAGTTGTGGAGGAACTAGGACTCAAAACGCGTGGAAATATGGCGAAGATGGATACACTGGAGATGGGAGAAGTGACTGTTCCCAATATCTTCGCCTTCACTTCTTTTAACTTAGAGCCGTTCAAGCAGCACGGAATCTTCATCCATGGAATAATCGGTTCGAATCTGTTGGAAAGATTTGTGGTTACTCTCGATTACAGAAATCAAAAAGTGATTTTCTCGCCGGATAAAGAAGTCCTCAAAGAGAACACCAAAAGTTACCGATGCAGATTCACTAACCATCGTGTCAACAATGCACCCATGATAGATTGCACGATCAATAGTAATGTCTCTCTGAAAGCAATGGTCGACACAGGTCAGCCTTATTCGATCGTATTGCCTCTAGAGTATCTTGAAAAACTGAACATCAGAAACAACGAATCTCTTATAAAATCGAAGGGAGTTATTATCGCCTGGCCAGGCACAAAAACAACCGACTCTTTTCTCGTCAGGCTTGATCAGTTTGAACAGAAAGACCTTAAGATAAAGAATCTGATGTGCTATTTCGCTGAACTCCCGCCTCTTCTGTCCGTCCCCTTACTGGGAAGAGATTATTTATGCCAGTTCCTGATCACGATCGATTATCCAGAAGATGAGATTCTTTTTGTGCCTTACGAGGATGCCCAATTTGTAGAAAACATGTTTTCTTTTGGTGTGAATCTCAGCAAAGGTGCAACCAACACCATAGTCGTTCAAGGACTCTGGACAGGAAGTCCAGCAGATAGAGCCGGCATCAGAGTCGGAGATGAGATAGTCGAATGCAACTCAAAAGTTCTCACCGGGGATGACATATTTGAATTGAGGCAGCTTCTTGAGAAGAAAAGCGTGAAAAATGTCAAGTTCATCGTGAAAGGCGAAAAAGGTAAACGCGAAACAAGCTTACAAAAAGAAATGTTGTTAGATACGAGATCACTAGTCCGATAAGAGGCAGAAACTATTATAAAAGTTGCTGCATGAAGCACAAATTTTATACGTTCTACCTCAGCAGGTAAATCTACAGCTTTTAGGACTATGGACCTCTAGAACCTTTGCTTGTTCAATTGAGCAGGCGATTCATTTTTCGACAAAACGGGACGGAGTCTAAAACTATAGGAATATTCTTTTGCCTGCAAAGTGTACTTTTCCAGAGGCCGAGCCCCCCAGGAATTGTCGCCGCCCACTCCGGTTTGTTTGTAATCGATATTGAATTCTATAAAATTCCGCTCTTCCAAATCTGTGGGATGTTTTGTTCCGCGGCTCTCCTGGGTTAGATCTTCGATTGAATAGGGCAGAGCCGAAAAACAGAGGGTAGGCTGACCGACAGCTAATAAGCCCACACTGTTTTTTTGAGTCAACGCCACCCATCGCACATCGGTTTTGTAACCGTTTTCCTGCGGACTGACATATTTCACATATTGGTCTTGCACCGTATTGGCATAAAGTCCGATGAACGCGCTTGTTTTTCGGTCCCAGTAGTTTTCATGCGGCCCCCGTCCGTACCACTGGACCTGTTGAAAACTTTTTGGCACTCTCAGCCTCATCCCAAAACGGAGGAGTTCTGGCAACTCCATTTTTCCAGGAATGAAATGATTCTTGATGATCAAATCCCCGGTATTTAAAAGTATATAAGTAACAGTATGTTTCGACTCAACGTCGGGCAAGGTATATCCAGCCTCGATTTCGATGCGTCGCTGGTCCTGTTTTACGATTTCAAATCGGTCCAGCTGTCTGTCCGAGCTGGCTGTTTTCCAAACAGCGCATCTTTTTGGCATTCCATTCCCAAAATCATTATCAGTGGGTGCCCGCCAAAAATTGGGAGTAGGACCTTCCACGATCAATTCTGTTCCCCTGTACACATACGAATCAAGAAGCCCTGTCAATTTATCAAACCGGACTGAAAAATCTTGCCCTTCTATTTGAACAACATCCTCAGTGTCTGTCAGCTGCAGGGATTTCTTGTTGGATAATTCTATCTTGCCAGTCTCTTCCTGAAAGGGCAGAATAAACTGTTCCCGTGCTACTTCATGTCCTTTGGGAACGAGTTCCGATGCTTGGGAAGTCTGCACAGAAAAATTGAGCAGATATTCAGCTCCTTTATGGGGTTTCAGATCTTCCAAATCGATGTCAAGAATCTTGCTTTCTCCCGGGGCAAGGTCAGGATGAGCGACAGAGCCCGAAAGAATCTCACTCCCATCCTCCAGCACTGCCCAATGAATGATGAACCGATTCAGATTGATGAAATGATATTTATTGACGAGTTTAATAAGTCCTTTGTCCAAATCCAAAGGCTCCATCTTTATATACTGGTAGACTTTCTTTACCTCTAACAGTTTTGGCGTGACGGACCGGTCTGGCTGGACAAGTCCATTTATGCAAAAGTTAGTGTCGCTTTTTGGTTCTCCGAAATCACTCCCATAAGCCCAATATTCTTGGCCTCTCTCATTCGTCTTCCGAATCCCCTGGTCCACCCAATCCCAGATGCATCCACCTTGGAGAAGGTCATATCTCTCGATCACATCCCAATAATCGACAAGATTTCCGACCGAGTTCCCCATAGCATGGGCATATTCACACAAAATCAAAGGCCGGTCTTGTTTTTTTTCTGCATACTCGATTAAATGCGGAATTCGGGCGTACATGGGACAGTAAATATCGGTGTGCGGCTTCAATACTGCTCTTTCATAATGGACAGGGCGGGTGGGATCCCGGTGATGGATCCAATCACTGGCGGCTTCAAAATTCGTGCCGTCTCCAGCCTCATTCCCCATCGACCAGATGATTACACTGGGATGGTTTTTGTCCCGTTCCACCATCCTCTTGATCCGATCGACGTGAGCCTTTTTCCACTCTGGCTTGTTCGCCAGAGTTTCGCCCGGCTTGTAACCCATGCCGTGAGATTCGATGTTGGCCTCATCGATCAGATAAATGCCGTACAAATCACACAGGTCGTACCATTCCGGGTCGTCAGGATAATGACAGGTACGGACCGTATTGATGTTGTGCAGCTTCATCAACCGGATATCCTCGATCATCGATTCTCTGGTAACGTAATGGCCCTGATCCGGGTCATGCTCATGCCGGTTGACACCCTTGAGGAGAATGGGAACTCCATTGACCAGCAGTTGGCCGTTCCTCATTTCGACCTTGCGGAAGCCGAACCGGCAGCTCTGATATTCGAGGACTCCCCCACTCTTATCTTTCAGTGTTAACAGAACTGTATAGAGATGCGGTTCTTCGGCCGACCATTTGCGCGGCTTCAGACCGGCAGCCTTCATTTTAACGATTCCCTCAGCACCTGGAGCGATGTAAACACTCTTTTCGGACATTAAAATATCTGATTTTTCGGGAAGCCCGTCTTTATCCAACAGGGTAATCTCGACTGTTTGATCGAGACTCGCTTCATTTCCGTAATTTCTCACTCGAGCGTTCACAAAGAGTGTGGCGTCCTGGTAGTTTTCATCCAGGTCGCATGTGACCTCAAAATCTCTGACATGGACGTTTGGAGTCGAAAACAGGTACACATTTCGAAATATCCCGCTCAGCCGCCAGAAATCCTGACACTCCAGGTAAGATCCGTCTGACCAACGATAGACTTCAGCAGCTAAAACGTTTTTTCCCTGCTCAAGGAAGGGCGTGATGTTGAATTCTGCTGGCGTCCGGCTCCCCTGGCTGTACCCCACTTTTTTGCCGTTGATCCAAAGGTAGAAAGCGGATTCCACTCCATCAAAATGGATAAAAACCTGGCGCTTCTGCCAGTCCTCAGGTATTTCAAATTCCGTGCGGTAGGACCCGACGGGATTATAATCATTTTGAATATAAGGGGGATTTTTTTCGAAGACGTAGTCACTGTTCATATAATGAGGCATTCCATATCCCAATAGCTGCCAGTTACTGGGGACTTCTATCTCTTTCCATTGACTGATGTCGTAATCGAGTTCATAGAAATCTTTTGGCCGGTCTGCAGGTTTCCGAACCCAATGAAATATCCATTTGCCGTTGAGCGACTGATAGTATTTCGATTGGAATCGATCGCTATGAATCGCTCTGTTTTTATCTGCATAAGGCATGAGCGTGCAGTGCGCCAGTTCCTTATTCTGGGCGATCATCTCGGGATCTTCCCAGTCGTTGACTCGATCCGGGCGGGTATCATTAAAACCTAGGCCGGCAAACGAACAACCGATAAGAATGGTAAATATCAAGGGCCATTTTAATTTTCGTCTTGTCATATCCTTTCTCCCTACGAAATATCATTTAAAAAGAATTATAGTTTTACGCTTTATTCTTTTCCGTGAGTATACCACATCCCCCCTTATTTGTGTTCACGTTAGGTTATCCCAGAATTGCCGATATAAAATGTCAGATTACCGCGCACCCTTAGGGTGCTCGTAATGACACTGAGCAGCTGGAATCCGTTTGATTTTTACTCATACTTGATCGCATCGACGGGGTTTAAAAGCGCTGCCTTGATGGATTGGTAGCTGATAGTAGCCAGGGCAATTCCTATAGCGATTACACCTGTAAATATAAAAATCCAGACATCAATTCCAGTCTTGTAGGCAAAATTCTGCAGCCACCTGTTCATACCGAAATAAGCTAGGGGCCAAGCTATGAGGTTTGCAACTGCGATGAGTTTCAAGAAATCTCTGGAGAGGAGGGCCACGACTCCGGGCACTGAAGCACCGAGTACCTTGCGGATGCCGATTTCTTTGGTCCTCTGTTCTGCCGCAAAGGAGGCCATTCCAAACAGCCCCAAACAGGCTATAAATATGGCAAACACAGAAAATGCAGAAAGAATATCACTCAACCGCTCCTCGGCTCCATATTGACTGTCGAGCATGCCGTCTAAGAAGAAAAAGTCGAACGGACGCTTAGGATCGATTCCCTTCCACTTTTCCCTTAACAGGTTCAATGTGGCCTCTGAATTTTCTGGACTGATTCTTATAGCAAGTTCGTCAAACCTGCCTGGATCATTACCTATGATTTGGGGAGCAATAACACTGTGCAGTGATGTCCGGTGGAAATCTTTGACCACTCCCACGACAGTATACGTTTCCCATTTCATAATCTCGTCGCTTGGGGCACGGATGGTTTTTCCGACAGGATTCTCCCAGCCGTATCTTCGAGCCGCTGTCTGATTGATGATCACAGCGCTGCTGGAATCGGTGCCGAACTCAAGAGAAAAATTTCTGCCTTTGACAATTTCCATACCAAGAGTCGGGAAATAATCGTGGTCAACCCAGAATATTTCCATAAGCTGGGACTGCTTTTCAGTGAAACCTTCGGGAATAAAGGGCTGCACAGAAGGCTCCTGTCCGGGAACGAGGGATGCCGACGAGACGCTGACCACGCCTGGGACTCTTTGAATTTCCGCTTTTATGGAGTCAAGAGACTGTCTGACATTCCTGTCCATGATCTCTGCGACAAGAACATCCTCTTTGTCGAATCCCAGGCTTTTGTTTTTCATGAATTCGATCTGGCTCAGGATAATCCCCGTTCCAATTATGAGACATATGGAAATTATGAATTGAGACACAACGAGGATGCTGCGCAGACGGGAATGGGCTGAACCTGCTTTCAGATTACCCTTCAGAACTTGAGAGGGACGAAATGCCGAGAGAAAAAGGGCAGGATAACTTCCGGCCAGAAACCCTACGAACAGAGCCAATCCAAGCAGTCCGGGAATAAGCCAGGACACATGCGCAAAATTCATGCTTAAGTCTTGACCGGATAATGAGCTCACGAAAGGAAGAGCCAAGCGGGAAAGAAGGAGCGCAATCATCAGAGACAGGAAGCTGTAGAGGAGGCTCTCTCCCAAGAATTGGCGGATCAATTCCCTCCTTTCTGCACCTACAACCTTCCTCAAACCGACTTCTTTAGCCCGTGTGGAGGACCGAGCGGTCGCGAGATTCATAAAATTGATACAGGCTATGCACAGGATGAACAAAGCCACGGCTCCAAATATATAGATGTAAATAATACTGCTGTTCGGTGAAATTTCATTTTCTAGGTTCGAATGGAGGTGGATGCTTGTCAGCGGTTGGAGAAAAAACTCAATTTCTCCCCCGAGAGCTTTCAACATACTTCCCATGTATTTCTCGATAAGGGCAGGAAATTTATTTTCCAGATCTCTGTAATCAAATCCTTCAGAAAGAAGCAGATAGGTATAATCCCTGAAATTGAACCATTCTTCCATAATCTCTCTGTTGCGGTCATAAAGTGTTTCATATGAACAGAGCATATCAAAGGTGAAATGAGAATTCGGCGGGACATCTTTCATGACTCCCGTAATGACAAAGTTTGATTCATTATTGAGCGTTAACGTTTTCCCTATAGGGTCCTCATCGCCAAAATATCTCTTTGCAGTATCCTCAGTGAGGACAGCGGAATAGGCTGTTTCAAGAGCGGTTTTGGGATCACCTTTTGTCATCGGGAATGTAAAAACTGAGAAAATGGAATTGTCCGCATATAAAATGTCATTTTCGTAGAATTGCTTGTCTTCATACTCCACAGATGTTCTGGATACAGTCCGGAACCGAACGGCATCGAGGACTTCAGGATATTCCTGAATCAGGACAGGAGCAGAGGGGACATTACTGATTGGAGAGACAACTTGACTCCCTCCCACGTTGGCGTCGAATCCCAACCGAAAGATCCTATCTGCATTTTCATGATATCTGTCATAGCTGAGCTCTGTTGCGATGTACATCACTATCAGGATGCAGCAGGTCATACCGATAGCAAGACCAGCGATGTTTATGAAAGCGTAACCCTTATGTTTTTTTATATTTCTGAGAGCGCTTTTAAGGTAATTCTTGAGCACATAGACCTCCTCAACATGATCAGTCTATAAGGGAATACGAAAACCAGAAGGCGGAAGTTCCCGCTGTACCTGTTTTTTCCTTCTACTCGTATCTCAGCGCGTCGACCGGAGCTGCCAGTGCCACTTTAATCGACTGAAAGCTCACCGTTAAAAGGGCAATCCCGAATGCCAACAGTCCGGAGATTATAAAAATACCCATTCCGAGATTCATTCGATAGGCAAATTTTTGCAGCCAGCCCGTCATAAGAAAATATGCCACAGGCCAAGCTGTCACGTTAGCGATGAGCACCCATCTGGTAAACTCTTTGGAAAGCAAGAATACCACCGTAGGGATGGAGGCTCCGAGCACTTTACGAATCCCGATTTCTTTCGTTCTCTGCTCTGCAGTAAAGGAAGCCAGGCCAAAGAGACCGAGACAGGCGATCAGTAAGGCGAGTATGGCAAATATCTGTACCAGCGTTCTGGTTGTCCTCTCGTTCTGATAATTGGTTTCTAAGGCTTGATCCAAGAAGTGGTATTCGAAAGGATAATTGGGGAAGACCTTTTCCCACGCCGATTGGACAGTTTTGATTCCTTCAGGAATGTCGCCAGAAGCGAGACGAATGAGAGCGTATTCAATAGAATTTGTATTGACAGTAATGGCCAGTGGTTCTATTTCTGAATGCAAGGATTTGAAGTTAAAATCCTTCATTACTCCAATAATAGTCCCATCAATACCCCAGAAATTGAAACGCTCGTTGATAGCTGATTCCTTACCCATGATCCTCAGAAGTTTCTCATTGATGAGGAAAGCACCGGAAGAATCCGAA
>Ga0209636_10003277_pt1 | contig 16499 bp, 13 predicted proteins | sample DeeMarSWOR152_54_FD_187464 | JGI IMG/M metagenome (GOLD analysis project Ga0209636, IMG submission 187464) | Marine sediment microbial communities from White Oak River estuary, North Carolina - WOR-1-52-54 (SPAdes) (version 2) | ecosystem: Environmental > Aquatic > Marine > Intertidal zone >...
TCTTTCCTGCGTCTAATTGCTTCCATGGCAAGTGATGCTTTCACAAGCTTTCTTTTTCGATAAATCAGAAAACAAATAAGAAAAGGGACAAGAACAACATGAGTCAGCGCCTCACTTTGCGCGGCTTCATTCACCAGAATCATAAGATCCTGCCCATAAACGACTAGGATCGTGAGCGAAACGAGAGCAATAGACAGAATAAGAGCCAGATGGCTCTTCAACTCAGTGAACGTTTTTTGAAGCAAGTTAGGCATTCGCTCATTCTCCTACAGTCTATGCAACAATTGATCAGGTCGCTTAGAGCTTCAAGCGGATTTTTCGTCGCAGAACCTGCATGCTCAACTATAGCGCGCGCTAAGGGGCTATTTCAAAAAAGAAAGGGGAGTATATGGTTAGACTGTTCTTTGTTTTTGCGTCTAGTCCTCATCGATGAATGGACCGTAGCCTGCTGCTGCGTTGAAGGCGTTAGCCATATCGGCGCGAATCTGAGCTTGGCCTTCCCTGTTACCTCTTGCGCTTACAGCAGCATATGCATCTTCCAGTGTTACTCCAACTGTGGCTGCATACATCTCCAGCAGTGCTGCTGTTAACTTTGTTCCGTCCCTGAAAGCACTGTACGCTCCACGATTATAACCAAGGTAGACGCCGATGTTGTGCTTCCAAAAACCTGGTGTATATCCAGTCTCTAGTGGCAACTCGTATATTTCAACTGGGAGATGGCAACTATTGTTGGTGTAGTCTCCATCGATCCAATCGACTATCCTGAACGTAATCTGTGCGCCTGTTCCCTCGTAGTAAATGCTGTATTCGTGACCACCATCTTGCCACACGCCATTACTGAAAGGCCCCCAGTCCACGTCCTCCTCATCAATCTGTAGGAACGAGTGACCACCCGGTGCTGGAAAGTGGTTGTACCAAGTCCAGTCGTGAATGGGATCAGTGGTGTAGTATTGTGCGTCTGCGGCTAGGTAAGACGGACGACTGTAGTAAAAGACCTCATATGCGACAACGCGGTACTGTATGAAAGCGTCAAGGACTGGACCAGTGGTGGTTACGCCGCTACTGTAAACATTACCGCTCCAAATCAGAGTCTCCGGAGCCTTGACACTGTACACCTGCATTGTGCTGAAAGCTAGAGCAAAGATCATAGCTATTAGAATGGCTTTACGCATATTTTATATCTCCTCATTCGTTAAACTGTAGGGAAAATCGCGTCAGACAAATATAAGTTGTTATGGAAGAATGTTCTAGTTTAATAGTAGCTTTCTTCTAGCACGTGTGATTGTGACAGGTTCTCTGATCTTCGTGCCGATCTAGTTGAACTAGTTGTTCACTCTTCTGAGCCAGATTTCCCTCCAAAGGCAGTAACAGAATCGCTGGCAGCCCCCATGCGCCTTACCGTCACAATTGGACCCATCAAGAAGAACTGTGTTGGCGATTTTCCGCATTTCTCCTGTTTTTTCATTTACCATTTTGTCTACTCGTTTCAGCACTCGGAATCTTCTGCCGCAATGTTTCACCATCTCTGGGGTGAAATATAATCCTCGATTCCTTCCCATGGAATCCAGTGTCGCTAGTATCTCCTCCTTGCTTTTGACTTCAACAAGCTCTCCCGATTTGAGGTCTAGCGTAGCTGAGGGGGTTCGTTTGAGTCTTCCGCCAAGCGGCGAAGGTCTATTACCCAACAGAAGCTTTTGGATTCGTGCGGAAAGTGAGGTTAAAACTGAGCGCACGCCTTCGGTAGGTCTGTAGACCCTGGATGTAATGTCCCATATATATTGTCGAAGGTCCCACTTGCGATGAAGCGAAGTAGCCTTCAAGAGATTAATTGATTGACACAGAGGCAGTTCAGGTAGAGTTTCGGCGCATCCTTCGGCTGCTGAAGGCACGCCTTGAATTGTTCGATTCCTCTCTACGCTGGTGTTCGCTTTTTTGAGCCATGCTTCCTTCCAGAGCAAAGGGCACGTTCTGCGGCATCCTTGGTTCGATTCACCATCGCACGTTACGCCTGCAAGGATCACTGTGCTTCCTATTCTTCCAGCTCCTACGCCTTCAACGATTATCTTGCTGACGCGTCTGAGCACTCTGAACCTTCTTCCACAGTACTTGCGCATGTCTTGGATGAATGGCAATCCTTCTAATGTACCGTTTTCATCGAGCGTATCAAGTATCTCGTTTTCCGTACGCACTTCAACGACTTCCCCGGGATTGATGCTCAAGAAACTACCTCCTCATACGCTCCTAGATGCTATTTTGAAATTGAACAAGATCTCTGATTCTCACTTTGATTCTTGGATTATGAAGACTTCTTCTTGCCGATTTTTCCTGCAAGCAGGGAGCCCTCAGTCACTAGTTGCATGAGAAACGGAGTCGGATCCGTCTTCGAGAAGAAAGCAGACTTGCGTGTGCCTACAAGCGAGGATGCCCATTCTCGAAGGCTAAGATTGCCGTTTAGAAACATCTTTCCTGCTGCCATCAGGTCGTTGGTGAAATATGTGCTTTTGATGCCTTCTTTGTATTGTTCGGTGTACTCGGTTTTTTCTCCTATTGCATCCAAGTAGGACAAGAAAAGTATGTCGGCTCCGCATGCACCTGAGAGCCAGATATGCCACCACGGTCTTGCATTTATTTCAAGTAGCTTCAACGAGCCGTCTCTGTCGTCTTTCTTGAACTCGGCGCTTGCTAGCCCATTATAGCCTATGTTCTTGATGAATTGATTCATCGTTCTCTTTTCGTTCTCCAGTTCGCCAATTGGAATGCTTACGCAAAGTGTAGTGTTTCCGAAGCCCGGCGGCCATATCCTCAATCGTTGCCGAGCAAAAAGGACTTTTGGCTGATGATCAGTACTGTAGTACCCTTCAAGTTGATAGGAGTTAGTTGGTGGACCGGAGATAATCTCTTGAAACATCACTTCTATCCCATGTTTCTCGGATAACTCGTAGAATGCCATCAGGTCTCTAGGCGAATACGCTATAAATCCTTTTCCGGCTGTAGGAAAAGCTTGACTGAACACTTGTGAAATTGCTGGTCTCACGAAGATTGGATATTTCGCCTCTTCTGATATTAGCTGAGCATCATTTGTGCTCTCCGAGAAATACGTTTTTGGATGATCTACTCCCTCTTGAGCCAGCGCTTTGTAGAAGTCTCTTTTGTTGACGAGCATCTTCACTGGTTTTTTGTCTCCAACTACAAAACAGTAATCGTCAGGAAGCTCGTCTTTCAATTCAGCCAGATTAATGGCGCCAACATCGCACGTGGGATAAACGACAGCACGTCTAGAGAAGCCTCTTCCCATTCTTCTCAAGAGATTCTTCAAAATGCCGCGATCGTGTTTCATCCCCATTGTTGAAAGGCTTTTCTTGCAGTATTTGCTGTACTGGGCAGTATCACTTTTGTCCAGAACAAGATAGACGTCGATATCTCGCCTGCCAAGAGCTCTCATCGTTCCAAGCGCAGTCAGACCACCGCCTACGACTACAACGGGATTTGGATAACTTCTCAATTCTCATACGCCCACTTTGAATAGGTTTGGGGTTTTTTGTTCGAATACTTCAGTTGAGAAGTCTTTCTTCTGAAGCGTCAACCAGATATTCGGTAAGGGGAGGTCATCAATGTCTCCGCAGGCTTCTCAGTGGCGGAGCATTCAGTTTTTCCTATTGTTTCAGAGTCAAGTTTGTAGTATGATAGTAGTTATGGGAGAATCAAGGTTCATGATGGATTGTCCTTGTGGATTTTTGATGAGCGGGGTCCTTAAGTAATCTCATTTTGATCCCTGATGTCTCAGAGGTTCTTGCGCGTCTTCTATGCTCCGACAAGGAACTCTATGTAGCAAGTTCACAAAATTAGTGTCGTCGCATCTGCCTGACAGTCAGCTCTGATAGGTTAGATCAATGTTCTGTCGTAGTCTTCAACATCCTAGAGCTCGAATATGTCTGCTGTGAAGCCTTTCTGTCGCCTCATCAGACAAATATTCTGTGAAGCCGCGCGCGCATAATGTGCACGCACGGGATTAATGAGCTTTCCATTGTTGTGTGGTGATTTGATTCTTGTTCATATGTTTGCTTAAAGTTCATAATCTTGCTCTGGCACGAACATTTAGCTTTCAATTGTGCCCTTGACATGTTGGACGTATTTGCGTAATCCTTCTTTGAAGAGCGTCTTTGGTTCCCATTTGAGCAGATTCCTGGCTTTTTCGATGCTGGTCACTGAACCTTCAAAGTCGTGTGGTCGCGCAGGCTCATACTTTATAGGGATATCTCCGAATGTCTCCTTCAAAGCCTCAGCGATCTGGTTCATGTTCACGAATTTAGAGCCTGCTAAATTGATGATTTCATTTTTACCATTTTCAGCTAAAGCTGCAACGTTTCCTTCAGCGAGGTCTTTAATGTAAATCCAACATCGCCCCTGCTTGCCATCGCCATAGATTGTGATGGGTTCGCCCCTCATTGCTCTGCGGACAAAAATGGATATTGCCATGTTTGATCTCATTCTTGGACCATAAGGAATATCATATCTAAGTATTGTGTAGGGCAGACCTTGATGTTGATGCCAGGAATACAAAAGCTGTTCCTGTCCAATCTTGGTTTTGGTATAAATGTGCTCTGGCAAAGGAATTGGTGTGTCCTCTTTTACGATTCCTTTGTTTCGACCGTAAACCCATGCAGTAGATGCCAGTATTATTCGTTCAACTTCCTGTGCTGTGGCGGATTTTAGGAAGTTCATGGTTCCCATTTCGTTGATCAGTAAGCAAAGATCGAAGTTTGACAGAGCGACGTTCACGTCTGCGATTGCGGCTAAATGGAAAATTGCTTCAACATCCTTGCATGCTTCGAGGACATCCTTTTCGTTGAGCAAGTCGCCACTGAACCATTCTACGTTGTCGCGTAAAGGCTTGGTTTTGTCGAAAACGCGCACTTCGTGTTTCTGTTCTAACAATTCGTCTACGATATGGCTGCCGATAAACCCTGATCCGCCGGTCACAAGGATTTTCAACCTAAATCACTTCCTTCTGAAGCGCTAATAATGCTTCTTTGATTTTCTCGATTACGTATTTAGCTTCATCCATAGTCATTTGGCTGTAGATTGGCAGGCAAATCATCCTTCGACATATGTCTTCCGCAATAGGAAAGTCGCCTTCTTCAACCTTGAGCAGTCGTTTGTAAACTGGCTCCATATGTAACGGAGGCCAGTAGACTTCGCCGCTCGGCCTTACGCCATTTTCCCTGAGCTTCTGTTTCAAGTCGTCTCTTGAAATGTCAGGGGCTACAAATGCAACGTACTTGTAATAATTGCTCGTAGCATTTTTCGGAACACGAAGGGGCCTGATTCCGCTTATCTTAGAGAGCTTTGTGTCAAAAAAGTGTGCAATTTCATTTCTTCGTTTGATAAATTGCGGCAATCGATTCAACTGAGACAATCCAATCGCGGCACTTGTTTCGCTCATCCTCCAGTTATGTCCAATTTCAACAATTATGTTGCTGCTGAAACTCTCCTTTCCCTGATCTCGCAATACTATGGCTTTCCTAGCGAGTGAATCTTCGTTGGTCGTGATCATTCCACCTTCACCAGTTGTCATGATTTTCGTAGGATAGAAGCTGAAGCAGCCTGTCACTCCAAATGAGCCTGCGGATTTGTTGTCCAAAAGGCTTCCTTGGGCATGTGCTGCATCCTCAATCAGTATAAGGTTGCGGTCTTCGCAGATTTCTTTGATCGCTTTTATTTCTGGACATATCAATCCACCGATGTGAACCGCAATGACTGCCTTGGTCTTCTGAGTTAAGTATTTCTGCACGTTTTCTGCGTCTATGCATAGTGATTCAGCGTCAATGTCCGTGAAAACTGGTTTTCCCCCTGCCATTATTACGACTGCAGCGGTTGCGCTGAACGTGTTAGTTGGGACCAGAACCTCATCAGTTCTTTTCAGACCTATGGCTCGAAGAGCAATCTCTATTGCTGATGTTCCTGAATTTACTGCAACTGCTCGTTTGACGCTGCAAAGTCTGGCGAATTCGGTTTCGAATTGTTTGGTGTAATCTCCCAAAGTCAGCATTCCCGAGGCTAGTATTCTTTCGATGTCTTTCAAGATGGATCGTATGTCTTCCCGTGGAAAATAGGGTTTAGCTGGCGGTATTGTCCTAGAATCCATACGTTGTTCTCCTAATGTTTGGGTTATAGATAACTTATACTCTCACTGTGCGGAATTATAGACTTTTTCTAGTAGGCGCATGATGTCTGTGTTTTGTTGTTTGGCCGATTCGCCTACAGTTCGATCAGAAGCTATTATTACTTCGCATGCGCAGCTTGAGCAAGAACCCAAAAATCCTATTTGAAATAATAATCTTTCTTGCCATAAAGATCTTTATGTCCCTTTGGGCACCGGTGACGATTCCTGTCAAGGTCTAAAGTCGCAAAGGCGTGTTTTTCACATTGCAGAGATGACCAGAATTCCGTCTTGCAGGTCTTGCATCTTACGTATAACATGGTGGGTCTTGAGGGCATGTTTTCTTCCCTTGTCGGGGTGGATTTGAAGTATTTGACGGGTTTGGCTGGTACCCCTGCCGCCAGACAGTTGGGTGGAATATCGTTCACGACTACTGCTCCAGCGGCAATCACGCTATTTTCGCCTATTGTTACTCCGCTTAGAATGCAAACATTAGTCCCTATTCGAGCGCCCTTCTTAATAAACACGGGGGAAAACCCCTCGTATTCATAACCTCCCAAGACAAACGAATGTGAAAGTATGTGAATGTAGCCTGTTAACAGAACGTCGTCTTCTATATTTATCAGGTTCCTGAAATTTATATCCAGCCATATGTTACTGCCGAAATACGAAACCCGACCAATATGGATTCCAGCTTTGCGATACATGGCAACACGGATACTTTGTGACGGAGCGTACATGCCGAAGAAACGCATCAACTCCTTGAACAAAGACTTCACCCCAGTGAATTCAGAATCTCGTGCATACTTTGACCAGCGCCGTTACTGCTACTTCCAGCGCACGCAAAACGTGTATCAAGAAAGACGTACACGCGCGCGCCAGGACTGATCTACATATCCCAACGCAGGTGTGTCTTGCCAAAAGGCGCGGCTGAGTTCAATAGTCAATCAACGGACAAGATTGCGGGTCGGGCGCGCATGTTAATGCGCCGTAGAACCCTGAACCTTCGCTCGCAATACTCACGCATATCGAGGATGAATGGAAGTCCCTCTAATGTGCCGTCTTTATCAAGCGTAGCAAGAATCACGTTTTCACTTCATACGTCAATGACTTCTCCAGCTCTGAGCTTCAAGACGAATAGACCTTCTTCGTGTCGTTCTAGTTTTGGTTCAAAGGTGACACCTGGCATGAACCATCATACGCGAATTTGAAGTCTCGAACCATATCTTCTAACAAAACGCACTAGCTTAGTCGGTAGATATTCTTTGCTTTTTCCCCAAGCCGATACCGTTTTTGCTTTAGTCTGTGAGAAAACGCATCCAATTGAGTTCAAGGGGTACGACACTATTTCCTGCGGATGAAATGAGCTGCCAATGCCCGCCTTTTCTATGTAGTGAATATCTTTGGGGTCGCTGGTTGTCGAGCCAAGAGATACATATTCGCAGCCTTCTTCTTCAGCTTTCTTGACTTCTTTCAACCTCATGTAAAGGTGCACATCATATTTGGAGTATTCTTTAGCTCGGTCGATACCCAGGAAAACCGTGTATGTCTTACGCAGACCCCTCAAGACAGCTAGACTCCCTATTCTTTTTTCCCTTTCGACAAGCCAAATACGAAGATTATCTGGATGGAGCATTGTCCACATATTCTCCATCAATTCAAACGGATATATCGAGCCTTCAATATGTTTCATGTTTCTAGCGTATAGATCGTAGAAATCTCTCAAGTCTGATTTCGTTCTTGCCTCTTGAGCTCGGAAGCCCCTTCGTTCAAGCTGTCGGATTTTCTTCCTTGAATTTCTTGATAGTATTCTTTTCCATATGAAGTTCGAAGGGGTAGCTTTGAGGTCAATCTCCATAGTTCCTTGCGATTTCTCAACGCAACTCAATGGAGATTTGAAAAAGCCTTCAAACGCATTCTCTGCCAGACGAAACTTAGTCAGGCTTATGCTATTGGTGGCGCCGAATTCGTGAAGATAGCTCAGCAGTGATAAGCAAGTCTGGGCGTTATGATTACCTGAAATAATTGGACCGCCATAATCCGAGTGTGGCAACGAGTTGTAGGTTTTGATACGCATGAAACTTGTTATGAACCCTGGACATACACCAACCATTGCTCCATTCTCGTCTTTGATTGTCAAATACAGAGAAGATATGCGGAAAGTACTTTGTATTACCTCTTTCCACTTTAAACTATGGTAGAATGTACTGTATGGGGAAGTTCTCAGAAAAGTTTCCCATTCTGCCTTGTTCTTTAGTTCTTCGACGTACATGTTGATTCCTGATGTGCTTGTTCAGTCGGCCTACCCAAAAAAATCAGCAAACAACTTTGTTCTCCTTAATGCAAAAGCAAAGATCAGCTTTGAGGCATTCCTCGTACTTTCATCCGAATAGGCGAATCTGATTAAGGGTTGTAGCATGCTTCTCTTGGACATAACAAGTCCAACTCGTGGCAAGCTCAAAGAAGTCCATGTCTTCATAAATGGAAGATCAGTGAGAAAATCGATTCTTTTCACTTGTCTTTCATTTAAAAGGTCACGAATTGCTTCATTTATGACGAATATTCCAGGATAAAATCTCTTGTAGCGTTCATCGTAAGATGTCTTGACGATGAAAGCGGTTTCTCTATATATAAAAATCATAGCATATGCAAGCGTCTTTTCACCAGCTTCTAGAAACCAGATTTTCCAGTTGAAATCTGGCACAGTCTGAGTCGTGCGCAGCGCTCCGTTCCAAATCACCAAAAGGTCTTGATCAATTTCCATTCCTGACTGGGTTCTTTCCTTTTCTTTCCAACTAGTGCTCTCAACATCTAGGATTTTCTTGATGACTTCCGATTCTTCATTTCCCTTTTGACATGACGTGATTTTCCAAGTGCCAAGTCTTGTCAGGTTTCGCTCTATTTTCCTGAATTTTCGTCTGAAATTTCCTCCTCTAAACGCTTCAAATTCATTCCATGTGTGTTTGACAAGAAGGAGGCTGTGGCCCATCTGCGGTCTTGTGTCAAGCTTAATTCCACAAACTTGACATTTTTCTTTTAGAATTTTGAGATTCGGCGACTCCAAAGGCAGAGTGAAGTCGACAACTTGGCAACGTAAGGTTTTAAACAGGAAGTCTACAGTATGCGCCACACATAGACTACGATATTGATCCTCAGCAACTAGGTCCTGTGAAAACCGAAGTCTAGGCAGGAACTTAGCGATGCGAATTCCGAATTTTGCTTTTATCTTGAATGGAGATACGCCAACAATTCTGTCGTCAACCCTAATGAGCAGAAGAATAGGAAACCACCCTCTCGGGCTGTCAAAATCAATGAATTGCTTGACAAATCCACCTAATAGATTCGGACTCTCACTGTGTTTGCTTATCATGCAATTCCACTCGTCTTCAATCTCACTTAGGCTTCTGGAATCTGAAATAGCGCGAACTGAAACTTTCAATCAAGTCACCAGTGATTCTAACTGACCAACAGTTCGGTTGATTCTTATTACTTTCAGGCTCAATTAGACATGGAATAACGAGTCAAGGCGTCCAGAGAATTTCGCTCGCGCCATTTGAATAAATCGTGTCGCACTCGCCCAAGAGAGAGATATCGGAGGTGTTTAGTACTCCTTCATATGTGGCTATTATGTTATAGCGAATGTTGAAATATCTCAAATAGATGAAAGCCCCGTGTTCCACAGCGGTGGTATTAGACAAAATGCGTGTTCTGTCTCTGTTTTCTAGCGCATATGAAGTCAGGACATTGTCTTTAGAAGGAACGTCAGCATAAACTTCCGGTTCTTGACCTATGTTTCGTAGATACCACTGCGCACTGAAAACGTCCTGTTCTGGAATGTAAACCTCATAAAAGCCATATACGACTTCAAGACTGTTGGATGCTTTTTTCCTATAAAGATCCAACGAATTGGATAGAGGAGCGCTTCCAGTAACGTGGCTAACAAAACCTACTTGAAAGAGGAAGGAAGCGATCATCAAGAGAGTAATTAATTGCAAGCTCAGATTCCTAGAGATTGCTGGTCGCAATTTTCGCAAGATTGGCATTCTGAAGCTCGAAAGCGTGGGTGAACTCAGATTCCTGATGAATCTAATGATGGCCAGACCGCCGAAAACAAAGAAAGGTGCTAGGAACAAGAGCGAGATTTGATAAAATCTTTCAAACCGAAGAGTAGGCGCGAGATTTGGGACAATGAGACCCATTGCCAGAAGAAGCATGCTTAAGACAGAGATATATCTATATTCTCTGGCAAATGGTTTTTCCTTCCTTTTTATGAACAGCATCAACACTCCGATCAAGATCAGACCGTTCTGGCAATAGACGAGCAGTCTATGGATCAATCCAACAATATTTGCCGAAGTAGAAGGATTAAGCATGCTAAAAGCATAACTTGATCTTGCTGAAGGATTGAACAGGTCTCTGCCAAGCCACGTAACCATGTTTCCAATGGAGTTTGTTAGACCTAAGAAGGCGGAATTCGAAATGTATATGTACCAAGAAAAAGTGAGAGCGCATAGTAACAAGACTGCCTCTTTAGTTAGAACCCCGCCATTTCCATATTTGTAAGAGAGAATGAAAGTGAGAGCAAGGAAAAGAAGGTAAATGTATGAGGTACTGTAGTGAGAGATAACAACACCAAAGCTGAAAATAGTGAACAATACCGTTCTTTTCCTAAGGCCCATACTCTTGTCTATGAGAAGAAAGACTGATAAGACGAAGAAAAACTCCGCCACCATTTGGCGATTGAGACCTAAGGGTTCTGTTCCATAGAAGCTGAAAGGGGTCGACATGAACATAAAGGCCGATAGGAAAGCAAACGTTTTTCCCGTTTGCGCTTCGAATATTCGGTACATCACAAGCGGTACCATAGAGAAAATGAATCCAAACACAAGTTTGAAAGTTAACTCACCACTGAGATTGAGTATAACCGCGTAGATAGTCGGCAGTATAGTCACACTCAAGTCGGATTGAAAATTGGCGACTTGCGTTGGAGCCAGAACTGTGCCCGGTCTGTCCCAGTAGGCTTGAGTTTGAGTCAGCTCAAAAACATAATATTCTGTGTTGATGTCATATCCAACGTTGTATCTGGATATTAATGTTATGTGAAGAAGAAGACCTAATCCGATCGCAGATATGGCCAACGGGTATAATTCTGTCGGCAAGAATTTTCGTGAGAAAGCTGCCAACGGTAAGAGTACTGCTATAACCACTATCATCATGATTAAGGCGGGTGTGTAATTATAGAGTGCTCCGACTATTCCGAGAACGGGGGGCAGAACAAAGATAAATGCTTTGAGAAGAATCTTTTTGGTAATGTGAACCGAGAAATCATTGTACGCTGCCCTTGCAGAATTTGACTTGTACCCCGCGACTAGAAGGATAATTGTAAGACCCATTATAGTCGTTGTCAGAGGAACAACTGAAAGAGGTTTTGAGACCCCTAATAATGGATAGAGCTCGTTGACTACTAGTCCCACAAACATCAAGAAAACTATGCTCAGGCCTGCCGAGAATAGAACGATGAATGTGGCATCTCTTTCGTTTGACTTCAGAATCTTCAGAATGGCAAAACCCGGCATAAACATGAGATACACGAAAACAGAGATTTGTCGAATGATCGGAATATTCAGTGCCATAGAGATGATCATGACAATGTGCACAAGGAATATAATCTGTATATGAGAAGATAGTTCTCTCACCAAATACCAACTTCTTTAGCTAGTTAGCCACCATCTAAAAGGGTCTATCATGATTAGTGTTGTCGAAAGCTTCAGTTAGCTTATTCCATGCCCATAGCCATTCAGGTGAGCCTTAACAAAGCCAAACCACCACGCCATGTTTCCGAGCACCATGAGCGGAGGTATAAGAAAAGATATCTTTCGATTTGTCAATTTGTAGCTTTTTACAGCCAATCTTAGCCCGTATCTGAAATATCCTGGGGGAATGTTACGCCACAAGGGGTTTAAACATCCGTGTTTGTGATTAAGATAATGATTGCCTGAGCCGACCCAAGCTTGCTCTTTCCAGAATTCTCTGAAACTTCGTCTACAATTATGATAAAACTGCGCTTTTTCGTTTGCTGAAAATGCCCAACCTTTCTTACGAATCCTGAGAATAACATCCTTGTCCTCAGACGCCCCTCTGATGTTTTCGTCAAAACCACCAACTTGTCTTAAGGCTTCAAGGCGAAAGATAGTCCCGTCGGTTCCCAACTGGGGGACTACATGACAACTTAGGTTCCAGACTGTTGAAAGCAGGTTTCCTTCCTTGAACATATATTTTCCAACAGCTGTTGCGGTTTTTAGGTTTTCTTCCATGAAGTCAACTTGCTTTTGCACGAAATCTTCTTGGAGTTCAACATCACCATCGACAAAGATTATGTAGTCTCCTTTGGCACTGTTCACTACCATCTGTCGTGCCGCGCCCAGCCCTTTGCTTTTATCAGAGAATATTTCCACTGACATGCCTGCTGCTGAAGTCATGTCTTTTATGATTAGCAGTGTTCTGTCCGTGCTGCACCCGTCTACAATAATGACCTGCATGAGTTCTCTGGGATATTTCTGGTTGAGAATACCGTCAATAGCACCCCTAATAGTTCTTTCGTTATCTTTAACACAGACTCCGATAGTGATCTTCATAGCGGTCATCTTCTTCACAGCGTTTGGCGACAAATCTTTCACGCGAAATCTTCAGTCTTTCCGAAGTCTAACTATTGAATGACCTGTCTTTGCCTACTGAGAACATGTTGTATAGCTGATCAACTTTGGATAGAGATGGAAATCTGTTTACTATCTTGCTTGCGTTTTGTTCAAACTTCTGGTACCAGTCAACTGCCTTTGTTAATTTCACTTTGAACATCCAAAAAGCAACTGAACTGTCAACCCCGGTTCTATTCAGGATCAAATGATTAGCTCCTTTCTGAATGAACCCCCCGGATAACCGGCCAAACGCGTAATCAAAGCCCATCGATCTGACCAAATTCACGATTTCTTCATTTTCTTTTCCGTAAGGACATGCAAAATACCTCACGTCCTTTCCGATTTTTTCCTCAATTTCCTTTCTTGACCCTAGGATTTCCTTTCTCGCCGTTTCCAGATCAACTTGCTCCAAATTGGGATGAGTGATCGTATGTGCTCCAACAGTCACGCCGTTATTGCTCATTTCTTTTATCTCGTTCCACCCTAGCATTCTAAGTTGAATTCGGTTCAAAGGCATTTGTTTCTGAACATATCCTGTTGTTATGAAAACAGCTGCGGGGAATCTGTACTTCCTTAGAACAGGATATGCATTCTGATAGACGCTGTAATATCCGTCATCAAACGTTATGGCAACTGGTTTTTTTGGCAAGTCTTTCCCTCCCTTGATGAAGTTCAATATTGTGTCGAGAGAAACCACATCATAGTTTTTTCTCAAGTATTCCATTTGCATCGCGAATTGCTCAGGGTTCACGTTGTAGTGTGCATCGTTTCGATCAATCGAATGATATAGCAGGATCGACATTATTCTCTGTCGCCTAAAAAGCCTCGATAAGAAATACAATACCAGATAGATTCCATTCTTTGCCAATGTGATAAACTTGGCGGCGATTTTTTCGGATACCGTTAAGCTGTTAATGCAACATCCCTTCGTCTACGTCTACTATGCATGATTGTATTCTTTATGTGAATGAATCTCAAACATATGTGGCCCGGATGTTCAGATTCACGCTTTGATTTCCCTACTTTGTGGGTTTGCAGGTCCGATTGCTTCAGAGTAATGGTAAGAAACAGCTTTGAGTCTGGACTGGAATGCGCGCTCACAGGAAACGCTATCTCTGATAAGCATCGTCGCTAGTTCGAACTCATGGTTTTCGTTACTAACGTCTTTGCGAATCAGCCGCGCTGGTTTTATCAGAGATTGAGTGCATTGTTTCAAAATTCAATTCGCCTTCCTTCTCCTTGTTTTTTGCGTACTTGTAGATGGGAAGTAAGACTCGGTCGATTCTTCCTCGTGCAGATTCTCTTCTTGTTTCGTAGAGGTCGCTGGGATGGAACCATAGATGGAACGGCACTCTATTCTTGGCTGATATGTCAACTATTTTGCTTAGAAAAAGTGGATTATAAGTGACGCCCAGATAGAAGCTGGGGCGTATGTCATACAGTCGACCTTGTTTCTTTAGAGATAGTTCGTCCTTTCCTAGACCGCCCTCACCTCGGTAACATTCATATCCAAATTCCTTTAGCAGAGACAGGTGAGCAACTTTATTCCTGGGGAATACGAAGCTTTTCGGGGTCACGTTGAACTTTTTCATGCCAGAAGAAATAAGTTCTAGCTCATGTTTAGCCTCAAGTGTGGAAAGGCTAGTAAAAACCTTATGATAATATCCATGTGCTCCAATGTCGTGCTTGACAGATGATTCCAGAAGAAGTTCTAGAACTGAGCCCTCTATTTCGGTCAGTTGCCCTCTGACAGCGAAGGTCACAGGTATTTCGAGGCAGTTGAAGAACTCGATCAAAAAAGGAATCGTTTTCTCCTCAATCTCACCTATTCTATTTTCTGATAGATATTCATGAACGTTGATGTCATTCTTCCCTTTGTTCATATCTCCAATAGAGCTGCTGCCGACATCAACATCTATGGATGTGATTAGAGCACCTTTTTCCAGCTGTGTGATGGGGCGTCTAATAAGAAAGTCGACGAGATGCAAGAATTGAGATGGAATTGACAGCGTCTCCATACTTCTACGTCGCGTCCATGCGTAGTGTATTCTAGGCAAGGATTGTATCACTCTATGGGTACTCTATCTCAGGGCTACCGTGATATTGCATTCATTCAGGTTGAAGGTGCAAAAGATAGTCGTGTAACTCTTTCGCAACCTTTTCCCATGTATACTTATTTTCAATTATTGCTCTTCCAATCTTCCCCCATTTGCGTAAGCTCTCTCGATTGCAATATGCGTAAGTGATCGCCTCTGCAATTTCTTCTGGTTCGATCGATGCAACATAAATTCCACATTTACATTTTCCCACTATTTCTCTATTGGCTGGAATGGCCGTCAAGATAACTGCCTTTTCCATGGCGAGATATTCAAGAAGCTTCAAAGGGCATTGGTTTCTCCAGTTGGGTATATCCGGCAAAGGAACTATTGGCAGATCTGACATTGCAATAAATCTTGGGACATCTGCATATCGCACTTTTCCATGGAATATTACATTGTTCTGGATATTCAGTTCTTTGGCTAGGTCGTTCCAGAACATAGGTAAGGCAGGCTCCCCAAGGAGAAATAGAACCATATCTTGGTGTTTCGTCTTCAATAATCCTAGAGCCTTAAAAGCCTCAACAAGTCCTTGCACGCGCACTCCGCCATGATGGAAAATCACGAATTTGTCTTCCAGTCCAAGGCTCCTTTTGATTTCGTCCTTGTCGAAATTTCTTGGATTGAAAATGCTCGTAGATACGGCACCTGTCCAAACTCCAAAAAGCTCAGGACTTACATTAAACCGGTCACAGACTTCTTTCTTCATGAGCTCCGTTACTATCGTTATTCCATCAAACTTCTTCTTCGCTAGAACAAGCGAAAGCCAGAACATGAGCATACCTCGCCTTTGTTGCAAAGCGCCTCTTTTTGGGTTTGATAGGCAAACTGGGCCTTTCAGGGGTGTGCTTCTGATATCTAACACTACTTTGAATTTCGCTTGCGGAAAAAACAACCTCAAGGCAAAACCGATTATTGCAGTGTTGTGGTCGGTGATGACATAGTCCGGATTCTTCATGATTACATAGAAAGGCATTGAAAAAAACAGCGCCAAAAGGTACAATCCCTGGGTAATCATTGGGATAAATTTCATTGGCAAAAGGACAAAATGCTCGTCTGATTCTTCTGGGTTGCCTCCTCGTGAGGAGATTGCGAATAGATGAACTTTTGCATTAAGTTGAGAAAGACGTTTCACCATTTCTGTCCTGGATGTTACAGTGTCACGACCGAAAACTAGTGAACTCAACCAGACTATTCTAATCTCCCTCAGACTCGGACTCTCTAAGGTTTTCTCGGTGTTTGGTTTCATGGAGACACCCCCTAATTTTATAGCTACCCAAGACATCGTTTCAGAGGTTAACGTGTCACTACTTCCGTTTTTCGAGAATCAAAAACTGGAGGAATTACCAATTTAATGCTATGTCCAGATTCTTTTGTTTTTGGCGCGCTCTTTTTTATGCATTTGAGACGAAATGCCACTCTTTTTTCCGCTTTTGTATTTCAGTTCAACAGCAATGCAAGAAAGTTTATTAAATGTTGAGATACGACATACTATGTGGTCTGAGAAACTGTAGGCTGAGTGTTAGGAACATTGAAGTCTCGCGTGAC
>Ga0209636_10003278_pt1 | contig 16495 bp, 19 predicted proteins | sample DeeMarSWOR152_54_FD_187464 | JGI IMG/M metagenome (GOLD analysis project Ga0209636, IMG submission 187464) | Marine sediment microbial communities from White Oak River estuary, North Carolina - WOR-1-52-54 (SPAdes) (version 2) | ecosystem: Environmental > Aquatic > Marine > Intertidal zone >...
CACCTTTGATATCCAAAGATAGAGGTAGTTCATCCGATAGTACTTCAACCTTGCCTGGCACACCCAGTAACCTAAGCAACGCATCTAAAATTTCTGTGACCCTCTTGACCGCATCCTTTTCCGGCAGTATTAGTGGAGTCACTCTGATGAAAGCTTCTCTACCACCCACTCCTAAAATTCCCGACTTCCCTTCCCTGATAACCTCCACCTCAAATTGGTCTCGGTTTAACCCTAGCTGCGCCTCCGCTTTCTCTATCGCCTGTTCTATCGTCGCAGCTGTTATCTCAATCCCTTCCATAGTCCGATTCCCCTTTAAGAATTTACTTTATTACTGACACAATTTGTGATCGCCTCAGTAATGCTAGCTCATTTTCCCTTCGCTGTTGTTGACTGAAATGGAGAACGAAATTTTAGGTAACCCCAGCCACCAGTGACGAAATATTGAGTTACAATACCAATTATATTGGAAACTGCCCAGTAGAGACCTAGACCAGCGGGGAAACTCAAGCTTAACAGGCCAAACATGAGTGGCATCATCAGCAACATTATCCTACTTGTGGACTGTTGCCTTGGGTCAACGGCTGGTGCCTGGGTCATCTTCTGTTGTATCCACATTGTGCCGCCAACTATGATGGCTAGAATAAAGTTGCCACTACTTCCTAAATCAAGCCCCAAAAAATTACTGCCCAACGGAATTGCTTGACTCACCACATCCCAGGAGTAAAGACGATGAGCTAAACCAAGTAAGCTCTCGGGCGTGGCAGCCAGAGCACTCATGATTGCTTGATAGAGAGCAATCCAGATAGGAAGCTGAATCAACATGGGCCATAAGCAGCCCAGAGGGTTTACCCCGGCTTCCTTATAAAGCTTCATCATTTCTTGCTGAAGCTTTTGCTGATTTTTACCATATTTCTTTTGTAATTCTTGAATCTTCGGCTGCATATCCTGTAAAGCCTTGCTTGATTTGAGTTGGCGCTTGGTAAGAGGCCAGGAGATTAAGCGAACGATAATGGTAAGGGCAATGATCGCCAATCCAAAGCTACCACCTAAAATATGGCTCAAGGCAATCAGCACATTGAGTATCGGGTTACCTATAATTAAATTCCAAACATCTCCTGGACCCATATGACGTGATCCTTATTCTTCCTTTTTAGTCAAGTCAAAATTCCAACTCACTTTCCCTTTATCAATATCCACAACATATACCCAATTATCTTCACCTCGAATATAAACCAGACCTTCTTGAGCACAAAAAGAATTTCTAACATCAGCACCAATGGAGATAGTCTTCAATGGCACTGCTTCATCCCCAATCTCGGCACTAAGGTCAAAAACATATACAGTGCCTGACTTATTAACTATTACCAGCAGATTACCCATCAAAACTGGTGAACAAATTATAGGGTCTCCAGCATCAAATTCCCACACTTTTTTCCCTGTTTCTGCCTCAATAGCATAAAGTTTGCCGTCAAGGCAGCCAGCATAGACAATGCCTTCATCGACTATGGGAGACGCCCAGAACCAATTACCGGCTGGTTTCTCTTGGGGAAATTCCCACATTAGCTCATCACTACCTATTTTTACGGCATAAAGATAGCGGTCAAACGAACCTAAAAATATAGTATCTTCGTAAATCACCGGTGAAGAAGCAAAGCCTACCTCTGATTTAAAAGACCAGTCCGATAACTCCCCCGTTTCTGACGATAAAGAATGGATATGGCCATCGTAAGTACTGACATAAAGAGTATCACCTTGAATTACCGGAGATGTCCATAGCTTTCTATGTCTTTCGTCTAAGACCTCTGATTCCCAATTCTGGTCGCCAAATTCCTTATCCAGCGAATATACCCTGCCATTGGAGCTACTTACATATATGGCATCATCGCTCACTAACAGGTCAGCTACTATAGCATTGCTTTTAGCATTATCTATAGGACAATCCCATTCCCATTCACCATACCCTCGCTGAGGAAATGTCAAATTCTGACTTCTAGCCAACATGCTCAATGCTAAAACATGGCCACTATAGGTGCCAATGTAAACTAAATCACCATCTACTATCGGGGTGGTGTATATAGCGGTCGGAGCGGTCGTCGGGCCACACGACATGCCGCTAGAGGTCGTGGTAGTAACGATATAAGACCATAGTATACTTTGGCTCGATGAATTGACCGCCACCACTTTGCCATCGCGAGTCCCGGCATAGATAATTCCATCATCAAATGCAGTTCCTGACCATCCCCTCGTTGGCTGAGTTGTGCCATAACACGAAACCAAGACCAAGGGCAAAAGAGTAATTATAACTAAGAATAATATTTTTAATTGTTTCATTACATAGCTAAGGTACGGGGTCGTAGCCACCTTCAGAGAATGGATTACAGCGAACTATCCTCTTGGCTGCTAGCCAGCTACCTCGAGTAAACCCATATTTTTTAATTGCCTCAAGTGCATAATGTGAGCATGTAGGCTGGAAACGACAAACAGAAGGGAGAACCTTCGACAGTGTATTTTGGTACAATTTAATTAAACCCATAGCCAATCGAGTCATTCGTTACTCTCCAACAATTGTGCCCGAGCTAAAAGCTTGATTACTGCCTTCTCTAGCTGGTGATAGCCAGTATTGACTGCCACAGACCGAGCTATGAAAACGATGTCCCATCCAGGCCTTAGCGATTGCAGCCTCATTATTTCCCTTAGTAACCTTTTCAAGCGATTACGCTGCACCGCCTTACCTACTTTTTTGGTCACAGAAAAACCATATCGGCTTTGACTTAAGCTATTGGGCATTGCCTTCATCACTAGCAAGCTATTTGTCCATACTTTGCCTTGTCGATAAACCAAAGTATATTGCGCTCTATTAGTTAAAAAATGAGGCTCCTTCACGGGATAGAGTTAAACTGGAGTCAGCCTGTACCTCCCCTTTAGGCGCCTTGCTTGAAGCACTCGTCTTCCACCTCGAGTGGCCATTCTAGCACGAAAACCTAAGCTGCGCCTTCGGGGAACTTTCTTCGGTTGATAAGTCCGCTTTGGCATTTTTCAAACCGTCGAACGGGATAGGCCGACGCCTCCTGTTTTCCAAATATGGCTTGGTGCGTAAGGTAACATAGCGAGATAACGAGCCCTCTTTATAGCTTGTGCCAAACTTCTTTGATGTTTAGCGCAGGTCCTACTCCTACGCCGCGACACAATCTTACCCTGACCGGAAATATAGCGAGATAGCAGAGAAACATCTTTATAATCGATTTTCATATTCCCCTTGCAAAAGGGACAAATTGCTGGCTTGGTGACGAAATTCCTCGTACTTCTTACTCTTCCAGTATTAGCCAAATTTTCTCTCCTACATTTTAATCAAAGGGCAAATCTTCAGGCACAAGCTCTCCTTCCTCAGGAAGGGACGTAGGAGCTTGCCTTCCAAGGAAAAGGACACGGTCCGCAGTCACATCAAGGCTGGTGCGCATCTGCCCATTCTGTCCTTCCCAATTCCGAGCGTGCAATCTTCCCTCGACGTAAACTTGTCTCCCTTTACTTAAGAATTGATTGCACTGCTCAGCTTGCTTGCCCCAAACGCTAATTCTATACCAGTCTGTTTCTTCCCTGCTTTCTCCGTCAGGAGTAGTGTAACGACGATTAGTAGCCATACGAAAAGAGGTAACTGCTTTCCCATTGGGCGTATACCTCATCTCCGGATCAGAACCGAGGTTGCCAACTAGTATTACTTTGCTTAAGCTCGCCATATCAATCACCCACCTTTATAACAAGATATCGCAGAATGTCCCCCGAAGCGCTAATTTCTCTTTCAAGTTCCTTAACCGATTTGGGCATTAACTTAAAGCGAGCTAGAATATAATCAGCTTCCATAAATTTCCTTACAGGGTAAGCTAGCTTTCTTTTTCCCCAATTTTTTATCTCTTCTACCACCCCGCCACGGCTATTAATGGACTGCATCACCTTGTCTACAATTTTAGACACTCCTTCTTCATCAACTTCGGGACTAATTATAGCTACCAGCTCATAATCATGCATGTTTAGAATTTTATACCACAGGGAATAAAATGGCAACAAGGCCTATGCTTTAGCCATCTACTATATCTACCAGCTAGAATGTTAAATAGAGCCAATGCTATAATTCCACCGATGAGACTGTCTGAGTTGGGAGAATTTGGCCTAATTAACCTCATACGCAACAGCAGCGCTAGGTACGAAAATTCTGAACGCACTCCGTGGCAAGAAGTTTTAGTGGGCATTGGTGATGACGCTGCCGCTTGGCAAAGTGATAATCGTATCCAACTAGCTACTACAGATACTTTGGTCCAGGATGTACACTTCGACCTAGACATCATTAACTGGGAGGAATTGGGCTGGAAAGCGCTGGCAGTGAATCTAAGCGATATAGCTGCCATGGGCGGTATTCCCAAGTACGCTTTGCTTTCTCTGTCACTCCCTGGCGAACTAGAGGTGGAATACATCTCCAAGTTTATCAACAGCATGATACATCTGGCCAGGGAATTTGGAGTGGCTATAGTTGGAGGCAATGTCGCTACCGCTCCCAATGTAGTTATCACGATAACAATCATAGGTTGTTCCAAAGGCAAAGACATGCTTAAGAGGTCAACAGCTTCTTCTGGTGAGCAAATAGCTGTCACAGGATACCTAGGATTATCGGCAGCCGGCTTGGAAATGCTCAAGGGAAAAGTCATCTCAGATCCTGAAACAAGCAATATCTTGAGGCGAGCTCACTTTAGACCCATGCCGAAAGTAAAAGAAGGGCAAATTTTAATCGAACAAGGAGTTAAAACCGCTATAGATATAAGCGATGGGCTTATTGCTGACCTTGACCATATATGCGAATCCAGCAAAGTCAATGCTAAGATAAAGATAGAACAAGTGCCAGTACACCCTGTAGTCACAGCAAATTTCCCTAGTCATCGGGAGCTGGCTTTATGTGGCGGAGAGGATTATGAGCTTCTTTTTACCGCTAATGAGGCCATTGTCGCCCGGGCTAAGCAAGCCCTAAACTGCCCAGTGACTGTAATCGGTGATATAACAGACGAAAAGTTACCAACAAGAGTGACTGTGGTGGATAGCGAGGGAAATATCATTTCTTACAAAAAAGGGGGGTGGGAACACTTTAAGAATGGAATCCCTAAAGTTAAATTCGCATAGCCCTGAACAAACTCATCTTTTAGGAAGCTACTTAGGGGAACTAGCTCAAAAAGCTGATGTTTTCCTTCTCACAGGTGAATTGGGAACAGGTAAAACTTGTCTGGTCCAAGGCATTGCTCGCGGGCTGGACGTAAGGGAATATGCCTTCAGCCCCTCTTTTGTCATCCTCAGAGAGTATCATGGCCGGCTTCCCTTATACCACATTGATTTCTATCGCCTAGATAATATTGAGGAAATTGCTGACCTAGGGCTGGAGGAGTATTTTTACGGCGACGGAGTCTGTGTGATCGAATGGGCAGAAAAGGGACTGCATGTAGTACCCTGGGATAATTTGCTTATCACCATACACTATATTTCTGCCTCCGAGACAGGACGGTCTATTTGCCTGAAATCTCAAGGCAAGCGCTATTATGAACTAATAGAACAACTCAGAAAGAGAGAGGGAATTGTGGCCTGAATACGAAATGCTAAACCTTTTAACTTTTACTCTGTCATCTTGCACTTTTATTTTTACTTTTTGCATTTAGATTTCTGATATGGAATTAGCTATAGATACTTCGTCCAATATCGTTAGCATCGCCTTATCTCATAAAGGTGAGATATTGACCTCGCTAACCTGGCAAACAACACAAAACCATACAATAGAACTGTTGCCGAATTTAGTTTGCTTGTTAAAACAAGCCAAGGTGGAGCTAGACTCTATAGAAGCAATCATTGTAGCTAAAGGCCCAGGAAGCTTTAATGGACTCCGAGTAGGCATAAGTACTGCTAAGGGGCTCGCTTTTACCTTAAATATTCCTTTGCTTGGTGTAAAAACATTAGAAGCTGAAGCTTATCCCTTTGCCTTTATTGGATTGCCTCTGCGTCCCATTCACAAGGCAGGCCGCGAGGAAATAGCCACTGCCCTTTACCGGCAAAAAGATAATGAATGGCAATGTCTGGAAGCAGAAAGTATAACCACGATTAAAACTTTGTGCCACCGGACTAAGCAAAAAACGCTTTTTTGTGGTGAAATCCCTCCCGACATAATAAGAGAAATACAGCAAAACCTGGGCAGGCGAGCTATAATTTCCCAAGGTAATAGCCTGTCCCGATCTAGCTCTTTGGCTATATTAGGTTGGCGAAAATTGAGCAAAGGAGAACATGATGACCCAGTCACCCTTCAGCCATTATATCTTCGTCCCCCTCATATAACCAAGCCCAAGGAGAGAACGCCCTTTTTGTCAACACGAGTGGAGCAACAGATACAAAGAAATGGAAATTCCCAAACTAGATGTTGAATATACCGCAAGGTTTTGTTTTGCCTGTAGCCAGGAGAACCCTATAGGGCTAAAGCTGAAGCCTGTTCACGATGGAGAAAAAGTTACTGCGGAGTTCACCGCCGGAAAATTCCATCAAGGCTGGGATAATGTGGTTCACGGAGGTATTCTCTATACCCTCCTCGATGAAGTAACTGCTTACGCCATGCTTTGCCATGGGATTGAGCTTGGCGTTACTGCCAAGAGCGAGATAAGATTTAAACAGGTAGCACCCATCAATGAGCCCATCCAAGCCTCTGCCTGGGTCACTAAATTGACAAAACGGCTTGTGGAAACTAAAGGAGTGCTCACTTTCAAGGATAATACAGTCATAGTCGATGGTAACTTCCTATTCTACGTCTGGAGACAGTCAAAGAGGACAATTCTCTGGGACATGGACGGAGTGATTTCCGATTCCTATTCCTTTCACTTTGCTGCCTGGCAAGAGACCTTCGCTAAAAGGGGGATAAAATTCACCAAAGAAGATTTTACCCAGCTCTTCGGCACCAGAAATGACTTAATAGTCAGAAGCGTTATAGGCAGAAAATTCCCTAAAAGAGACGTCAAAATCATAGTACAGGAAAAGGAAGAAACTTTTCGACGGAAGGCCATGGGGAAAATCAAGCCATTTCCCGGCGTAGTAAGACTCCTGAATGCCCTAAAGAAGGGAAATTTTAAACTAGGCTTGGTTTCTTCAGCGCCCAAGGAAAATATCGGCTTGGTCCTTAGTGAGCTTAATTTGGCAGGAATTTTTAATTGTATTGTTTCTGGTCAAGAAGTATCCGAGAGCAAACCCAGTCCCCAGATATATCTTTTAGCCGCTAAAAAACTGGAGGTGCCACCTAACGATTGTGTAGTGATTGAAGATTCCCCCTCGGGAGTTAAAGCAGCCAAAACTGCGGGGATGAGATGCCTGGCCATAACCAATACACACCCCCGACAAAAGCTCGCGGAGGCTGATAGAGTAGCTGATTCCCTAGAAAATGTGGATTTGATCACCTTGCTCCTAAGAGTTTAGAAAGGAGCCAGGATAAGGAAGAAGGAGGTTAAAATCATGGAGAGAAGTTTAGTTCTTATCAAACCTGATGCTATACAACGGGGATTGGCCGGGGAAATCATTTCTCGCCTGGAAAAAAAGGGGCTTAAAATCATGGCTATGAAGATGCTGCATATGGATAAAAATTTGGCCCAACGCCACTATGACATTCATAAAGGAAAAGCTTTCTTCGACGATTTGGTAAGTTTCATTACTTCTAGCCCACTCATCGCCATCGTATTCCAGGGTAAAAATGCCGTGGAAGTAATACGACAAATGATGGGAGAAACTGACCCAGCCAAAGCTCCCAGTGGCACTATAAGAGGCGATTTGGGCATTGATATTGGACATAACTTAGTACATGGTTCCGATTCACTGGAAAATGCCTCGAAAGAAATAGACTTATTCTTCTCAGCAGAAGAAATTTTCAACTATAACCGGGAGCTAGATACGTGGATCTATTGAATTCTAACTACGGGAGTTGCCTTATCCCATAATTTATCCAGTTGATAATAATCCCGCTCTAGCGGGGCAAATATATGAACAATAACCGAACCAAAATCAGCAAGCAGCCAACCTGAGTCAGGAGTCCCTTCATTATGATGAGGTATGATGTTTTTGGCTTTCAATACTTCATCAATACCTTGCCAGATAGCCTCGATATGCCGCTTGGTATCTCCAGTACAAATAACAAAATAATCCGCGAAAGAGCATAAAGCTCTAACATCCAACATAGCGATATCCCTTGCTTGCTTCTCAGAAGCAAGCTCAGTAGCCAAGCGCGCTATTTCCTCCGTTTCCAGAAAGGCACTAACCTCCTTTCATAATTATATCACTTATGGAAACATTTGACCAAGGACTATCTTGCCGTGTATATTTTAAAAATAATGTACCCAGCATTAGAACTCTACTGTAAGACTACTCTACTTGCAAATTTGAGAGTAAAATTTTTCAGTTTGCAATATATCTGCTATAATTGATACGAGGATAAAGATATGCAAGCAAAATGGTGGCGTAGTGGGTTTTTTTACCTGCTGCTTCTAGCAGTGATAGTGGCTCTGATATTTGCCTTTATGCCCGGCAAAGGTCCCGAGAGTGTAGAGTTGTCTGCTTTTGTCCAGAGCGCCAAACAAGGGCAAATTGATACCATCACGCAAAGTGGCAGTACGGTCAAGGGCTCGATAGATGACCAAGTCACAATTAAAACGCATTTTGACGGTACTACCTATGAGCTGGTCAATTTTCTCAAAGATGAAGGGGTAGTCATAGGAGTAGAAGGTGCAGGAATAAAGTTTGTCGTTGAACCTACTGGCGTTGATTGGGGGGCGATAGGACTAACAGTCATTCTACCTATTGTGTTGCTTGGGGCGTTATTTTACTTTTTATTCTTCCGTGCTGCCCGTGGCGCTGGCACACAAGCCTTCAATTTCAGCAAAAGCCGTGCCCGATTAACTCTTGACAAGAGGCCCGATGTAACCTTCGCCGATGTCGCTGGAACAGACGAAGCTAAAGAAGAGGTCCAAGAAGTGGTGGAATTCCTCAAGTCCCCCCAGAAATTCCAGGCACTGGGTGGACGCATACCTCGAGGAGTACTCTTGGTAGGGCCACCAGGAACGGGTAAGACTTTACTAGCCAAAGCTATAGCTGGAGAAGCTAAGGTACCCTTTTACTCTATTAGTGGTAGCGAATTTGTGGAGATGTTTGTGGGCGTCGGTGCCGCCAGGGTCAGAGACCTTTTTGAGCAAGCCAAGCGTAATGCGCCATGCCTTATATTTATTGATGAAATCGATGCCGTTGGCCGACACCGTGGTGCTGGCTTAGGTGGAGGCCACGACGAGAGGGAGCAGACCCTCAATCAAATTCTGGCTGAGATGGATGGCTTCGATACCAGTACCAACGTCATCATCATGGCTGCCACCAATCGCCCCGACATCCTCGACCCGGCCCTCCTCCGCCCTGGTCGCTTCGACCGCCACGTTGTAATCGATCTACCTGATATAAAAGGCCGCAAGGCTATTCTAGAGGTACATGCCAAGAGCAAGCCGCTGGCCAAGGAAGTCAACCTCGAAACGGTAGCCAAGGAAACGCCGGGATTCAGCGGCGCTGACCTTGCTAACTTAATCAATGAAGCAGCCATCTTGGCTGCGCGGCGAAACCGTAAAGATATCACATTAAAGGAGCTTGAAGATGCTGCCGACCGAACTATAGCTGGACCGGAAAGGAAAAGCCGTGTAATAAGCCCCAAGGAGAAGGAAATAACTGCCTATCACGAAAGTGGCCATGCCTTGACTGCCAGGATGTTGCCTAACGCCGACCCCGTGCATAAGGTTTCCATTGTCGCTCGGGGGATAATAGGGGGCTGGACACGCCTCCTGCCATCCGAAGACCGTCATTTTTGGACCAAGTCTCAGTTTGAGGATAGATTGGCAGTGAGCTTGGGTGGACGCGTCGCCGAGGAAATCACGTTCGGGGAAATAACTACCGGTGCCCAAAACGACTTAGAGCAAGCAACCAAGCTAGCGAGAAAAATGGTCACCGAGTATGGCATGAGTGAGAAATTGGGCCCGCGGACCTTTGGTCAAAGGCAGGAGCTCGTCTTTCTGGGTCGTGAGATCAGCGAACAGAGGGATTACAGCGATAAGATAGCCCAAGAAATCGATGAAGAAGTGCACAATATTATCCAGCGGGCCTACAAAACCACCAAGAAAATTCTGACCGCGAACAAAGAAAAGCTAAAACAGCTAGCTGAAGAGCTTATAGCTCGTGAAACTCTGGATGAACCTGAGCTCGACAAAATATTTGAAGGCTTAGCACCCCAGTCAGCCCCCAGCTAAATCAAAAGGCAAAGGTCAAGTCAAGATTCAATTTTTTGATTTTCTTTCAGGGAGCCAAGCCGGCTACTTTCTTTGGCGACAATATCTTCATCTAGCTTGACAAATAGCGGTTGAGGTTGGTGAAGTTTCTGCCCCGGAGGTAAAAACTGAACTTTCCAACCTAGTTCCTCCACAGTACCATCAAATCCCAGGAAGTAATGAAGCTTTTCAGAACTGAAGGGGAGGAAGGGATAAAAAACAGTTTTCAATGCTGCCAGCACAGATAGGACTGTATAGACAGATTTAGCCGAAGTCTCTCGTTCCATTTTAATTGTCTTCCAAGGAGCTTGTTCATCAAGATATCGATTAGCTTCCTGAGCTAGAGACATAGCCTCTTTAACCGCCTCTTTAAACTCACAACGATAAAGCAATTTATCCACACCGTCTAACGTAACTTCAGCCTCATGAAGCAATCTCTTACTGCGTTCATCCAGTTCACCAGGTGTAGGCACGGCTCCATTAAAATTGCGGTGAGCAAAGGTGAGAACACGATGAGCTAAATTGCCATAGGTGGCTACCAACTCATTATTATTACGACGAAGGAATTCACGCCAGGAAAAATCGCTGTCCCCGCTCTCAGGCATATTCACTCCCAAAGCATACCTCAAGGGATCTGGTTCATATTGTCCCAGATAATCATGAAGCCAAATGGCCTGACCACGGCTAGTAGAAAGCTTCTTACCTTCGATAGTTAAAAATTCATTAGCTGGAACATTATAAGGAAGATTCAGGCTACCATAACCCATCAACATCGCCGGCCAAACAAGAGTATGAAAAAAGATATTATCCTTGCCGACGAAATAAAAACTCCTGGAATCTTCTTGCCAGAAAGATTGCCAGGCGGTATCGTCTCCGTGCAATTTTGCCCATTCTTTGCTTGCTGATAAATAACCAATTACTGCCTCAAACCATACATAAATACGTTTATGCTCAAAGCCTGATTGCGGCACAACTACTCCCCAATCCAAATCACGAGTAATAGCCCTGTCCTTTAATCCTTCACCCAGAAATTTCCACGTGGTGCTCAGCACATTATGCCGCCAATGAGTCTGCTCTTTTATCCAGGCAGTTAGCCTATCCTGAAACGAAGAAAGGCGCAAAAAGAAATGTTCCGTAGACTCAAAGCGAGGCGGTGTAGAACAAAGGTGACATCGAAGATCCTTAAGCTCCCAAGGGTTCATAGGCTTACCACACTCATCACATTCATCCCCTCTCGCTTTAGTGAAGCCACAGAAAGGACAAGTACCTTCCAGATAGCGGTCGGGAAGGAACCTCCGGCACTTAGGGCAATAAGCTTGAAGCATCTTCCCTTTGTAAATATAGCCCTTATTGAGCAAAGCGAGGAATATATCATGAGTAACCTGAGTATGGTTTAGAGTACCAGTAGTGGTAAATAAGTCGAAAGAGATGCCCAGTTTTTTCCAGCAATCCACGAATAGTTGATGGTATTTAGCTACTACCTCTTGTGGCGTAGTAGATTCTTTTTCAGCACGAATTGTAATCGGTGCTCCGTGCTGGTCACTGCCGGAAACCATCAACACCATATCGCCCTTAAGGCGATGATAACGGGCAAAAATATCGGCAGGCAGATAAGCACCAGCAACATGTCCTAAATGTAGAGGACCATTGGCATAAGGCCAAGCAACACCGATAAAAATGCGCTCGCTCAAATTTTTCCCCTAAAAGTCAGTCTATTGTAAATCATTAATTGCCTCGTGTCATTGCCATGAATTGGAGCTCTCAGATGAGGATTTCCAAGGTTTATTCCTCGGGGAGAAAGGTGATTATTTGCTTTCCTTTTTCTGTTCCGTATGAGATATAACCATGACTGAGGCAGCAGTCAATACAAAGACGTTGCTTTTCATCTCCTTTCCCGTCGATTAAAAGATAGCGCTCTCCATAATTAATAGGACGATGACAACCATCACACTCCACCTTTCCTATAGCAATACAACCACGGCGCATTTTAGCTCCTTTCCTGAAATTTCAACCAGGCTCGAGTCTTACCTTCAATAACAAGACTGAATTCTCCTCTAGGTTCGACAAAATGCTCCCTAGCTTGGCTCACTCTGCCCCGGAAAATCTCTTCGTAAATTTTAGTCAGCTCACGGCATACAGATAGCCTTCTATCTCCTAAAATCTCTTCAATGTCAATCAGTGCCTCCCTGATGCGATGAGGTGTCTCGAAAGCCACTATAGTTCTTGGTTCATCAATTATTGAACTGAGAAGACGCTGCCTTTGCCCCTTTCGGCGGGGTAAAAACCCAACGTAAAGGAATTGGTCGGTCGCCAATCCGGAAATCACCAAAGCGGTAATCACCGCTGAAGCACCAGGAATCGGTACCACGGAAATCCCACGCTCGATGGCGGCAACAATAAGCTCGTAACCGGGATCACTTAGCCCGGGCGTGCCAGCTTCCGAAACTAAAGCCACGTCCTCTCTCTCAAGATAATCCAATAAATAATCAAGTTTAGCTCTTTTACTATGCTCATGATAACTAGTCAATGGAGTTTTTATATTATAGGCATTAAGCAAGCGGCGCGTTTTACGGGTATCTTCAGCAGCAATAAGTTTCACCTCTTGCAGAAGGCGTAAGGCACGCAGGGAAATGTCTTCCAGATTGCCAATAGGAGTAGCAATGACGTAAAGAACAGACATGACTTAAAATTATACTTAATAGCTATAATTTTATCCACAATTTTTCTTGACTTTATACCGCCATGCTTGTATAGTTTGTGCCAATTTCTATCAAGTTAAAGAGAAATGTCTCGTTTTAAATTCAAAGAGATCGAACGCGCTTACGGATTTGATGAAGTTGCTCTTGTCCCCGGAGACGTAACCATTAATCCTGACCAAACCAACATAGACTTTACCGTAAGAGATTACACCTTGTCCATCCCCATCCTAGCCTCAGCTATGGATGCTATCGTTGACCCCGCCTTTGCCATTAAATTTAATAAGCTTGGCGGGCTAGCTGTCCTTAATCTAGAAGGTATACAGACAAGGTACGAAAATCCCGATGAAATTTTAAATAAAATTACTCAAACTCCTGAGAAAAAAGTTACTTCTCTCCTTCAAAAAATTTACTCTGAGCCTATCAAGGAAAAGCTCATCAGCCAATGCATTGAAGCAATAAAACAGGCTGGGGCTATCTGCGCCGTATCTGTAACTCCGGCCAACACCAAACGGTTAACTCCTATAGCTAAGGATGCTGGGATGGATATACTCGTGGTGCAATCTACCGTCACCACAGCCAGACATATCTCCAAAAGCTACCGGGGTCTTATCCTGCCTGAGCTATGCCAGCAAATGTCTTTGCCTATCATAGTGGGAAATTGTTGTAGCTATAGCGCGGCATTAGAGATAATGAGAACAGGTATCGACGGCATCCTAGTTGGAGTGGGGCCTGGGGCTGCCTGTACTACCCGGGAAGTCATCGGCGTTGGAGTCCCCCAAATAACTGCTACTCTCGATTGCTCTGTTGCTAGAGAAGCATATCTAAAAGAAAGTGGTAAATACATAGCAGTGATAACAGACGGAGGTATCCGCACCGGTGGCGATTTATGTAAAGCATTCGCCGCCGGTGCTGACGCTGTAATGATTGGCTCACCCTTAGCTCAAGCGACAGAAGCGCCAGGAAAAGGCTATCACTGGGGCATGTCTCATTCTCATCCAGCATTGCCTAGAGGGACACGTATTAGAGTTGGCACTACAGCCTCATTAGAGCAAATTCTCCTCGGTCCTACTTCCATCACCGACGGCACTCAAAACTTAATTGGCGCTCTACGCACTGGCATGGGAGTGTGCAGCGCCCGAACCATCCAAGAAATGCATAAAGTTAAGATGGTTATTGCCCCATCTATAAAGACTGAAGGGAAATACTTTCAGGCAATCCAGAATGTCCCTTGAGTTTATAGAAACGCAGAAAGGCAAAACCAGACACCAAAGCCAGCTAGAATCAAAGCACAAACGCTAAACACAATCCTTCGCACTTTCTTTGTCCACCACCGCCTTGACTCGTATGTACTCACAGAGAGAAATTCACTCCAGGCCAAATCACAGGGCAAGTGCACTATGGTAAACAAAATAACACCGACAAGCCCGAACTTGGCAGCACTGGTTACCAGAGCTGCACCCACAGTCGCCCACCATATGTAAAAGGCTGGGTTAGTTCCTGTAATTACAATGCCTGTCAGTAAAGAGCTAGACGGTAGACCGCCTACCTTGTCAGTCGCCTCACTAGTAGCTCGAAACATTCGGAAACCCAAGTAGAGCAGCATCAAGCCACCAGCAATATATATACCCCTTTCCACTTGAGGAGAGTCGATGAAATGTTCGAACCCAAAATAAACTACGGCATAAATTACAGCTATGAGTGGTACTTCAATGACAGCATGACCTGCTGCAATCCAAGCACCAGCGTGTTTGTCACTGTAACCCTTGGCTATGGTAGCCGCAGTCATTGGTCCAGGCAGCATAACGCCCGTAAGAGAAATCCCTGCTGCTGATAATAAAAATAGGCCCAGGCTTGTCTCCATGGCTTACTTTAGGTAAAAACAGATTCAGGCTAAATTTCCTCTTGTTCTTCATCCTCCTCCCTAGCCCCACCTCCACCGTAATGAGGAAGTGCCACACCTACCTTTGCTCGGCGACCTCTGGCTCCTCTGGGTAGATCGCTAATCATCTTCTTTAGCCCTGCCAATGCCTCAACCGACTGCGTTGAGGGAGCAACTACGCCATCTATCCCAGCTTGCCATAAACTTGTTAGCTCAGCCTTGGTGACCAAAGAAGGCAAGGCTACAATAACCGGCTTCTCTAAGAGCTCGACGAACCTTCGACAAACAAGCAGATGCTCCACAGCAACAAAAGACTCTCCGCTTCTACTACTTATAAACACACCATCTAATTCAAGGCTATTAATGGCCCTCACAAAGCCTTGGTCTAAGGAAGGCTCTATCATCAAGAATTTGCCCACCCCTTCTTTGTGTAATACTGCAGCTGGTATTCTAATGTCAAAGACCATAAAATCACACCCCACGCTCGCAAGCTCGTTTATTTCCTTTTCGTCCGTACCCTTCACAAACACCCCCAGAGGGACATCCCCTGCATCTTCGACCATTTGCTTAACAACCTTAGTGCTTAGGCCCTCGCTCAATATCAATCCGGCATCGGCATTGACATCAGCCAAGATTTTGGCTTCTTTGGCTTGTGTCCCAGACAATCCCGCAATAAACAACATTGTGGCGCTTTTTAATTCAGAGACAGACGGATGAAAACCTATGGGCGTTGTTAAAGACGTAGAAAGGCTCTGCAATTTATCTACAAATTTGCTCATATCACCCCCAGCCAGCGGTCGGATTCGAACCGACGACCGACGGTTTACGAAACCGCTGCTCTACCCCTGAGCTACGCTGGCATAGAAACTAAATTTTAGCCCTTGCTCAAGCTTATGTCTACTTTTTGGCTTTTCAGTGACAGCCTTTGGCTTGGCATCACAAAGTAATTAAAGCTGGCAAAGGTCTTCCTAAAATTAAATAAGGTCTAGATCAACTCCACGACCCTGTTTTTCATACGAAGTTTTTCTGCCTAGAAAAACTAGGGTATATTAACCTCTACATACTACCTAGGATCATTGCCAGGCAAATAATGGATCCCATGCCCATCATGCACACAAGGGTCAGAATATAGGCTAGCCTGGGGCTGGGGCGGGTAGCGAAAAGCCAGGCACACACCACACCCACGGCTATAAAAGCCAAATCAAGGTATAGATAGATTGGGCTAAATTCACCTGTAAAGTAAGCAGCCAGGCTTAGGACATATGCTATTAGTAAGCAGATAGCTGTGAATTGGGCAGTACGCCTTATTCCATAGCGCTTCGGCAGAGTCTGCACGCGAGTAACCTTATCCTGCGGGAAATCGCGGATGTCTATCATCCCTCGTCCGCCAAACATGGCGAAAAAGAACATACCAGCTAAAAGCCACAATCCCGGGCTCAGGCGGCCGCTCACGCCTCCCATAATCGCATAGAGACCTTGCAGCAAGCCAAGACTAAGTGCACGAGTTAAAGGACGCTCAAAAACATGTAACGCCAAGCCTACGATGATGGCTAGAATGATACCCCATG
>Ga0209636_10003279_pt1 | contig 16494 bp, 13 predicted proteins | sample DeeMarSWOR152_54_FD_187464 | JGI IMG/M metagenome (GOLD analysis project Ga0209636, IMG submission 187464) | Marine sediment microbial communities from White Oak River estuary, North Carolina - WOR-1-52-54 (SPAdes) (version 2) | ecosystem: Environmental > Aquatic > Marine > Intertidal zone >...
GATCGTCCGGTAGAAGATGTGGACAAAGCAAGGGAAAATGGATTCAGGGCTGTTCAATTTACGGGAATTATGAAAAGAAGAGTATCAAATGCCGCTGACTACGTGATATCAGACCTAAGGGAATTGAAAAAAATCTTATGAGTGACAAGCTTTGCACTTATTAAATTTGTTTTAAAGTTTGTTTCGAATTTATGTGCAAAATCCATAAAAAAGAAAAATTTAAATGTTTTCTTTTCCTATCCAAACTGATGACAGAAAAAAAGTTAGGTTATAATATTCGTATAAAAGCCGAAAAAGTAAACGTTGAAATCAAAAATGAATACCTAGAGCTAGCTGAAAGGGCTGACGATGCTGGTATTTACTATCTGGCTTTTCCAGAATTTTTTGCGAGATTTGATCGAAACAGAACCCATGTAGTACCTTATATGGCCGCTATCGCCGCTCGAACCGAGCATGCTAAGCTTGGTACTGATATTTTGGAGGTACCACTTTTACACCCTAAGCATATCGCAGATATCGGTGCGAGTTTAGACATACTATCCGAAGGGCGTTTTATCCTAGGGGTAGGAGTAGGATTTGTCCCATCTGAATATGAAAATTTTGGGATACCATGGAAAGAACGGGGAAGAAGACTTGATGAATCTCTTGATATAATAAAAAAGTTGTGGACAGAGCCAGCGATCTATGATTATAGGGGAAAATTCTTTACACTCCGAAACATTTGCAGTCCCCCGGCTGTCCAGAAACCTCATCCACCTATATGGGTCGGGGGGCGATCCGATGCTGCCCTCAGAAGGACAGCACAATACGGCAATGAGTGGGCACCGTGTATCTGGTACGAGAAAACTCCAGGTATACCAGAAGAGAAGTGGGATATTAAGGAGCGCGTAGAGAAATTGAAAGAATACTGTAAGAAATTTGGAAGGGAGCTCGTGCTTGGACGGGAACCCAAAGGACCGAAGGAGGTTGGATATAATCAGAGACTAATGGTTAACATCAAACCCAACAGGGAAAAGGCTTTAGAAGAGGTGCGACACTTCTGGGGTTTTAGGGGAGGACGTACTGAAGACTGTTCACTAGAATCGGCATTGAGATATGCAGCTGTTGGAAATACGGAGGACGTAATTGAGAAGCTTGAAGAGGTTTACAAGACTGGAGCATACTTGGTAACATTTTATCCTCTGAGTACTGATTCAAAATCTCAGTGGGAGAGGGTAGAGAAGGAAGTGATCCCGAGTTTATAAATTTAAAATTTAAATACCTCTAAACTTCTAAAAATATAGGCTTTGAATAAAAATTAATTTTCTGCACAAAAATTGCCTGATCCGTGCAAAAATAGGCTTTTCCATAGGAAAGATTTTTTGCATAAAAATAAGCTAATTATAAAGTTTAATCACTATAAAAAATCTACAATAGAAAGATTTTTAAATATATTGTTCCAATTTAAGACTTGATGTCAGAAAAAAAGCTAGGTTACAATATTCGTGTAAAAGCCGAAAAAGTAAACGTTGAAGTCAAAAATGAATACTTAGAGATAGCTAAAAGGGCTGACGATGCGGGTCTTTACTATCTAGCTTTTCCGGAATTCTTTGGGAGATTTGATCCAAACAGGATCCATGTAGTACCTTACATGGCTGCTGTTGCTGCCCGAACTGAGCATGTTAAGATTGGTCCTGATGTTTTGCAAGTACCCCTTCTTCATCCCAAGCATATCGCTGATATTGGTTCAAGCTTAGATATCATATCTGAGGGACGTTTCATCCTAGGAGTAGGGACGGGATGGGTCCCCGCTGAATTTGAAAATTTTGGGATACCATTCAAAGAACGAGGGAGAAGAACCGATGAATCCCTTGACATAATAAAGAAGTTGTGGACAGAGCCTGCAATCTACGATTATAGGGGAAAATTCTTTACACTCAGAAACGTTTGCAGTCCCCCCGCCATCCAGAAACCTCACCCACCGATATGGGTCGGAGGGAACTCCGATGCCGCCCTAAGGAGAACAGCGCAATATGGCAACGAGTGGGCGGCATACAATTGGTATGGCGCAGATTGCGGGATACCAGAAGAAAAGTGGAGTCTTGAGGAGCGCATAGAGAAATTGAAGGAATACTGCAAGAAATTTGGAAGGGAGCTAGTGTTGGGAAGGGAACCTAAAGGACCAAAAGAAGTCGGATATAACGTAAGAATCAATTTGAATATCAACCCTGATGAAGAAAAAGCTGTGGAAGAGGTGCGACACTTCTGGGTAGACGTCAGGAAGGCACGGAGTCAAGGAGGAGGCGCGTTTGAAATGAAAATGAGATACGCGGCCGTTGGAAAAGCTGAAACAGTTATCGAGAAAATCGAAGAGCTTTACAAGACAGGAGCATACTTGATAACGTTTTATCCCCTGAGTACGGATTCAAAGTCTCAGTGGGAGAGGGTAGAGAAGGAGGTGCTTCCGAGTTTATAAATTTAAAGAGGTGAAATCAGATGCCAAGAAGAAAAGCTACAGAGTTTCCAAATCCTTACGAGGTTTTTATTCCGGGTACCAAAGGATGGGAGAGGATGTATCCGGAAGTGACGATATTACCGAAAGAGAAAAGGAAATATTTTGAGAAGTTAAATTGGCTGAACGAACATATGCATTGGCCAAGAGCGCTTAAACCGTTCGACGCTTGCGCCACGGTTACCCCTGCTTTTAGAGGTCTACCGGCTTACCAGCACAGGGTATTTGTTGTTCCACCAAGCAGGGGTCTTTATTATTATATCGTAAACGGTATTACGTATAACAGTGAAACCCCACCTTATACCGATCCCAAATTGATAGAGCAAAGAACTAAACTATTCTTACAAAGGATGATTTATTGCTGGTGGAACTGGAAGAAAATATATCCCAAGTGGAAGCGGGATATGATGAAGATGCTTAAAGAACAAGAATCCCTCGGTGAACAAATCCGCGATTTGCCCGAACTCGAAGATTTGGAGTTTTTCAAGGAGGTAAGGGGAATCACTAGTGCTCGAAAGCTTGTAGAAATTTACGATAGAGTCCTTCATCTATACCTCACGATGCAGGATGGTTATCAATATCAATTTGTAGGCGCGGCTTACGCTACCGATTTGGCTTTCACCGATTTTTGTAAGAAGACCTTCCCCGGTATTGAAGACCGGACTATAGCAAAAATGCTCACGGGTGCTGAGCTGGAAGCTTTCCGTCCCGACGAAGAGGTGAAGCGTTTAGCGCACTTGGCCGTCAAACTCGGGTTGGCTTCCGACATCAAAAAGGCCACCGACTTCGAGAAGATGCGATCGGAATTCGAGGAGACTGGGGAAGGCATGAAATGGTGCCAAGAGTTCGAGAAGAGTTCTTTCCCGTGGTTCAACATGATGGTGACCCAGGGGATATTCGCACAAAGCGATGAGGAATGTTGGATAGAGAATCCTAATATCATCCTCGGTTTCCTAAAGAATTACATCGAAAAGATCGAAAAAGGAGAAAAGATAGAGAGGGATGTAAAAACGTTGCTAAAAGAAAAGGAGCAACTATCTAAGAAATATTACAACATGCTCAAAACCGATGCCGAAAAGGCAAGGTTCAAAGAGCTCTATAACCTTGCAACCACATTTTACATTTTTGTAGAAGAGCAAGTCGTATACATCAAGCATTTTAATTATGCGCTTTTCAGAAGGAACATCAGAAAGTTCGCGGAGATACTTGCAAAACATGGGGTGATTAAAGAGCCAGATGATATATTTTACCTCAAATTTGGCGAAATAAAATCGGCCTTGGAAGACCTAGCCTGCTGGTGGGGAACTGGCGATCCCCCGAGCCTTTACTGGATTAATGAGATAGAGTGGCGCAAAAAGATTTATGAAAAGTTCGAAAAATGGAAATACCCTCTTTTCATGGGGCCGTGGAAAGAGGAAGTTACAGAACCATTCATCGTTGTGCATGGAGGATTAACTACGGATGTTGTGAACATGTTTCGGAAGCTTCCCAAACCTGAGGAAATAAAAGAATTAAAGGGCATCCCTGCTTCGGCTGGTTTGGTGGAAGGGCCTGCGCGTGTCATTAAGGCAAGCAAAGATATTAGCAAAATACGCCCGGGGGAGATTTTGGTTTGTTCCCACACGACGCCTGCTTGGACCCCTGCCTTTACGATAATCAAAGGAATCGTTACGAATGAAGGTGGAGCGATGAGTCATGCGGGGATAGTTTCCAGGGAGTATGGGATACCTGCAGTTCTTGGTACTTGGATTGGAACATCCATCATCAAAAACGGGGCCCGAATCAAGGTCGACGGCGATACCGGCATCGTGACCCTTTTAAAGTAAAATTAAAAAGGCTTCACACTAGCATCTGTATGCCCTTACAAAAGTTTTCTCGAACTTGGGGGGAACCAAATGAATATCTCAATTCGTTGGTGCGGGTTTGATTTCGGAGGAACAATGCAAGATCCGCGCAAAGGTTACCAGTATACGGTAGAAGTGATAAACGAAATTTATACTGAACTGGGAAAACCGGAGGTCGTCAATGAGAAGTTAGCGCGTTTAGATGAATTACTAGCAGAACTTGAATATGATGAGCGATTGATGGATGGGATAGAGCACGAAATAGAGCTTTGGAAAAGAACTTTCCGATTTAAACGTCTTCAAGAGACAGCTATACATAAATTTTTTTCTTATATTCTCGGTAACGATCAAGACGCTATCGAGCTTTATCGTGAGAGAAGGTTAAGGTTTTTTAAACCCGCTGATGGACTGAAGGAATGTGTTACATATTTAAAAGATAAGGGGATAAGCGTCAATATAGTTTCAGATGTGGGGAGCGAAGAAACGCTAAAGATTATCTCATATTTTCTAAGTCTTTATGATTTAACGCCTTATTTCTCTGAAATAATAACCAACTACGGAAGAATTAAAAAAAATGGAGATATGGATCTGAGCTATAAAGGGATGAACAAAATTGATGGCACGATTTACAAAAAATTAGCGCGAGATTTGCTTGACATCGGGATTAAGCCCTCTCAAGTGTTGATAATCGGTGACCGCCCGGTAGAGGATATAGACACAGCAAAGGAAAATGGATTCAAGACTATTCAATTTACGGGGATTGTGAAAAGAAGAGTATCAAATGCCGCTGACTACGTGATATCAGACCTAAAGGAATTGAAAAAGATTTTATAGATACCCCGCTTCCCCCGCTGTTTTCGAATAACATAATTTAAATATAAATAGAAAACTTTTTAAATAGCTTTTTCCAAATAGATTTGATGCCAGAAAAAAAGCTAGGTTACAATATTCGTGTAAAAGCCGAAAAAGTGAACTACGAAGTTTTTAAAGCGTACATGGAGATAGCTAAAAGAGCTGACGATTCCGATCTTTACTATCTGGGTATTCCGGAATTCTTTGCTAGATTTGATACAAGAAGGCTCCATTCATTACCTTACATGGCCGCTATTGCCACCGTAACTGAGCGTGTAAAATTTGGTCCTAATGTGATGGAAGTACCCCTTCTCCATCCTATACATGTTGCCGATACTACTGCAACTTTGGACATCATGTCTAACGGACGTTATATCCTAGGGGTAGGACTAGGGTTTTGGCCATCTGAATATGAAAATTTTGGCATTCCGTGGAAAGAGCGGGGAAGGAGACTTGATGAAGCTCTTGATATAATGAAAAAGTTGTGGACAGAGCCCGCAATCTATGATTACAGGGGGAAATTCTTTACACTCAAAAATGTTTGCAGTCCCCCATGTGTTCAGAAACCCCATCCTCCAATATGGGTTGGAGGGTGTTCCAATGCCGCCCTCAGGAGGACAGCGCAATATTGCAATGAGTGGGCGCCATCCTGGTGGTTCCCGGGGTTGTCAGAGGAAACTCCAAATGTGGTGGGGGTAAAAGAACCATTTACTTGGAAAGCGGGCTTAGAGAAATTGGGAGAATACTGCAAGAAATTTGGAAGGGAACTCGTGCTTGGACGACCACCCAAGGGGCCGAAAGAAGTCGGATTTAATATGTCGGGGATGAACGTTAACATCAACCCAGACAGAGAAAAAGCCATAGAAGAGGCACGACACTTCTGGCTGGATGTTAGGCAGGGACGTACTCAAGGAGCCGGTTCATTAGAAATGAAATTGAAACAAGCAGCCGTTGGAAATGCGGAGGATGTAATCGAGAAGCTTGAAGAGGTGTACAAGACCGGAGCCTATTGTATAGTGCTTTATCCTATGAGTACGGATTCAAAGAGCCAGTGGGATATGATAGAGAAAGAGGTGCTTCCGAGTTTATAAATTTGAAAGGTGAAATCAGATGCCAAGAAGAAAAGCCACAGAATTTCCAAGTCCTTACGAACTTTCTATTCCGGGTACCGAAGGCTGGGAACGGATGTATCCATCAGGTTTGATATTCCCAAAGGAGAGAAGGAAAGAATTTGAGAAGAAAAACTTGAGTCTACAACATATGCATTGGCCAAGAGCGATGAAACCTTTCGACTCTTGCGCCGTGCATTTCCCTGCTTCTAAAGGTCTTTCGGCTTACCAGCACAGGATATTTGTTGTTCCACCAAGCAGGGGTCTTTATTTCTTTGTAGTAAACGGTTATCACTATGGCGGTGAAGCTGCACCACCTTATACCGACCCCAAGTTGATAGAGAAAAGATTGAAACTATTCCTACAAAGGATGATTTATTGCTGGTGGAACTGGAAGAAGATATACGGTAAGTGGAAGCGAGATATGATGAAGATGTTTAAAGAACAAGATTCCCTCCGTGAACAAATCCGCGATTTGCCCGAAATCGAAGATTTGGAGTTTTTCAAGGAGGTAAGAGGGATCACGAGCGCCCGAAAGCTTGTAGAAATTTACAATAGAGTCCTTCATTTGTATATGACGATGCAAGAAGGTTATCAATATCAATTCATAGGCGCAGCTTACGCTACTGATTTGACTTTCACCGATTTTTGCCATAAGGCCTTCCCCGGTATTGAAGACCGGACTATAGCAAAAATGCTCACGGGCGCCGAGTTAGAAGCTTTCCGTCCCGACGAAGAGGTGAAGCGTTTAGCGCACTTGGCCGTCAAACTCGGGTTGGCTTCCAATATCAAAAAGGCCACTGACTTCGAGGAGATGCGCTCGAAATTCGAGGAGACTGGGGAAGGCAGGAAATGGTGCCAAGAATTTGAGAAGAGTTCTTTCCCGTGGTTCAACATGATGGTGACCCAAGGAATATTCGCGTATAGCGATGAGGAATGTTGGATAGAGAATCCCAATATCATCCTCGGCTTCTTAAAGAATTACATCGATAAGATTGAAAAAGGAGAAAAGATCGAGAGGAATGTAAAAGCTTTGAAAAAAGAGAAAGAACAAATATTCAAAGAACACCTCGATAAGCTAAAAACTAAAGAAGAAAAGGCAAGGTTAAAAGAACTCTATAACCTTGCAACCACATTTTACGAATTTGTTGAAGATCAAGTCGTATACATCAAGAGTGTTAATTATGCGCTTTTCCGAAGGAACATCAGAAAGTTCGCTGAGATACTTGCAAAGCATGGAGTAATCAAAGAGCCAGATGATATATTTTACCTCAAATTTGAAGAAATAAAATCGGCCCTAGAAGACCTAGCCTGCTGGTGGGGAACTGGCGATTCCCCGAGCCTTTACTGGATTAATGAGATAGAGTGGCGCAAAAAGATTTATGAAAAGTTCGAAAAATGGGATCCTCCTCTTTTCGTGGGGCCATGGAAGAAGGAAGTTACAGAACCATTCGTCGTTGTGCATGGTGGAATAACTACGGATATTGTGAACTTGTATCGGAAGCTTCCAAAACCTGAGGAAATAAAAGAATTGAAGGGCATCCCTGCTTCGGCTGGTGTGGTGGAAGGGCCTGCGCGTGTCATTAAGGCAAGCAAAGATATTAGCAAAATACGCCCGGGGGAGATTTTGGTTTGTTCCCACACGACACCTGCTTGGACCCCTGCCTTTACGATAATCAAAGGAATCGTTACGAATCAAGGTGGAGCGATGAGCCATGCGGGGATAGTTTCCAGGGAGTATGGGATACCCGCAGTTCTTGGTACTTGGCTCGCAACATCTGCCATCAAAACTGGAACCCGAATCAAAGTCGACGGCGATGCCGGCGTCGTGACCCTTTTAAGGTAAAATTAAAATGCCTTGAAAGGACTTGTAGTGAAATAAACTTGTTTTAAAGTTTGTCTCGAATTTATGTGCAGGCCACTGAATTTATAAGCTGCCCGAGTTTGTGTGCAAGCTAAGCAGATTTATGTGCAGAATTTATATGCAAGAAGTTTCATAAAAACGAAAAACTTTAAATAGTTTTTCCTCTATCTAAATTCATGACAGAAAAAAAGCTAGGTTACAATATTCGTGTAAAAGCCGAAAAAATGAGCTACGAAGTTTTTAAAGAGTACATGGATATAGCCAAAAGAGCTGACGATTCCGATCTTTACTATCTGGGTATTCCGGAATTCTTTGCGAGATTTGATTCAAGAAGGCTCCATTCAGTACCTTACATGGCCGCTATTGCCACCGTAACGGAGCATGTAAAATTTGGTCCTAATGTGATGGAAGTACCCCTTCTCCATCCCATACATGTCGCTGATATTACTGCAACTTTGGACATTATGTCTAACGGACGTTATATCGTAGGGGTGGGATTAGGATTTTGGCCATCTGAATATGAAAATTTTGGCATACCGTGGAAAGAGCGGGGCAAGAGACTCGATGAAGCTCTTGACATAATGAAGAAGTTGTGGACAGAGCCTGCAATCTATGACTACAGGGGAAAATTCTTTACGCTCAAAAATGTCTGTAGTCCCCCATGCATTCAGAAACCCCATCCTCCAATATGGGTCGGAGGTGGGTCTGAAGCTTCCATGAGAAGGACTGCACAGTATGGAAATGATTGGGCACCAACTTGGTGGCTACCGGGGTTGGCAGGCGCTGAAAGTATGGGGGTAAAAAAAGAATTTACTTGGGAAGATGCCATAGAGAAATTGAGAGAATATTGCAAGAAATTTAAGAGGGAACTCGTGCTTGGACGAGAACCCAAAGGACCGAAAGAAGTCGGATTTAACATGTCAGGGCTCAACGTTAACATCAACCCGGACAGGGAAAAGGCCATAGAAGAGGTTCGACACTTCTGGGTGGATGTTAGGGCGGGGCGCACTCAAGGAGCCGGTTCATTCGAGATGAAAATGAAATACGCAGCCGTTGGAAATGCGGATGACGTGATCGAGAAGCTTGAAGAGATTTACAAGACCGGAGCCTATTGTGTAGTTATTTATCCAATGACTACGGATTCAAAGACCCAATGGGACAGGATAGAAAAGGAAGTGCTCCCGAGTTTATAAATTCACTGAAGTTTTTCGAACTTAAGGGAACCAAATGAATATTTCAATTTGTTGGTGCGGGTTTGACTTCGGAGGAACAATTCAAGATCCGAGCAAAGGTTACCAGTATACGTTAGAGGCGATAAATGAAATTTATACTGAACTGGGAAATCCGGAAGTCATCAATGAGAAGGTAGCGCGTTTCGATGAATTAATAGCAGAATATGAATACGATGAGCGGTTGATGGATGGGATAGAGCACGAAATAGAGTTTTGGAAAAGACATTACCGATTTAAACGTCTTCAAGAGACAGCTATACATAAATTTTTTTCTTATATTCTCGGTAACAATCAAGACGCTATCGAGCTTTATAGTAAAAAAAGGTTTAGGCATTTAAAACCTGCGGATGGACTTAAGGAATGTCTTACATATTTAAAAGACAAGGGTATTAGCGTCAACATAGTATCAGATGTGGGAAGCGAAGCAACGCTAAAGATCATCCCACATTTTCTAAGTATCCATGACCTAACCCCTTATTTCTCTGAGATAATAACCAACTACGGCAGAATTAAAAACGATGGAAATATAGATTTGAGCTATAAGGGAATTGGAAAAAGCGATGGCGCGATTTACAAAAAATTAGCGCGAGATTTGCTTGAAATAGGGATTCAGTCCTCTCAAGCGTTGATAATCGGTGATCGCCCAGTAGAGGATGTGGACAAAGCAAAGGAAAATGGATTTAAGGCTATCCAATTTACGGGAGTTATGAAAAGAAGAATATCCAAAGTTGCTGACTACGTGATATCAGACCTAAGGGGATTGAAAAAGATTTTATAAACATGGACGAGTGATGGGGGATTATTTTGGAAGAAGAATATCCTACTCTGTCGTTGAAAGAACGTGATAGACGGTGGAAAAAGCTCAGGGAGTTAATGAAAAAGGAAAAAATGGATTGTCTCGTAGTTGCAGGATTAAGAAGTCGCGAGCAATTTGACCGTTACATCACAAATGATCTTAGCGGGGGCTTTGTTATCTTTCCCATTGAGGGAGAACCTATTTCGCTTTTACCCTCTATTTATGATATAACTTCCCACTGGGAAAGCGTGCGAAGGGGCGAAGAGCCTTGGATCAGTGACGTTAGAGTGGGTCCGCAAGCCTTAGTGTCTGTGATCAAGGAATTAGGTTATGACAATTCAAATATAGGCGTCGTTGGGCTTGGGGGCTCAGGTCGCGAAAGGGGAGGATGGATTCCATACGGTTCGTGGTTAGGTGTCGAAAAAAATTTGCCAGATGCTAATTTTCGTGATGTTACAGGACAATATCGTGAGTTGCTCGTGATAAAGAGCGAGGAAGAGATGAGAATCATTAAGAAATCTGCTGAAATAGGAGAGTTGGCATGCGAGGAAATGATCAAAAGAACAAAGCCTGGTGTGGCTGAAAGTGAGATTTATGCCGCAGTTATGTACGTGTTATTCAGTCATCGGGCCACCGGAAGTTTGACCCCTTACACCACTTCCCTAATTTTACATTCGGGGCCTGACAATCCTAGCTGGGGTGCTCCGAGATGGTTAGTAAGAGCTCAACCACCTCCTGTATTAAAGGCTGGTGACGTTCTTCAAGCTGAGATATTTACACGCTACGGAGGCATGGAAACTCAACAACAACCATCAATAGCCCTCAAACCCGTAGATCGTGTAAATAAGAAATGCGCTGAAATAGCACGCAAGAGTTACGAAGCAGGGGTAAGAGCTCTTAAGCCAAGGGTAAAGTTTGGTGAAGTTGTGAACGCTATGGAAGCTCCCTTGAAAGAAGAAAAAAACGTATGGCATTTAACACCGCTCATGCACGACGTGAGCCCGCTTGGGGGATTTACCAGTGCAATAGCCGTTGGAATAGAGAGGGTGAAGGAATTCAAAAAATATAATGTTGTGTCTATTCCGGTCCGTGGTGCCGATGTAACCATTAAGCCAGGGATGGTAGTCGTATTGGAACCGAATGCTTGCATAGGCACGCATAGAATAAACCTAGGTGGAACCTGCATAATAACTGAAACCGGTTGTCTAGAACTAAATAAACTTCCAACCGAAATGCAGATTGTTTAAGTTTCCTAGCATCTATAATATCTTAAAAATTTTATTTATAGGAACTGTGAAAACAACTTATATACTTAATATGATAAAAAACATTGTTGATGTCGATATTGGGGCGTTGATTATGTCACAAGAAAGTTGGCATGACGGTAGATTTGACCGTCTTTTCGTTGCAGCTTGCACCCCGTACAAAAAGAACAGTTACGAATTGGATGAGGAGGGGCTGAGGAATCTTCTCCGATACTTCCTACAACCAAAGTACGTTGAAGCTGGAATTGCCATCATTATCAACCCCGAGGCTGGCGAGATATTCTACCTATCACGGAGGGAAAAACTCCGAAATGTCCAGATCGCTGTTGAGGAATGCAAGAACAAAGTTCCGCTTTTCGCGGGAGCCATAGACTTGACAACAGAGGATACAGTAGCTGTCGCTAAAGACGCCAAGGATGCCGGTGTGGATGGTATCTTTGTCATACCGCCTCTTGGAGCCCTAGACGTGACCACTTCTTGGAACGCGGTCAAGTATCCCGAGGTCTGGATCGACCAAGTCAAGGCGATCGACCAGGTTGTTGACACGCCGATTATTTGCCATCCGACCGCAACGCCAAACATCGCTTATGGTAACGGCTTACCTCTTGAACCGACCCTACTCATGTGCAGAGAAATCCCGAACATAGTTGGTTGGAAGATGACCTACAACTGGGATGGGTGGAAAACGGTTGCGCGCGGTCTTAGAAGCCTTGACAAACACGTTGGCATTCTCGGCGCGCCAGCAGTCTATTTCCATGAAGCCTTGGCCTGCGGTTTGTTTGACGGCACTGTCACGGGATCATTTAACTATGCTCTCGAACCGATGATTGACCACATCGTTGCTTGGAGAAAAGGCGATGTCAAGAAGGCCACCGAGATCTGGAATTCGGGGCTGAGTGAGTTACAGGAGTACGTCTATTCCGACTTCTCGCGTCTGCATGTGAGGTATAAGCTCACGGCCTGGCTTCGTGGCCTTGTGTCGCACCCGTTCATGCGACCGCCCATGCCCAGACCTAAGAAGGAAGAAGCCATAACCCTACGTCATCTAATGAATAAGACTGGTATTCCGTTGATTGAGGAAAATGTTTTTAAAGATTTGGTAGCCAAACTTCCATCCTAATTCTTTATGTTATCTTCTCCGATTTTGTTCGAACGTATTTATCCTAAAAAAATTTACCGTGCTTTTTGTCCCAAAACCGCTTCAACAAAAACACATATATCAATAAAATTAGGTTGGTGATTTGGTAATTAAATGCGAAAAATTGATTTTGAGGCTCACTTCTACACAAAAGAATTTGTTAAGACATTATTGACGTACAAAGAATATCCGAGATACGAAGAGGATAAGCAAACGGATACCCGGCGACTGTGGTATACCCCAGACGTATGGGAACCCCATGGGGACATCCTCCTCAATAAGCTTCTCGATGTGGGGGAAGGAAGACTAAAGGAAATGGATGCAGCAGGTGTCGATATACAAGTGCTCTCTCTATCAGCACCGGGCGTCGAGCAGTTTGACGTGCCGATAGGTACTGCTCTCGCAAGAGAGACTAATGATGCACTTTCGAACATCGTTGAAAAGCACCCTGATAAATTTATCGGGTTTGCTGCCCTTGCGCCAAAGAATCCAAGTGAAGCTGCCGATGAGCTTGAACGGACCATTAGGGATCTCGGCCTAAAGGGATGGAAAACACATTCAAACATAAGTGGAACGTATCTCGACAATAACGAATATTGGCCCATATTTGAAAAAGCAGAAAAACTCGACGTACCAATTTTTCTCCACCCGACTATTCCGACCATTACTGAGCTGAGAACCTATGGATATGCGCTGGCTGGTCCAACCTTCGGATTCGGATTCGATACAGCTATCTGTATGATGCGTTTAATTTTTAGTGGTGTCTTTGACAAGTATCCTAAATTGAAATTTATCCTTGGACATTTAGGAGAAGCGTTGCCGTTTAATCTAAGCCGTATAGATTTTATGTGGGAAAGACCATGGTGTACCGACATCAGGCCGAAACTCATGAAGACGCCTAGCGATTATTTTAAGAACAACGTATTTGTGAATACGAGTGGAAATTTTCATCAGCCTGCGGTGATGTGTACATATCAGGCGTTAGGCGGAGATAAGATGTTATTCGGCACAGATTACCCTTATGAGGAAATGACAAAAGCAGTGCAATGCATTGAAACATCATCAATACCCGAAAAAGACAAGGATAAGATTTTCTATTTGAATGCCCAGAAGCTCTTTCGCATCTAATTTTTCACCGGTTACGGTTGATGGGGCGTTGCCAAAGAAATTTCAATACTTTACTCGTAAAAACGGTGAAAACAAGCTTTGCATATGAATAAGTTGATTTTAATTTGCCTCAATTTATGTGCAGCCTTTTGTCGATTTTCTCTGCCTAAACTAATATTAGACATGAAATTGAACCAGATAAATAGTGTCAGCGGTATAACAGTATATTCAGGAAAGTTAACATGACGAGTGGGAAAATTGAATTTGGAGTTCAGGTACCCCCTGAGGGCCGTGATTTTGAGCAGATGAAGAGGCTTTGCCTTGTTGCTGAGGATGCTGGCTACTCGGTCTTCACTGTCACCGACCACTTCCAAAATATGGTTAAACCCGACGGTAGCACAAACCATCCTCTAGAGGCGTGGACATTGCTGGGCGGACTTGCCTCAGTTACCTCCAAGATAAAGCTTGGGACACTGGTCTCCTGTGTCCATTACAGGCATCCCACAATCTTAGCAAAAATGGCGACAACAGTTGACATAATATCCGGAGGCCGAACCATCTTCGGTGTAGGTGCAGGATGGCACCAAAAGGAGTTCGAAGGCTTCCTCGGAGAGTTTCCCTCTGCCAAGAAACGTCTGGACGGGTTGGAAGACGCATTGAATATTGCTAAGAGCATGTTTGTAAATGAACGTACCAGCTATGAAGGTAAGGTCTACAGCGCAAAGAACACCCTGAATTCTCCTCTACCCATACAGCAACCCATTCCCATCATGGTGGGGGGCGGAGGCATAAAACGCACATTGAAGCTCGCAGCTAAATACGCAGACATCTCTCACTTCGGATTTTACTTTGACAGTCGCGAAGTAATTGCGCAACGGATCGATGCGCTCAAGGAACACTGTAAGGCAGCCGGACGAGACTACAACGAAATAACTAAAAGCATCAGCCCAAGTGTAAACTTCAACCCCACACAAGCAGAATTTGAAGAATCCGCCAGACGGGTCTCTATCCGCAGAAAAATCTCGCTTGATGAAGCAGGAAAAATTATTGAGAAGACATGCATGCATCCCGAAGCAATCCGGGATACGTTCAACTCCTATATAGATGAAGGCATCACCCTGTTCTTAACGGTTTTATATAATGAAGAAAATATCAGGCTATTCGCCGAGAATGTGATGAAGAAAATCTAATGTCGCATGCTTTCCCTTTTCCGACCAAACTGGGGAAGCTGAAAACTTGGCTGCTTGATATGGAGGCTTGGGGTATCGTTAAGATTTGCTGTGCCCGGCGGAGCCGAAAATCACAAACTCCGACTATGAATTTTTAAAACAAATCTCTTTCGAGAGCGAAATATTTTCGCCAAAAGTAATTAATTAAAAACCGATAGTTCAAAGGATTCTTTAATAAGTACTAACTTTTTCAAAAGCTACATTGATGGGATTATCTCTTTTTCAATTCTTTCCCACTGGGACTTCAGATCGGTTGTCATAGGCCATAGTATAACTAAGTCAGCGCCTAATTTATAGGTCTCCTTTATTTTTTCAATTACTGCCTCAGCAGGTCCCAAAACAGCCCATTTTATTTGTTGTTCCGCAGTTCCGCCACCGCCAACACGTCTCTTCCTGTGAACATCAAAGTGTTTTACCACATCCTCAACAGCCTTTTCGCGGTTAGTATTAATATTCATGTGAATTCTTAGATTAACCCCAACAGTTTTCGGATCTCTTCCGAGTTGCTTGCAATATCCCTTTAATTTTTCTATACAATCCTTTACTGAAAATCTTTCTACTTCTCCAGATCCAAAAAATGGCCAAGTAGCTCCAGCCCAAGCGTTGCCGTGTTTCACAGCCCTTCTGAGAGCAGCATCAGACCCACCTCCGATCCATATTGGAGGATGTGGTTCTTGAATCGGTTTAATACAAACAACATCCTTAAGATTGAAAAACTTTCCATTGTAAGTGACGATTGGTTCTGTCCACAGTTTTTTAATTATCTCAATAGTTTCGTTAAATCGTTTTCCTCTTTCATGAAATGGTACCCCTAGGTTTTCGAATTCTATTGGAATAGTTCCAGCCCCGGCTCCACAAATAAATCGACCTCCAGAAATAATGTCTAGGGTTGCGCCCGTTAATGCAACCTTTATAGGATGATACAAAGGTAGTTGCCAAACATCGGTTCCTAACTTGATATTTTGTGTTCGCATGGCGATAGATGTCATGTAAACGAATGTCTCAATGCCAGGCACTCCCTTTGATACCATATTTGGAAAACCAAGGTAATACAAACCAGCTTCATCTGCTCTTTCTGCGATTTCATAGTAATTCTTTAAGTGATGTGGTCTAGGTTTTAATTCTTTTACGTTAATTGCAAGACCAAGTTTTTGTGTCATAATTTTAGTATTAATTTGTGCCATATAAATTTTTTCGTTTGGGCAAGTCCATAAAATAGAAAGCTTTAATAGCTTTTTTTTCTTATTTAAATTGATGACAGAAAAAAAGCTAGGTTACAATATTCGAGTAAAAGCCGAAAAAGTAAATTATGAAGTTTTTAAAGAGTACATGGGAATAGCTAAAAGAGCTGACAATTCCGGTCTTTACTATCTGGGTATTCCAGAATTTTTTGCGAGATTTGATTCAAGAAGGCTCCATTCAATACCTTACATGGCCGCTATTGCCACTCAAACGGAGCATGTAAAATTTGGTCCTAATGTGATGGAAGTACCCCTTCTCCATCCCATACATGTCGCTGATATTACTGCAACTTTGGACATTATGTCTAACGGACGTTATATCGTAG
>Ga0209636_10003280_pt1 | contig 16491 bp, 12 predicted proteins | sample DeeMarSWOR152_54_FD_187464 | JGI IMG/M metagenome (GOLD analysis project Ga0209636, IMG submission 187464) | Marine sediment microbial communities from White Oak River estuary, North Carolina - WOR-1-52-54 (SPAdes) (version 2) | ecosystem: Environmental > Aquatic > Marine > Intertidal zone >...
AAAACAACAGGGATCCTATGGCGTACCTTAATGGGAAATTGGTTAAGCCCCTCTTGAACCCTCTCCGCCAAGGCTTGGAGGAAGATGGGATGGATGTGCCATCCCTCCACAACCGAGACCTCCAATCTTCCCTTCGAAGCTGTCACTGCTTGTCGTAATTCAAGTATATATAGTTCGGTGCTCATCTTCGACTGGAAAGGGATAAGGCTGAGGGCGACAACACGATGGATCCCATCCTTGATGATTTCCCCTAGGGTCTCAGCGATGAAGGGATGCCAATATTTCATCCCCACATAGACTTTAGCCTTGATATCTTTCCCTTGTAAGCTATTTTCAAGGCGACGTGCCTGTTTAAGGGTTATTTCCAGAAGGGGGGAGCCTCCCCCAATGAGCCGATATCGTTCTCTTACATCATGAAGCCTTTGGGCTGAAACCCCTCGCTCCAGGACCTTTTGAAGGAAGGGCTCCACCTCCTCCACCGAATTGGGCCCGCCAAAGGCCATAAGAAGAACCCCGATGGAGGGCAGACATCGAGCCATTTCCTTCCTATCTCCCGCTGAACCGATGGACGCTTTCTACCATGAAGGTGACGTGTTCCTCGGGCGTCTCCGGGAGGACCCCATGTCCTAGATTAAAGATATGGCCGGGGCGATTTCCCGCTGATTCCAGGATTTTCCGGACGTGAGCCTCAATCACCTCTCGTGAGGTCAGGAGCACCGAGGGGTCCAAGTTCCCCTGGATGCCCACATCATAGCCTAAACGCTCCCATGCTCCTCCCAAATTTGTTCGCCAGTCGATGCCTATCACATCTCCCCCCGCCTCTTTTATAAGGTGGAGAAACCCGCTGGTCCCTGCCGAGAAGTGGATGAGGGGAGCCTGCTCTCCCACCTCCTGGATCACCCTCCTGGAATAGGGGAGGACATGGGCCTCGTAATCCCAGGGACTTAAGCAGCCGGCCCATGTATCGAAGAGCTGAAGAGCCTGAACTCCTCGATGGACCTGGGCCCTCATATATCGGATAGTAACCTCCGTCAGTTTTTCCATAAGAATATGCCACAAGGAGTTCTTTTCCAACATCAAGCCTTTCGTCTTTACATAATCCTCTGAATGTCCCCCCTCAATGAGATAACTGGCCAAGGTGAAGGGAGCCCCTGAGAATCCTATGAGAGGAACGCTCCCCCCGAGCACCCGTCGGACGATTTCAATGGCCTTCAAGAGGAAGGGAACCTCCTCCTCGGGTTCAATGATTCGAAGCCGCTCGATATCCTCTCTTCCCCTGATGGGGTTTCGGATCAAAGGACCTCCACCCTTGACAAATTCCAGGTGGATTCCCATTCCCTCCAAGGGGAGGAGGATGTCGCCAAAGATGATTGCGGCATCGACACCCAGCTTCCGGACGGGAAGAAGGGTAACCTCGGCTGCCAAATCGGGGGACTTGCATAGCTCGAGAAAGGCCACCTTCCGCCGGATATCTCGGTATTCCTCTAAATACCGCCCTGCCTGGCGCATCAACCAGACGGGGGTATACTCCGTCGGCTCCCTTCGGCAGGCCCGCAAAAAGACGTTTTCTTCCGCCATGGAATTATTCCTATTGGGTTCAGTTACAGGTTCCATTCGCCTGACATACCAACAAAATATAACACTTTCCGAACAAGAGATGTCAACCTCAATTCCCGGAACTTTCATGGGTTTCTGGAGAAAACCGTTGTTAATGACCTAAATTGGCTTGAGAAGTAAGGTACTTATTGGGTAGGTTGGAAAGGCATGCACTTTCGCTCTCAGGCGTTCCGTGGCTGAGGAATATCTATCCTTGATGGAAGACTTTTTGATACAGATTTCTTATGAGAGAACCCCATACCAATAATGTTGGTGCTGTCGGTCAATCCCGGTTTCATATTGAACTGAAAAGTGTGTTGATCTGCAAGTGCCCGCAAGCCCCGCCTTGTAGGCGGGGTCGAGGGACCCAATGGGTCGAGGGGCACAATGAAAAATGAGATATCATTGGCTCGCATTCTGCTCGCCACTGCATGCCTGGGAAGCCCCGCCCTGTGGACGGGGAGCCTCACTTTCCGCAATCTCTTCCCTTTAATAGCGAGGAAGGCCAAAGTGCCCTTTCTGCATGAGAAAGCCTCCACGAGAGTAGGTGCCTCCTGAGAGGCAACGTATTGGCACGTTGTAATGACTCCATTTCGGGACTTTCTCTACTCAATAAGCGAAAGGAAAAGACTAAATTATGAGGGAGAAAAAACGGATGGAAAATACCCATTATTGGAAAGTCAACAGGTAGGATCTGAGGTTTCCCTTCCTTTTCTCTATGCCAAGCTTCTTCCTTATATTCTTCCGATGAGTCTCGATCGTCCGAGGGGATAACGTCATCACCTCTCCTATCTCTTTGGTGTTTTTACCCTCCTTAATAAGATTTGCTACCTGGATTTCCATGGGAGTAAGGCTTCCATATTGAGCAGACAACGTTCGTAAGAATGGTGAAATAATGGCGTTGAGATTTGACTCAAGGATATGGAGATAGGCTACTTGTTTAGGATGCAATGGGCTCTTTTTCATTTTTTCCAGGAACGGAACGACCAGTTCCTGAACGTTAGCTACCACCTTATCTTCAAGCTCTGTCTTATCTTCATCCCTTTTTTTCAATAAGACCCCCAAGGCAGTATTTACCTCCTCAAGACTATTCGTTTGAATCTCCAACTCCGCCTCTCGTTCTCTTAGGACTTTCTCCGCCTCTTTACGCTCAGTAATATCACGAAGAATACCCTGGTATCCCAGCACGTCTCCATCAGCATCTCTTCGCACCGTCGAAGTGAGAAGGCAGTCCATCTCTGTCCCATCCTTCTTACGCAACTTCACCTCAAAGTCTCTAACGGATCCCTTTTGCTCTATCTCCTGCTGAAACCTTTGTCGATCAGCTGGATTAACATATGAATCCCGGACGTTCAGTCCTGCGAGCTCTTCTCGAGAATAGCCAAAGAGATCCAAAAGAGATTTGTTGGCGTCAACGAACTTGCCATCTCGGGTGGTAATATAAACTGCATCTCTGGACTCCTCGAAAAGCGTGCGATATCTCTCCTCACTCACCCACAGCGCCTCCTCGGCTCGCTTGTGCTCGGTCACGTCTCTTGCAACTGCCAGAATTCCTGTAGGTTCTCCGGTATTGTCTTTCAATAACGTAACGGACATATAGGTGGGAAAAGGTGTCCCATCCTTTCTAATATGCCCAATTTCACCTGTCCATGAGCCCCTTGTTTTTATCTGATGTATGGCCTTCTTGTATTGATCCATCTGTTCTTCATTATGTAAATGAACGACCTTCATTCCAATCATCTCTTCAAGCGAATACCCATGCATCCGCGCAAAAGCCTCGTTCACATAGAGCAGTTTTGGTTCTAAGTCTCCTAGTGCGATCCCGTCAATTGACTGTTCAACGGCAGAACTTAAGGTTCTAATCTTCCTCTCCGCCTCCTTGAGCCCGGATGTGTCTATAATAATCCCTCTCAGACCCACAACTGTGCTTTCATGAATGATAGGGGTGGAATGGATAACAACGGGAAATGTGCTCTCATCTTTCCTTTGGGCCGTGTATTCCATAAAGCCTAAATCCTCTCCAGCCAATATCCTGCTGATATTCTCCTTGACCCTCCCTCGATCTTCGGAAATGAACATCTGGAGAGCATTCAGGCCTCCTTCCAAATCCTCTTGAGAATACCCGGATAATTGAAATGCCCTCTGGTTGGCAAAGGTGAAGTTGCCATTCAAATCAATTTCATAAACTGCTTCTGGTAATAGATCAACCAGGCCGCGGAACCGCTTTTCGCTCTTGTGTAACGCTTCCTCCAACCTCTTGCGCTCGGTGATGTCTCGAAGAATACCTCTAACCCCAACAATATCTTTTCCCTTATAGATGGGGCCGGAATGGATCTCCCCAATGAATGTTGACCCATCCTTTCGGACGAGGGTTCTTTCTCCAACAGTAGTTTTTCCCTGGAGGATATCATGAATGGCCTTCCTTAAGTGAACCTTGTCTTCTTCAACTACGGTATCGTGTACCCGAATGTCATTGAGCATTTCATCCTGAGAATAACCAAACAGGTGAGTGGCTGCTTCATTCACATAGATAAATTTCCCTTCCAGGTCAAATTCGTATACTAAATCCGGCAATGATTCCATAAGGATCCGGTATTTTTCATCACTCTTCCGCCTCGCCTCCTGGGACTGCTTGTGCTCCGATTCTAATGCTTCCAATTCAGCGACCCGTTGCCTCATTTCCCTTAATTCCTCTATGAGGTGTTCTTTGATTTTATCTCCGTCTTCCATGCTACTCTCCCTCAATCAGGTAGCACTTTTCCTATGATAAAAATGGGCCATTCTGTTTTTTATTTTTCAAATCAAAAAGTGGTTTTTAAATAATGAAAAAAGCCTCCTCTAGGTCCCCCTTGTCCCCTTAGAGGCTGCGTACCGGGACCTTCTGGAAACCTTCCCTTATATATCACTTCAGAAGGTTGAGATTATTTCGTTGGTTTACCGACACTCATAAGAAAACCGGGGCACCCGTTCACTGCGGTAATCCGGCTGTTCCCAAACGTTATCGATTATTTCGCCTAATCTATTCTGCCAACGAACCAGCTAAAATACTAGCCACCTTGGACAATAGCAACGAGTAGTTGCAACACCTGGGATTCACAGACCTTTGGCTTTCCGCCCCACCCTCACGGATGGTTTGGCTTAGTCGAGGAACACAATCTAAATTCTCAGATTTTTTAAAGTATGTCAATGAAAATCCACATATGTTCTATTAAGTAAAACAGGTCGATGGGGATTCTATTCCGTGACGGATTGAGGTGTTTGCTCACCTTCTGACAATGCTTTTCTTCCGTAACTGGAAAACTTCGATCAACTTTTCCCTTGACAAGGATTTTCGGGAGATGATTAGAATAAGGTAGTATTTCTTTATTCCGATAAGGGAAATCGTCGAAATCATATCCTTCGAAATTTTTAACGCAGGGGAAATACATAAAAAGACAATCTCCCCAGCTATCGGAAAAGGAGTGGCTGAGCCTTTCGAGGAATCTTCAGAGAAGGTGGCCTATCGTCTCTATCCCTCTGCCTCTGGTTTCCGGAGCTGGATATTCCCTCCACCTTCTGCTGGGCGCTTGGCATCTTTGAGGAGGAAGCGGCCAAAATCGTCAATTCCAAGATCAAGCGCTATTTCACCAACTTAATGATTGAAGGTGACACTTATTAAGAGTCCTTTTTCGAGGAGAGAGAATGATGAAGATCGTGCCGGCAATTCTGACTGAAAACCCACAAGACCTCAAGCGCATGCTTGCCCAAGCAGAGACTTTTACCGACTTCGTTCAAATCGATTTTATGGATGGTTCTTTCGTTCCTTCAAAAAGCGTTACTCAAAAAGATCTGGCCGAGATCAAAATGAGGATTGGATGGGAAGCCCACCTGATGGTCAGCGACCCTATCCACTATCTTTCCTCTCTGAATAGGGAGGGGCTTGAAAGAGTCCTTTTCCATTGGGAGGCAGACTCCCGCCCAGAATCTGTCGTCTCGGCAATCCGGGATCAAGGATTAGCTGTGGGGCTGGCCATAAACCCGGATACGGAGCTCTCCCAGTTCGAGGACCTCGTTCCCAAAATCGATTCGGTTCTCTTTCTATCAGTAAACCCTGGTTTTTATGGAAGCACTTTCGTCGAAGAAGTCCTTGAAAAGATAAAGGAATTTCGTTCCCATTTCCCATCGGTGGTCGTTGGGATTGACGGGGGAATAGCGTTGGACAACATTCAAAGGCTGAAATCTTTGGAGATGGATTACGCGTGCGTTGGAAGCCGCATCTTTCGCCATGATGATCCTCGAAAGAGTTATGAGGAATTCGTAAGGGCCCTTGGATAATGTGAAGCTCCCCACCCATAGGGCGGGGCTTCCTGGGCACGCAGTGGCGAGCAGAATGCGAGCTAATGAAACCTATCTATATTTATGCCCCTCGACCCATTGGGCCCCTCGACACATTGGGCCTCTCGACCCATTAGGCCCCTCGACCCCGCCTACAAGGCGGGGCTTATGGGGCACTTGCCGGCCACCTCGAAGAAGCCTCGTCCAAGGGCCACTCCCTCATGTTCATAGGGAATTGAACAGAGGTCTCCTAACAGGACAAACGGGGGTATCATGTTCAAAGGTCCCGACAGGGTTCTGAACCAGAGGGGGGACCTCCCCCTGGAGAAGCCCGCTGAGGATTTATCGGCCTCACTGAGAGGGGCTATCGGGGATCTCCAGGCCCAATTCTTCGACCTGAAGTCGGGTCGTGTGAATTACCAGGCCATGAAGGGGGCGCCGGAATACGAGGCCTATCTCCAAAAGACGGCCCTCCTGAGGAAGTTCGATTTAAGCCAGCTCGGAGAACGACAGGAGAAATTGGCCTTTTGGATCAACCTCTATAACACCATGGTGATTCACGGGGTGATTGATTGGGATATTCGGGAAAGCGTCAAGGAGAGGAACGGGTTTTTCACGCGCCTGAAGTATGATATCGGCGGGCACATGTTTTGCTTGAATGACATCGAGCACGGGATGCTGCGGGATAATTCGAGGCCTCCTTACGGATTATTCAAACCCTTTGGGCGGGGGGATCCACGGCTTCCATTCACCGTCACCCCCATGGAACCTCGTATCCATTTCACCCTGGTATGTGGTTCCAGATCCTGTCCGCCAATTGGATTTTACACATCGGAGCAGATCGAGGAACAGTTGGAATTAGCAACCGCCAGCTTCATCAATAGCCAGGAAGTGGAAATTGGTCCCTCAGAGAACCTGCTAAAGATTTCCCAGATCTTCCGGTGGTACCGCAGGGACTTCGGGGGGGACCGGAGGGCTATTATCCAGTTTCTCCTCCGGTACCTGGATCCGGGCGAGAAGAAGATTTTTTTAGAAAATCATAAAGATTCGTTAATGGTCCGATACCGGGATTACGATTGGAGCTTGAATCATTGAGGCGCCTTTCCCCTGTATTTGCAACCATCCTTCACACAGTGGAAGGACACCTCTCCACTCCTGCTTGACTTCTCTATAAGGAAAGGAGCGCCACAACGAGGACACTGCTCTTGTATCGGTCTTCCCCATGTGGCGAACTGGCATCGGGGAAAATTGCTGCACCCATAGAAAACCCTTCCCTTACGGGTCCTCTTTTCCACCAACTCCCCCCCACATCCATCGGAGGGGCAGGGTATCCCTAAAGTCAGCGGTTTTGTCGCCTGACAACGAGGGTACTCGGAACAGGCAAGGAACTTTCCGAATTTCCCATTCTTTACTACCATCGGATGGCCACACCGGTCACATCGCTGTTCGGTCTCCTCGTGGGTCTCGATGACCACTCTCCCCTCTCCATCCCGGGAAAAGTCCTTGGTATTTTTGCATTGCGGATAGGCGGAGCAGGCAAGGAACTGCCCCATTTTCCCCCACTTTATCACCATGGGATTGCCACAGACATCGCATGAGATATCGGTAGCCTCCCCCCCTCGTTTAACGTTCCTCATGGTCACCTTGGCCCTTTCCACGCTTTTACTAAAGGGGCCGTAAAACTGTCTCAACACCCTCACCCACCCTACTCTTTCCTCCTCGATCTTATCCAGCTTATCCTCCATTCGAGCCGTAAACGCCACATCAAGGATATGGGGGAAGCTCTCCACTAGGAGATCCGTTACCAAGATTCCCAATTCCGTGGGGATAAATCTCCCTTTTTCAAGCCTTACATAGTCCTTATCCTGGATAGTGCTTAAAATGGTGGCATAGGTAGAGGGTCGCCCAATTCCCCTTTCCTCCAACTCCTTCACCAAGGTCGCCTCGGAAAATCGGGGAGGAGGCTGGGTAAAGTGCTGTTCCGGGGAGAGGGAAAGGAGGGTCAGGTACTCCCCTTTCTGCAGTTCGGGTAACCCCGCCTTCTTCCCATCGACTTCTTTGTCCTCATCCTCTCCTTCTACATAGAGGGCCATAAATCCTGGGAACCGCTGGACGGATCCCGTAGCGGTGAAGATGCAATTTCTGGCCTCAACCTCCACCGTGGTCTGGTCGAAGAGGGCAGGCATCATCTGACTAGCCACGAAGCGGTCCCAAATGAGCTGGTAAAGGGATCTCTGGTCCTTATCAAGGTAGGGGGCAACGCTTTCGGGTCTCAGTTCTATTGAGGTCGGCCTAATGGCCTCATGGGCCTCCTGTGCTCCCTTTTTGCTCCTATAATGGATAGGTTTGTCGGGCAAGAACGGTGCTCCGAATCGCTGGCCGATATAGTTGCGAACCTCCTTCAGGGCTTCCTCGGATACCCGGGTGGAATCCGTCCGCATATAGGTGATCAGGCCCACAGAGCCTTCTGCTCCTAGCTCGATGCCCTCGTATAGCCTTTGGGCCACCATCATCGTCTTCTTGGCTGAAAAGCGAAGCTTTCTGGCAGCCTCCTGCTGCAATTTGCTGGTAACAAAAGGAGGAAGAGCATACCTCTTCCTCTCTTTTCTTTCCACCTTCGACACGACATAATCGGCCCCTTCTAATTCTTGAACGATCTCCTTGACCATCGCCTCGGTGGAGATGTCGGCCTTTTCCCCCTTCACCTTGGCCAGTTTTGCCTCAAAGGTATCTTCAGATGACAGTTTCTTAAGCCGAGCGGTAATGGTCCAATATTCCTTGGGAATGAAGGTATTAACCTCCCGCTCCCTTTCACAAATGATCCGGACGGCTACGGATTGAACCCGTCCAGCACTCAATCCCCTTCGCACCTTGTCCCAAAGCAGGGGGCTAATCTGATATCCCACTAATCGATCTAATATTCGCCGAGCCTGTTGCGCTTCAAATTTACTCCGTTGAAGTTGACCGGGGTTCTTGATAGCATCCAATACAGCCTTCTTCGTGATCTCATTGACCAGAACCCGATATATCCTTTTGCCGCGATCCTTTAACTCCTCGGCTACATGCCAGGCTATTGCCTCCCCCTCCCTATCCGGATCGGGGGCGAGATAAATGGTTCCAACATTTTGGCTGACCCTCTTCAACTCCTTGATGATCCTTCCCCTCCCGCGTATGGTTACGTAGTGTGGCTCGAAGTCATGTTCGATATCAACGCCCAGTTCCTTCTCGGGCAGATCTTTTACGTGTCCTACAGAGGCCTTAACGATGAAGTCCGATCCAAGAAACTTATTGATGGTATTGGCTTTAGCCGGAGACTCAACAATCACAAGGGATTTCCCCATACTCTCTCCTCTCCTGAAAGAGTTTATCAAGCGATGTGCAAAATCTACACCATAATTCCCCTTCCTTCCACCCTCATCTCTTGACGAATCGCTTTCCGGATAACTGTTGGACCAGTCCTTTCAACTCCAATTGTAATAATATGGTCGATATGCGGCTGGCGCTCATTCGGGTTTGAGCGATGATGGAATCGATGTGAATCGGCTCATCCTCCAAAAGGCTGAAGACACTTTCCTCCTCCTCTTTTAAGGGGAGCTTCCGGTCCTCGGGTTCCAACCCCTGATGCTGAAATCGGGGAAGGACTTCCTCCAAAATATCCTCGGCGGATTCGATCAATTTGGCCCCTTGCTTGATCAATCGATTCGTCCCTCGACTTCCTGCCATTCCGACATTGCCGGGAACGGCGAATACATCACGGTTCTGTTCCAGGGCCAAACCGGCGGTGATCAAGGACCCACTTCTCGAGTTTGCCTGGACGACCACTACCCCCAGTGATAAGCCGCTGATGATGCGATTTCTCTTGGGAAAGTTTGCCCCATCTGGCGGTGTAGACAGGGGGAATTCCGAGATGACCGCTCCATGAGTGGTGATATCCTCAAAGAGTCGGCGATTTTCCCGTGGGTATACGATATCCACCCCACAACCCAATACCGCTATCGTCCTCCCCCCAACCGATAGGGCCCCCCTGTGGGCCGCCGAGTCGATTCCCCTAGCCATACCACTCACGATCGTTACACCATGGCTCGCTAAATCCCCAGCGATCTTCTCGGTGATCATTCGGCCATAGTGAGAGGTCAAGCGAGATCCCACCATCGATATGGCCAACTCATCCCTCGTTTGTAAATCCCCTCGAACATAGAGCAATGGAGGAGGATCAAATATCTGCCGCAAATTATTCGGGTATGATTGATCCGTGAGGTTTACGATGGAAGCGTTGAGCTCCTCGATAAGCTTCAACTCACGTTGGACCTTCTCTTGGACATCGGTTTCCTTGATCACCTCTACTAATCGCTCGCCGATCCCGTCCACCCTTGCCAATTCTTTTCGAGAGGCCCTAAAGATACGTTTTGGGCTTCCAAATCGTTCAAGCAATGCCTTAATCAAGACTGGCCCAACCCCGGGAATGAAATTCAATGCCAGCCAATGGAATCGTTCGTCCACCCTTTCACCTTGGAAAAGCCAATCCCAAACTGGGAGGAAAAGAGGGGAATGAATATGATGGGAATGAGGCTATGGAAGGTGATTGAAACACCTGAGGAATGGTGTTGTTTCTCATCTCATTTTCAAACGCCGATGTCGCTTTTTTTGCTAGGGGGCCCTCATTGCTCCGTCAGAGGCCGGTAATGGGTAAGTCGATCTCCACGTTCAATAGCACGATAGGATTTGAATATGTGAGCCGTATACATAGCGTCGTGGGAACCGATGATCTTACATTCTCCTAAAATACTCACCTTCCGGCCCAGATTCTCTCCGGTAAGGGGGTGTTTAATAATCGGCGAGGTCCTAAAAATCGTAAACCGCTCCCCCATCTCGATGGGATCCTTCGTCTTAAAGGCTAAATAGACGATATCACCTTCCGCCATAATGATCCTTCCCCTTTCCTTGGGTTCGACAACAACCCCAATGCCGGGAAACTCCTCCTTCGTGACAAAACCCGCCCATCGCTCCTCCGTTGGCGGAATGGCCTCGGGCTTGAGGGCCACTTTTGAGGGGCTGACTGGTGGTGCAGCCTCTTCGACCGGCTTTTCCTCCACGGGTGGTTTTCGAGCAATTTCGGGCTTGAGCTCGGGGGGCTTAACTTCAGGCGGCTTAACCTCCTCAGGCTTCGCCGGTGGGATTTTCACCTCCTCAAACGGGTAGAATCGAATGGGATTCCCGGGATAAATCCAGTGTGGATTCGTAATATATTGATTACTTTGCCAGAGCTTGGGCCAGAGAAAGGGATCGTTGAGGAATTTCCCGGAGAGGTCCCACAGGGTATCCCCCTTCTCTATGACATAGACTCCCTCCCTCGTCACACCTTTCCCTTGCTGGGCAGAGGCGGATGTCAGGCCAAAGAGGATCGAACCCAAAAGGCACAAGGCCAATAAAACCGATACAATGGAACTTTGTCTCAATCCCATTTTCCCCTCCTTCATGCCCATTTTCCTTTAATTATTCAGGTTATCCGCCATTTGTCAAGCAAATTGAAACAGAACCATACCCCAAAATGTCTTGAACCTTAGTCTCGTTGACGATATAGTTATGGTATCTCTATCCGCATTTCATTAAGGTAAATGCTGTTCCAAGACGAAACACTGGACCATCTTCTTCCTGGCAATATAAAGATTCTCCAGAAGAAAAAGGGATATCGCTTTTCCATCGATTCCATCTTGCTGGCCCATTTCGTCCGGCTACAGGAGGGACAGAAGGTTCTCGATTTGGGAACGGGAAGTGGCATTATTCCTATTATTTTGGCTTCCAAGGTCAAAACGACGGAAATTTGGGGGGTGGAGATTCAGGAGGAACTTGCGGAGATGGCCAAGAGAAATATTGCATTGAACCACCTCCAGGGCTGCGTTCATATAGTAAAGGGTGATGCCAGAGATCTAGAAGATCATATGGGATCGGAGAGATTTGACATTGTCCTGACCAATCCACCATATCGAAAAATTCGCTCTGGCCGCATCAATCCCTTAAGGGAAAAGGCCATAGCCCGTCATGAGATAAAGGGATCCTTAACCGATATGGCGAAAATTGCATTCCGCATGCTCCGACCGAAGGCAAGCTTTTACCTCGTCTACCCGGCTGTAAGGGCCGTAGACCTCATCACGCATGTAAGGGAGAGCCACCTCGAGCCCAAGCGATTGAGGCTTGTTCATCCCAATATGGAAAAGGGCGCTCAATTGATCCTCGTTGAGGCCACAAAGGGGGGCAGACCAGGGGTCGAGATACATCAACCCCTTTTTATACACGACTTGAATGGCCAATACTCCGAGGAAATGCGATCCATTTATTCATCCATAACAGAAACAAACCAGTCTCTCTGACAACGAGAGATAATCTTTCCAACACGAGAATCCCTATACCCCTTGGAGCTCTCAAGGAGCTGTTTCACTAAGCCCCTTCGCTCTCTGAAAAGAATTATCGACCATTCTGAAGTACGCTTACTGCAAAGAGCACCTAGTCGGCGTTCCTTCATTCCTAGACATCGCCCTTTTAACGTAAATAGTAGATTTGCAGCTGTTTCGCTTTACGTAGTCCTTCGTTTCATACGTTTGATTACGAACATATTGAGATTGTGTTTGAGCAACGCGACTGTATTCGACCCTTAGGACTTCGGCGTGAGCAGTTCGGCCTTGAGACATGTCGACAAGGTCATGTCGAGTCGCTCACTGCCGAAAGGCTCAGTCGAAACGTTCAGACCCGAAGGGAACTCGTCGACATGTTTCAGTCGATGCCCTCGATACTGAGTGCTTTCCTTGGCCCTGAGTCATCGGTGTGGGTCTTCGACCCTGAGGTGCAGAGGTTTGAACAACAAACAACCAAGGTTTGACAACCTGGTGGAAATGGGATAAGATTTTGAATGTTAGCATATCGGAAGGATTAAAGGGGTCTTTCTTTTCCGAGGAGTTCTAAACAGCGATGGATTCCATAATAGATTTAATTGGGAACGAACTTGCCCAAGTTGAAGATGAATTCAAGAAAAACCTGCAATCCGAAGTTCCCCTTATTCCGAAGATCGGCGAACACTTATTATTAAGCGGGGGAAAACGTTTCAGGCCCACCGTACTCCTTTTATCCGCAAAGCTGTGCGGCTATAAGGGCAAACGCCAAATCCAAGTCGCCAGCATAATCGAATTCATTCACACCGCCACCCTGCTCCACGACGATGTAGTCGATGACGCCGAATTAAGACGGGGGAATGCCTCGGCTAACTCCATATGGGGTAGCGAGGCCAGTGTTTTGGTGGGAGATTTTCTCCTCTCAAAATCCTTCTTCCTTATGGTGGATGATGGGGACTTAAAGATTCTGAACACCATCGCAAGGGCAACAACTCAAATGGCAGAGGGAGAAATCCAGGAACTGATGAGGACCAGCGACCATTCCATAACCGAGGAGGAATACCTCTCCATTGTAATCAATAAGACTGCCTCCCTCATTTCAGCAACCTGCCAGATTGGGGCAATTTTGGGTGGTGTCGACGGAATAAAGGAACAAGCCCTCGCGAATTTCGGAATGGATCTGGGTATTGCCTTCCAATTTATGGATGATACTCTGGATTATATCTCAACCGAGAAGAGGTTTGGGAAGGAGATCGGCATTGACCTTCAGGGAGGAAAGATCACCCTTCCATTGATTCACACCCTGCGAAGCTGTTCGCCCTCGGAAAGGGAAGATGTTGTGGAGATCGTTCTCTCCGAAATCTCAGATGAACGGGCATTTCTGAACGTGGTGGATCTCATCAACAGGTATGGCGGGATTGAATATACCTTGGAGAAGGCAAGGGAATATGTAGCGAGAGCTAAAGGATACTTGGATTGTTTTCGCCCCTCAAGGGAAAAAAAGGCCCTCCTGGCCATGGCAAATTATGTCGTGGAACGAACATGGTAACGGGAAAAACTGTCCTTAGAGAGCTCCCCTCAAAGTGGCTAAAATATGTCTTGCCCTTTCTTGTAGTCATCTTAATCCAATCTCCGTTAGGCTGTAAAAAAGAGGACATCAAGGAAAAGAGGCCTCTAGCCCCTGATTTCACCTTGCTCTCCATTGATGGAAAAACGGTAACCCTCTCCCAATTAAGGGGGAAGGTAATTCTGCTCGATTTCTGGGCAACATGGTGTGCCCCATGCCGATCGGCCATACCCCACCTCAACAATCTGCATAAGGCTTATCGTGAAAGGGGCTTGGAAATCATCGGGGTGAGCCTGGACAAGGGGAGTCCGGAACAGGTGAGAAGATTCGCCGTCAATATGGGTATTCAATACACCATCATCATGGCCAATGATGAGGTGGTCAAAAATTACGACATATCTCCCATCCCTACTACCTACCTCATAGACCGGGACGGCCATATTTCCAATAAATGGGTTGGATTCAGCCAAAATCTCATGAGCAAGATCTCTGCTGAGACTGAAAGGCTCATATCCCAGGAAAGCGGTTAGCCCCACCAATTTTCCACCACACTTGATTTAACCACCCCCAGTATCGTATTTTTTTATTAAAGGTATCCGGGAGGATATTTTGACTCAAAAACCAAATCGCCGAACTTTTCTCAAAACCCTCGGTCTTTCTACGGCTTCCATTACGCTAGGTACTCTTGTAAAACCTCTCTTTCCCGGGACTCCATCGCCAGCGGGGAATTTTCCCATTGATTTGGCGGTTGCAGAGGGACCTTCGGTCCCTAGAATCACCTCCGCGGCGGTTGAGTTGCTAGGGGGGATAAAAAGGTTTATCTCCAGGGGAGATATCGTGGCAATCAAGCCCAATATGGCTTGGGACCGTAAACCGGAGCAGGCCGCTAACACAAATCCTCACGTCGTGGCCACATTGGTCTCCCTATGCTTCGATGCGGGGGCGAAGAGGGTGAAGGTCTTCGACAACACCTGTGATGATCCAAGGAGATGTTATGTTCAGAGCGGTATTGCCCACGCAGCAAGAAATGCCGGTGCCGAAGTCACTTTCATTGACGACAGAAAATTTCGGGAGATGAACATCGGAGGGGAAGTGCTCAAGTCCTGGAAGATCTATACCGAAGTGGTGGAAACAGACAAGTTGATCAATGTCCCTATAGCTAAACACCACAGTCTTGCTAAGCTCTCCATGGGCATGAAGAACTGGATGGGTGCTATCGGGGGATGGAGGGGGAAACTCCACTGGAAGTTAGATCAGTGTCTGGCCGACCTGGCTTCTTTTTTTAATCCTACCCTAACCCTATTGGATGCTGTTCGAATACTCGTGGACCACGGCCCCCAGGGAGGGCACCTTGAGGACGTGAAAAGTACGGACATGGTTATCGCGGGGGTGGATCAGATCGCCATCGACTCCTTCGGGGCTACCCTGTTCGGCATGAAGGGAAGCGATCTTACGTACGTAAAGGAGGGGCACACCCGGGGTCTAGGGCGAATGGACATCGAAAACCTCAAGGTCAAGAGGGTCCATGTTCCAATACGTTAAGGGGACGCAATGTGGTACGATATCGGATCATTAGCCAAGTCCTCTTTCTCATAATATTCGTCATCCTCTTCTTACTGACCAACTACCGGGGATTCGATGAAATTCGGTATCCCGTTAGGATTTTCCTCGAATTCGACCCTCTGATCTCCTTCACCACACTCCTAGCCGCTCATCATCTCCCTAAGCTCATGTTCCTCTCCCTCGCCGTGTTGGGATCGGCCCTTCTTTTGGGAAGGGTTTTTTGCGGATGGGTTTGTCCGCTTGGTACGATCCATCATTTCGTCAGTTGGCTCTATAACCGTACGGGAAAGAATATCTCCACCCGATCCAACCTTATCGGCTATCGGTTCAAATATTACCTCCTGGTTTTTATATTGATCTCATCGCTATTCACCCTTCAAGGGGTCGGCTTCCTCGATCCCATCTCCCTTTTAATCCGGTCCATGACCCTCTTTGTAGAACCACTGATAAACCTGATGGTTCATTCAATCTTCAGCTTCTTCTATTTTACCGAGATCCGCTGGATTAGTACGCTAACAGAACCCATCTACTCCCTTTTGAAAAAGAGCTTCCTCTCCTTTAGACAGCCCTATTTCCACCAAGATGTATTCATTGGGTTCCTATTTATCGCCATCCTGCTAATGAACTTCTACAGAACACGGTTCTGGTGTTTTTCCCTCTGTCCCCTGGGTGCATTACTCGGGCTGGTTTCACGGATAAGCCTTTTAAGGAGATGGATTTCGGAAACGTGCACCGAGTGCGATATCTGTTTTTCCGGCTGTCAGGCCTTAACCAGTGATAATCGGGATAAATGGCTTCGGTCAGAGTGTCTGGTTTGCGGAAATTGCCGAAATCGATGTCCAGAGGGGGCCATCGATTTCAGCCTCTCCCCTTCGGCCCCGTTGGCAACATCAGGGCCGAATCTCATCAGGAGAAATCTCCTCTTCTCGGCGGCATCCGGGATCGTGGCTACCCCCTTATTGAGGATGAACTCCAGCTACCGGAATCCTAACCCCAGGCTCATTCGGCCTCCTGGGGCAATGGAGGAAGGGACCTTCCTGAGACGATGCCTAAAATGTGGGGAGTGTA
>Ga0209636_10003281_pt1 | contig 16488 bp, 12 predicted proteins | sample DeeMarSWOR152_54_FD_187464 | JGI IMG/M metagenome (GOLD analysis project Ga0209636, IMG submission 187464) | Marine sediment microbial communities from White Oak River estuary, North Carolina - WOR-1-52-54 (SPAdes) (version 2) | ecosystem: Environmental > Aquatic > Marine > Intertidal zone >...
GAGATGAAAGAATTGAGGTCTCTGATCTGGACATTCTTTGGACAAAAGAAAAGACTGAGATTCAACCTGGAAAGAAATATTGACATAGAAGATAGTAACCCAAGAAAAAAATACGTACGCAGCACGACAATTTCAGAACAGGGTAGGTTCATCAGACAATACCTAAAGAAAATAGATAACAAAATTGTAATCCGTACAGAAGTATCTGCAGAAGGTGGATTTGATGATGTAACACTGCAATTAGAAGAAGAACTCGAAAAAGAAGAATTATGGTGTAAAATGAGATCACTCCAGAAGGTAGTTAAAGAATTAGAAAAGAAGAATTACAGGTATCTACTTGATAAAGAATATCTGCAAAAAGAAATCCAACAATTAAAAGAAGAATTACAGAAACTGAAGAATAATTAACCAGCAAAAAATTCAAGATATTTCCAAAGAAATGTTACACGTGTAACAAAGTATGAAAATACAAATAAGCTTTAATACAAATGAATCTTTAATATTGCCGGGAGTTACGGAATTGTCACTTATAATAGCTATTTGATTCATTAATCTTTCATATTATTAAAGATATATTCAAATCTATGTATCTATGACAAAATTGAAATGAACTTGGGTTCGAAAGGGCAAGACTATTCAATCCACATGTGCTAGGTGTGGTTGCCCTCTTGTGAGAAACAGGATAGTAGATCCTGCAGGAACATTTTGCTACTGTTCCAAAGGTTGGGTGAAAAGCATTTTTGAAATGGTACCAATCCAATCTAAAAACTTGCCCATTAGATAACCCAAGAATAAACAATTTACTAGAAAAACTAATCACAATCACAACCGAAAGCTTTATAACATAGTCTGAAAACAACGATCCATACTAGTGAGGGAAGAGAATGATATGAAGAATTCGGAGAAAAAAATAACGGTAGTAGTAGCAGTTGTCAGTCTGGCTTTGTTAATCTCAGCTGTTCGTGGTGCTTTGGTCGTATCAGAATTTCCCATATGTACAGAGGTAAATGACCAATGGTTTCCTGCAATTTATGGGGATATTGTAGTTTGGCAAGATGACAGGAATGGTAACTATGATATCTATGGGTATGATCTTTCTACAGGAGAAGAGTTTCAGATAACAACAGATGAAAGTGATCAATGGTTTCCTGCAATCTTCGAAAATATCGTGGTCTGGCAAGATGACAGGAATGGTAACTGGGATATCTATGGGTATGATCTTTCCAACAAGGAAGAGTTTCAGATAACAAAGGATGAAAACTCTCAGCAGCATCCAGCAATTTATGGGGATATTGTGGTCTGGCATGATAGTAGAAATCGTAACTGGGATATCTATGGTTATAATCTTTCTACCAATGAAGAGTTTCAGATCACGACTGATTCTCAAGACCAATATGAACCAGCAATTTACGGGGATATTGTAGTTTGGACAGATGTAAGAAATGGGCATTGGGATATCTATGGCTACAGTCTTTCCAAAGAAGCGAAGTTTGCCATATCAATAGATCCAGATCGTCAACGGTGGCCAGCGATCCATGGAGATACTGTAGTTTGGCAAGATGAGAGAAATGGAAACTGCGATATCTATGGCTACAGTTTTTCTGCCAATGAAGAGTTTCAGATAATTACCCACAAATCTACTCAAGCTGGCCCCAAATTATATGAGAACATACTTGTATGGATCGATTATAGAAACAAAAATATTTTTTCTGATAATCTGGATGTTTATGGTTATGATTTACTGAAAGAAGAGGAATTTCAAATAACAACAGATCGGCATAATCAAGGAAGTTCAGAGATCTATGGAGATATTGTTGTTTGGGAAGATGATAGAAATGGCAACAACGATATTTATTACTGCAGATTGACTTCTGCGGAATCTGAGGAAAGGTTAGTCCAAGAAGGTCAATTAGAAGAATTTGTGTCATGGTTTGAACATCTTCCATTGATTAGATTGATTATCATCATTGCTGCTATACTTTCCATTCCTGCTGCAATAATTACTATGGGGAGGAGATCAGAGCCCAAATAGCATGACCTACTGCAGCCTGCCCTCGTTCTATTCTGGGATGGACATGATTATACCGTGTTTAGATTAGTGCTAGAGTTTGCTGAAAGAGATACCGCTGGTGCAAAAAACAAAACGGTAGCCTTAATGCTTATCTATCTACTACATAAAAGCATTTTGATTTTTTTGCTTTGTGCAGTTTCTTAAATTGTCCTTATCCAAACGATAACATTTTTAAATATGAGGCTATAAAAAAACAAGGTCTTAGAATGAAAGCAAAAGAATTCATGAAAATGATATTAGCTGGCATGATAGGCACATTTCTATATGAATCAATAATGAGGTTTTTTCCTTCTTTTGATATACTAAAGAGAATTTTGTCTCTTATAGGCGGAAATCTCGCCAACTATAGTTCGTTTGTGCTATTTTTCCTAATTATATCTTTTTTCACGCTCTTATACCTTGGGAATCAGAGGGGCTCTGGTATAAGTTCTCTTGCGATTCCACGGAAACCGCAATATATTGCTGAACATGGCTTTCATTGCAGTTTTGGGGCGGTGTGGAATTTTCTATATGGAAGTGCTTTTATTTTTGATGAGAATTATGTGTATATAGAAGGTCCATTTTGTTCCAGATGTAGTGCTAAAATGATCCTTTCGAGCAAAAACTGGATAATCTGGAAAACCTATCTATGGATGTGTCCAAAATGCAGTTCAGCTGTAAGAAGACCCACTCAATTTTTGTACAGAGAAGATGAAATAATAAAAAAAAGGGTGGAAAGGGATCTTAGGACTGGAGATTTCGTAGCTGTTGGTAAAAAAGAAAAACTTGTCCTGAGAGATAACACGACTTATCTGTACAGAAACTAACAGCTATATATAAGAAAAAGTCTTAAATTCTAGTCTCCATATGACCAGCCACGTCCAATTTCCGGCCCCATTCACCCTATATAGCAATCCCTTTCAAGTCTTGGGTCTTCACAAAATAAGTAAAACCCTAAATAGTATGTACCCTTACAGTATCAAAAATGAACTTCTCAATACTATTCTTAAGCTTTACCGTGAAGTTTCTCATCAAGATCCATGGATCGTATTTCAGTTCTCTCTTTATAAGCTTTATGTGTTAAAAAGTATCTAGAAATAGGAATTGGAAGAGAAAACTTTAGAAAAATTGAAGCATATCTCTGATCTTGGGGTGTGATCTGATCTTCTGTTCCAGATTTTCAAAGAGATTATCTAGGAACTGTCTGAGTACATCCTCGGGGATTTCTTCTTTCATTTTCTCATGGAATCTGGTGAAGATCTTTTTTTTCAGACTTTCCACATCTTTGTATTGTACTGTATCCCCAATCATCCCTCTCATTTCTTCATTTATTTGAGATAATTCCCCTTCTTTTTTATCAATAATTGGAAATTTTTTCTTAGTTTCGTTAAAAGAAGATTCATACAAGCCATAGAGATCTTTTTCACTAAGGTATCTTACAAGATCATACAGATCCTGAAACACAATAAACCAACTGCCAGTCCCGCAAATATCTTTTGAAAAAGATTGAAAATGATGAGTAGGGTTGTCGTTTCTTTACGTAAAGGATAGAGGACAAGGACTGCGAAGTTAAAAGGGAAGCCCCATGGACTCTTAACAGAATAGGAGAATCAGAATAGGTTCTGAATGGGGAAGAACTTATAAAGTTGTATTTCTCAAATAGTGTGTAATGATCTTACTAATCATACTAGACGGCTGGGGAATCTCAGAAAATAAGCATGGTAATGCAATACTGAAAGCTCGGACTCCTAACTTCGATAGTCTTCTTTCCCATTATCCCCACACCAGTTTGAGGGCCTCTGGCGAAGACGTAGGTTTACGGGAAGGCTTCCCAGGGAACTCAGAGGTAGGTCACTTAAACATAGGAGCGGGAAGGGTAGTTTATCAAGATAGCACTCGCATCGACAGAGCTATCCGAGATGGGAGCTTTTTCGGAAATCCAGAACTACTCAAAGCGATCAAAAATGTCAAGGAAAAAAGTTCAAAACTCCACTTAGTTGGTTTGCTTTCAGATGGAGGAATACATAGCCATATTGCACACTTATTTGCATTATTGAAATTGGCTGAAGCTCATGATGTAGAAACTGTGATACATCCTTTCTTAGATGGAAGAGATGTTCTTCCCAAGAGCTTTCCTATGTACTTAAACCAGCTTAAGGACATAGTATCCGGCAACATTGGTACAATCATGGGCAGGTATTATGCCATGGACAGGGACAATCGATGGGACCGAACAAAAAGAGCATATGAAGCTTTAACCGGGGTAAAAGGGTTAGTTGCTGAATCTGTCGAGGAAGCTGTCCAAGCTTCTTACGAACAGGGAGAAACAGATGAGTATGTACAGCCCACCATCATTGGAGATACAATCAAAAATGGCGATTCAGTCATTTTCTTTAATTTCCGTCCTGACAGAGCCATACAGTTGACCAGAGCATTTGTGGATGAACCCTTTGAGCATTTCGACCGAAAAAAGTTGAACATATATTTTGTGTGCATGACAGAATATGGAGAGGATATTACAACCCCAAGTGTTTTTTCTCTCTTTTCCCTTAGAAACACGCTAGGCGAAGTCTTGAGTAACCACAACCTAAGACAATTGCGTATCGCCGAAACAGAGAAATACTACCATGTTACCTTCTTTTTTAATGGAGGCGAAGAAGAGCCCTTCAAAGGAGAAGATCGTATTCTGATCCCCTCTCCCAGAGTGGATACCTACGATTCGAGGCCCGAAATGTCTGCATACGAAATCACAAAAAGGGTCATTGAAGAGATCCACTCTCAAGAATATGATATCATCATCATGAATTTTGCCAACCCAGACATGGTGGGACACACTGGAGCCCTTAAAGCTGGTATCAAAGCAATTGAAGCGGTAGATGAGTGTTTGGGGTTAATTGTTGAAGCATGCAACATTGATTCATCTGAAAATATAATTCTAATTACAGGCGATCACGGAAATGCAGAACAAATGACAGAGCTAAACTCAGATAGACCCTATACTTCCCATACATCCAATCCCGTACCTTTTATTATCACCAAACGCTATGCAATAAGAAGTGGGACCCTTGCAGATGTGGCTCCTACGATATTGGACTTGTTGGGCATTGAAAAACCGAAAGAGATGGATGGGGAAAGCCTAATAAGAGTTGACTCCACCACACTGTTAGCCAATTTGACGAATTACCTATCTCGTCTTTCGACCGAGCTAGAAATTGGTGATGCAGTTCGTCAAAATGCAGCTGAGATTCTCCAAGAAGCCGTCAAATACCAATTATTCTTTGGGAAGGGTTCCGCAGCAATTGCAGCTGGATCACTTTATGTTGCTTCAATTTTGGGAGATGAAAGTGAAATCCAAGAGGATGTCAGAAATAGAATGCTCTCAAGAAATGATAGAGAAGCCAAAGAATTCTTGGATGCAGTTGATATACTCTTGCCCCGTCACCTAGGGTACAAGGCTCGTTCGTTAATCGCAAGGCAGAAGTACTCAGATGCAAGGCCTCTACTAGAAAAAATAATCGAACTGAGCTCTGAATTCAAGAAATCGCTTCAAGAAGAATTTGGTTTCCTATACAATTTTGCGGAAAATATTGAAAAAGATGAGTCGCAATGGAACAGGAACAAAAAACTGATAGACCTGAGAGAGAATCTGTGGTTTATACTTTCTGAAAGAAACAATTTTTCTCTTGAGAGCATTTCCCTTCCCCTTGAACCTCAAAGAGATAAGAAGAAACCAGAAATATCTAAGGATAGCACTCATCTACCTAAGAAAACTGCTGAGAAATCGTATGTAAGAGGGGAAGCTCTCGAAAAAGCAGTTCTTAGACTCTTTCGCCAGTTCTTCATAATTGCTGAAGAGGACGAAAAGGCAATACTACATAAACTGAGAAAACAGAAAAAAGGTCTTCAGTTCGGGCATGATATAAGCTTCGAATGCACTGTCAGGGGAAATGGAAATGTGAGGTGTCATATCGAATGCAAGAATAAAGAAGGCACTATAACTCTCAAAGATATAGCTGACAAACTTGCATCGACAAAGGCTTATTGCTCAGACATAGATCACTGGGTATTGATTAGTCCACGTTCCAATCCATCAAGCGAATTGGACAATTTATTGTCTCTCTGGCATGATAGGAGAGAGTACCCTTTTGAGGTTCAAGTATGGTGTCCAGATACAGATGTCGAAGAGTTTTTTGGGCTATGTCCTGCTGTCTACAACCTTTTTTATGAGACGAAAGAAGATGGGGTTCATCCAAGTCAATGGTCAGAAGAAAAACAGAGGGAAGTTTTTGACAAGTGGAAACAGAGACTTTCACCTCTGATTCGCCTTCCTAAAGAATGGGAGGAGTATTTAAGGGAACCTTTTCGAATGCGCCTGAAAAACGAGAAAACTATTGGCCTGGAAACTCTCTACCAACATCATGTCTCAATGGGATGTATGGATGAACGAAAGAACATCATTGGCCAATCTTTGAGGCAACATATCCTTGACTGGCTTGAAGACAAGGAAACGCCCGTCATGTTCCTCCTAGGAGAATTCGGAGATGGAAAAACGGTCTTGACTTATATTCTTTCGCGTCATTTGGCAGCTAATTATATTGAAAATCCATCAAATGGCTGGATCCCTGTTCGATTTGCCCTAAGGGACTACTATGTTGCTGAAAATGGTCAGGAATTCCTTCGAAAACGCTTAGTAGAAATTGGATCAAATATCGCAACCTGGAACAGAGTAAGAGAAAGAAACAAGACCTTAGTGATCCTTGATGGCTTTGACGAAATGACAAAGAGACTAGACTCAAGAACAATCACCAAGAATATTCGTGAGCTTATAGAATGCTGCAAAGAGTTTGAGGGTTCAAAGATCCTTATCACCTCCCGAACACACTTCTTTGAAAACCAAAGAAATGTGAAAAGATTATTACAGAGATTGCCAACGAATTGTACATGTTATCTAGCCCCTATTGATCGATCGACCAACATTAAACATCTGGAAGAGTATGCAAAAACGGAAGACTTGAAAAGAAAGCTAAGGAGTATCTGCAGACTTCATGATCCGATTGGTTTGGCCCAGAAACCCCTGTTTCTTCAAATGATCAAAGAAACCTTACATAAATTGCCTGAAGAGAACCTAGATGAGATAACCTTATATGAGACCTACATCAAAGAAAGTTTATATCGTAAGATAGAGAATCTCGATGATATTGAAATGGCGACTCTTCCAGGAGAAATCTATTCGAACCTAGTTAAGATACTTGAACAAATAGCACTCAAGCTTCAAGGGTCGACTTAAAACTTCATTTCTCTGGCAGAATTCCAGGGAGCAGGTGATCAAAACTTTGCTGGACTTCTGTGGAGGATTAGCGGGTCGGATGAGGATGCTACGGCACGTATAGGGGTCCGCTCCCTCTTGACCCGAGTTGATACCGAGGATGCCACAATTAAATGGCCTGTGGATTTTTGTCATCGATCAATACGTGAATATTTTGTGGCGAAAGGTATCTGCAGAGCTTTACAGGAAGATACAGAAACAGCAAGAAGCATACTTACTGAAATGCCTGTAAACCACGAAGTCATTTATTTTGCAGCTGAACTAATGAAGAAGAAAAATCTAAGGGTATTTGAAGATAATCTCATTGGTCTTATTAATTTGACTAGGAAAACAAAGAAAAGCAAAAACCTTGGAGGTAATGCTGTAACTTTACTTTTTCAGTTGAAAGGAGAACTACCAGGGGGCGATTGGTCTGAATTAAATCTTGACTATGCTGATTTATGTGGCGCAAATCTTTCCAAGAAGAACTTCTTTGGTACTTCTCTCCGCTTTACCAATCTAGATAGCGTGAATCTTGAAGGAGCTGATTTTCGTCAGTGTGATCTAACAGGGACTCGAATAGAAGAGACGGCGCCAGTCCTGGCACTCGTTGTGCATCCGTCAAGTGATCGAATAATTGTAGCCTATGGAAATGGTGATATCCGCGAATGGAGTATTATCCAAAAACAAAGAAGAAAATCTCGTACTATTGGCAAAAACAGAAATGGCACAATAAATTGGCTTGGGATCCTTACTGGTTCTGATTTATGTGCTGTGACAAATGAAGAGATAATTTTCTATAATTTTGAAAATAACGATGAACTACTGGAAATATCGCGTTTTAGAAAGAAATCAGAATATAAACAAGTAACAGCAAAAAAAAATACACTCCTTCTTGTGTCAAAGGAAGAGCAACAATCGAGTAATGTGCTCTTGGTTAGTCTCCAAAAACAGAGAATAATCAATTCGGTAAAGCAAAGAGAGATACTTCTCTGCGACAATCTTGATCAAAAGACATTTGTACTGTTTGAAGAAAAAGCATCTTTACGCATAGTGAGAGAGTTAGGTGGGCAACTGAAAACAATGGCTACTTTCAAAGTCAATGAAGTTAAGAGCCTTTGCACTTTTTGCTGTAAAAAGGACTCGAGATATCTGCTTGGTTGTGGCCAGAGGAATGGCGAAATCTTAGTATGGGAGATAAATATCCTTAGAGATAAGTGTCAATGTGACTTGTTGTTAAAGAGACATGCTCATGATGGAATGGTGTCGGTAGTAGCATTTCTTGATGACTCAAGAATTCTTTCTGGTGGATTCGATCGAAGAGTATCTGTCCTAATGTTTGGCACAGATGTTGAGAGGATAGAAGGAATTCAAGAACAAGTTCTAGATTCAACAATTAGATGCAAAGGTATGAAAATAGATGGTGTAAAAGGTGATAGAGAACAGGAAATGCTCAGAAGATTAATTTCCAAGGCAGTATAGAGAATCAGTATATTGTTAATTCATCTTCCAATCTCATTATAACGTCTAAAATTCTCTCTCCTTTCTCTGTGAGGGTATACCATTCTTTTGATCTCATCTGATAAATCTCATCAGTAGTTCACAAAACTTCCTTATTTCATAACTATTCTCATGTGTTCTTACCCTGACGAATATGGGAACTATACCCATTTTCAGTTATCCCGGTTTGGCCATTTCATTTCATATCAAAGGGATTGGACCGAACAAATTCAGGAGTGGTGATTTTTCTGAGAAGGTTAGAGAGAATTTATGAACTTCAAAGGCAAAACACCAGAAAGCCATCGTAAGTACTCTTCTTTGGCAACTTCACTGAGCTGCTGAGAATTTGTAAAATAGGAAATGTGTGATGATGATATATTGAAAAAATCCACACGTACATTACAACACATCAAATTGATCTCAATTCCATACCAACTGCAGTAACCTAAAAGGAAAGAAAAAAGCAAGAAAAAGAGGGGAAGAAGAAAGAGAGAATTGGGGGACACAGAAATGAACCACACAAATAGGTAGGGGGAGAGGCTGAAAATGAATTATGGGACAACCTCCTTTGATCAGAATATTTATAAGGGACATTAATAAGGAAACGCTATACTAGGAGAATAGAAAATCAGCACAGGATTTCATCAATTGATGAGGGAAGATTATGAAAGTCAGTTTAATGGTTGAACGTTGGCTAAAAATCATAAACACTTTGGGAGAAGAACAATGGATTATTGTATATGCTTACAAGCAGAATGAATGTGAAATAGCTAGATTGTATTCAGTTCTAATTCCAAATGAAATGATCGTTGAGATATTGGAGAACGCATCTTGGGACTCGTCAATGAGATTTGAGCCAAGATTTATATATTATGGAGCCACTAATGAAACGAAATACTTCAGATTTGGGAACGATAATGGAATCGAGCCACTTGTTTTTTGTCGAGACTTTCATGGAATAAGAAAATCCTATAAAGAAATTTCAGAAGAATTTCGTCATTTCCATAATCTCTATTATGATAAAAAAAGCAACAAATTTGTAAAGATTGATGATAATGGTGATGAGGATGATGTTATAGTATTTCACGAAAATGAAATCAAAATAAAACTAAGGTACATAAAAGAATTTCTGTCTGTCAAAAAAATGTGTTTGGTAATATATTTTCAATTTCTTAGATATTTTCCTAGTTCCTTGGAGAAACTAGGAATAAAAAAAGTTAATAGTTTAATCAAGGAGAGCAACCATATATATCGACTTCTTATTTCTGATTTACCCACATCAACAAAAAAATCATTTTTGGAATTAAGTGGTAAAAAGTTTATTAAAGGTCTAAAAGACTATGAACGTAAGTCATGGGATTATAGGGAAAACAAAGAATATATTGACTTTATTATCGATGTAGATGAAGAAGGCAGAGAGATATATCATACGTGTAATCTAGATAAGCTAGCACCTCAATATCTAACTCCAGTTTTCTTTAAAAAAGAAGTATTGACTAAATATTATGCAAATCCTCAAAAATATTCTGTTGAGGATAATTATTTAAAATGTGGAGGATTATGGGAATTGCCATTAGATAATAACCACAGTGAATATGTGATAGTATACTTGGGAGATCTCGGCATTTATCTGACTACGAAAGAACAATTGTATTGGAAAAGCTATAATGTGCTACCAGAAGGACAAATTAGTCTTACTTCGTTTAGGAGAAATATTCTAGGCCAATTTACCGATCCGGAACGAAGTGATCTGTTTTTTAAATATAAATTTGAGGTTTTTCAGCGAAAGTGGTTAACAAGATTTGGCTGGTATTTATTTAAGCCTTTGGCAGAAAATGATAAGCATTTTTATCAGTCCCTTAGGATTCCATTGACAAATGATCAAGCTGAATTTGACCAGCAAGTTTTGGCACTAGCTAAAATTCTAATAGATTCGTTAAATGAAAAAGAACTGGAAAAGACTATTATAGTTGAAAGAGGAGACAAAGGTATAACAAAATTTGAAAAGTTCCTAGGATTATACAAGTTAGCTGATTATGAAAAACATGTGAGTTTTTTAAGAAATTTGCATGACCTGAGATCATCTGGAGTTGCACATAGGAAAAGTAGGAATTACGAAAAAGTGTCAAGAGTATTTCATATTGAAGATAAGAATCTTATGGATGTATTCGACGATATTCTGAAATACTCTATCTTATTAATGGATTATCTAGAAAATGCATTTCTAAGATGAAGTCTTATGTTGCAGAAGAGCATGATCCCTCTGATTTCTCTTTTCTATTCTTTTTGATCTGAGTGAGACAAAAAAATGAGTATTCTGCAAAATATATATATTTCTTGAGCTATGACAAGGCTCTAAAAAATCGTAAAGACTACGAAGCAGAATTCAAGGAAAGCAATAAAAGCCAGACAACATAGAATCCCAACCCATAAAAGACTTACTGTTCTTTCAGCTTGCGGTGGATAATTAAAGCCTACCTTTCATGAAAATTCAAAAAAATCATGGGTTGAGCGAAGCACTTACTTTGATGTAAAAGTATATAAATGAGAAAATACAGAATTTCATGAAAAAGGGGATAATGCAAGCACCGTGTCTGCAGGTAAACCAATAAAGCTTTATTGTGAAAAATCCCACAAAGAAACTGAGGTGAAGACAATGAAGGAACTGAAAGGATGGCCATTTGAACCATTTGGAAACCCATGGATTGATCCATGCGGTGGAGGAGATGGCGACGGTGGTTTCCCGAACTAATATTCTGGTCTGTAATAGTATTGATCGATTGAGTTGGTATAGTTCAATACCAACTTCCTTTTTTTAAGAAAATTGAGAACTATGTACGGAATAGACCTATAAGGAGGATCTCCATCCAATAAAAAGGGCAGATATATTTTAAAAAGCAGATATTTCTCAATTCTAAAAAAGACTGTTGAAACTGGAAAACATGAAAAGAGATCAATCAAAAGAGAGTCATGTTCTGTTTCAACAAGAAACGTAGTAGGTTGATAAGCACCTAGTCCACGTGGAAAATACATTACAATCGCCTGACCAAATTGGTCACAATTACGTAGCCAATGAAGGACTTTATTCGAGTATGCCCCTGTATTTCGAAGAATAGTCCTGTAGGATTTCCTGAAATCATTGAATAACTCCTTATAAATCTTTTCATCTAATTCATCCCATTCAAAGACTTCATCATGATATACAAGGGGAGAGGGAGTTTTTTCTATTGTTTCGATATTCTTAAGCTTTTTCTGAATCATTAAAACAGAATCATCAAAAGAACAGGGGCGGGGAGTAGTCACATAAAAGTCTGATCTCGGTCCAGAAACGACAGTATCTTTGAAGGTAAGCTTATCAGATGATACTACTTGAAAATTGGAGAAACCAGACTGTACGGAGAAAAACATCAAGTTCTTATTTTCCTTCAATTCTAAATACATTTCATGGGGATCTTCCACATTCAAATAATAGAAATTTTCCCTAAAATTGAGAAATGATTTTCTTCTGAAAATTGGTGGCCTAATAATTCCCCTTCGTATTGCTTCGTTCCACCAGTTCGCAGCCGTCTTTTCATTTACATTATAGAGATATGAAAGATCTTTCTTTCTCATTCGAGGGTTTTCAGAAATTAGTCTAAAGAGTTCGTAAGTGTCTACCTTATACGGCCACAGAGAGTGCAAAGCACCACTTCTCACCATGACGCGTTATTTAACCTTCCTCTATAAAAACCTATCGGTTTGTGAGCTCTACCAAGGAAACTTTGGTGAAACTCGCAAATTAGTGTATAGGCTATGTCCCTTAGCTATATACCTTTCGGCACGGATCTTTCACCCCCTTCAAAAAGAGGAGGGAGGTCTTGGACTTTCCTCCTCACAACAGGGTAAAAAGGGGTTATAGGATGTAGCTAAACCTTGTCTCTCATCCGTTCCTCTAAAGAGATGAAAGATTGAGCACTGAACTTAAACATGGTGAGATCGTGTTAAAAAAATCTCCTGACGGTATTTCAAGCTACCTGCATCAGATCCTGATGTAGAATAAACATGAGTCAATACAGACTCTCAATTGCCTTTGACACGATCTTGCCTCCAGGGATGCCCTGCGTTTGCGGAAGCCCCCTATTGTCCTCTGAAAAGAAGAACCCCTTGACACGTGGGGCAGCCCAACATAAAAGGTACATCCTGCTTACAAATCTGTCCGGAAGGGAGAAGGAGAACCACAGTTCCTTCGTCTTCATCTCCTTCTCTGTGAAAGCTGCCCTATGCAAAAAAACCCTGAATAAACACTCTTTTTCAGTTCTGCATGGGGCAGTAACTAAGGGGATAGCCGGGGATGATGAAAGAAGAGGGGACGGTGATAGAAATGAAAGGAGTATTTATAGATGAACCTGTACAAGGGTTGGCGAGAAAGGGAATTTTAGAAACGATTAGAAACAGCAGAAGAAGAGGACTGAGTGTAATTGAATTGAAGTGGTCTACAGGAGCAGACATTTTCGTCATTTTAAAAGCTTTGAAACAACTGCAGAAAGCTCACCTGATTACTGTCAGGAAAAGATATAGTGTGCACTGGTGTTATCCGCTCCATGAGGTGGCATAAAGGGGAAAAAAATCTAGGAGGCGACACTGATGGGTAAGAAAGAGCCATCATTTACTGATACGAAGCCGGATCCCGACGAACTATTGCATGCGAATAGGAGAAAGGGGGATGATGAACATGAGAGACACTAACGATGTGCAAAAAGTAGATTCACACAAGCACATTGGTGAAAATGATGTCATAGGATTATTAGGCGATGGAGTGACAGCTGCAATCCTGGAATACATTGTAGAGACCAATGGATGTACAAAAGAGGATATCACCAAAATAAAGGCAGTCGTCAAAGAGGCCCAATCGTTGTTAGGAGAACTGGAGAAGTGTGGATTAATCAAAATCAAAGATGATACAGCAGAAGTGACAGAAAAGGGCAGAAAATTCCTTGAACATCTAAAAGAAATGTCGCTGGCACGAAAAGTCTTACCGGGTGATTAGATGGGTGATACACTACTTCAACCTGTACAGAAACAAATCCTTGAACTTCTTGTGAACCATAGAGAAGGGTTGACCCTTGAGGAGATCTGTGAAACCAAGAACCTACAAATCCCAAAAGATGAATTGAATACCATTCTTTGGGAATTAACCTCTTTAGGGTTTTTACACTCAATAGAATCTGATGACAACAGAAAGTGGTACATCACGTACGAAGGGCTGGCAACAATAAGATCAGATCATCCATGGCCATAAATGTAGGTGATACTATGGGCAAAATTTCTCAAAAGAAGAGAAGAGAAGGATACTGCAAGGTTGCGGGACAGTTATGTGAGAATCCTTTCATGAACCGTAAGAACATAGCTAAAAATGCAAAATTGTCCAGGAATACAGTATCTGAATACTTGAAGAGCATGTACAAAAAGAATATTTTGATTGGTCCCTGGATGTCTTTGAATCCTCATTCAGACTATAAGGAATACGTATATTTGATGAATTTTTCTGATCCTTCTCATGCGTATAAGGGATTAAAGGGATTTCCTCACGTTTTGCACCATGAAATGACCTTTGGAACCTGGAATACCATGGTCATTACTGATAGACAGTTAGATTTCTCACAATTAGTGGGATTTGAATCTATCGTATATCAGGGAGTAAAGGGGCACGTGTACACGCCAAAGGTCAAATCTACCACATGGAATGAAAGCCTAAAAAAGATATATGAACACATAGAACAATTTACTCCAGGAGAACCTGAATCAAAGAAAAGACCAATTCTACCATTGAACTGGGGAGAAGATCAATGGAAGTTATACCACGCCTTCAAAATGAATGCAAGAAAGAAGGTAACACCCTTACTAAGGAACATTAAAGTAAAATACGAAACATACGCAGAATGGATGGAGACCTTACAAGAACACTGTACGATTCATACTGAATTCTATCCCAAAGGGTGTAATAACTATCTATGTTACTGTCTTTTGCTCTCTTCAGATTACAATCAATCAGTTATCTCATTATTCTCCTTGTTTTACACTACCCCCATCATCATGGAGGTGGGTGACCGTTTGTTAGTATTCTTGAAGGTAACCTCTTCAAATGTCACCATGGGTATGATGCAAACTGTTATTGACATGAAAACAGTGGAGATGATAAAGGAGTTCAGCTCTGCAGCAGTGGCTTCTGAGCCTGGGTGTGTAGTGCGATGATTTTTGCAGGGTACTAAGTCAGAGGATGGTTGTTACACATGGCATGTTACACGTAACAATTGGCATTTATCAGTTATCCAATGTTAGAATTCTACAGGATTATTCCAACAGAATAGATGAAATTCCTTACAGCCCTAGAACTTAACCAAGCTATCCAATCACCCTTATCTGGCCAGGCGTTTTCACGATAATCTCTGGCGTACCCTTGTATTTCTTTATGAACCCTATGATCTGAACCTTCCTTCCCAGGTAGTATATCTCTGGCTGTGTAGGAAAACTGCCATAATCACAGCGAAAGATTACAGCTGTCAAATACACCTCCCACCTTTCATGAAAATCCAGAAAACACACTTCCCCAGAATTATATGTGTCCACAATTGTACCCTCTACAATTACGTACTGGCCATAATATCTGTTTGCATCCTCCCAGTCAATGACAGGTACATTGCTTTCCCAGCTCAAATTAACGCGAGGTTGAAATATGTTGCAGCTCCATAATCCTGCCTTCTCTTTTTCAGCCTCTGTTTCCAATTGGACATAATAATGGAGGTTAGGATCATCTTGAGATAGATATCTTACTTCAGCATATCCATTTCTTATCATTTCCTCATTTACACAGGTACCATCTGCATAAGCATATCTCAAGAGCCTCCCATAATTGTCTTTATCTCTGTCCCCAGGTATGAGTATTATCTTCTTATCAAGAATCAGATACGATAGGAAGTCTCGGGCAATATCCCCTCCAGGTTCAAATATCTCTGGAGCATCAATACCGATCAGTCTCACAGTCTCCCCGTTTTCTAATTCAAATGTATCTCCATCAAGTACTGTAGTGCAATAATTTGTATCTGATTCTTGCTGTATGCAGCATGCAGCCAATAATATCAATATTATGAATTGGATATCTTTTTTCTTGACCAAAGCTCCCACCTACCAGCAGTATTCATGTACGACATTTCCTTTGTCATCCTGCAAATAGGCACAGTCTCCGTCGTTGTTCCATATTGCTGCGTAGTCTCCTGCCGGTCTTCCGAAATACAATTCTGTACTCGTTTGTATTCCAATTCCAGTATAAACTTTCACTGAATGGCCAGCTTTTAGTACAAATCCTGAAGGGAATCTAAAAACATGATCTCTTGCTGTTCCTTTTTTGTAAGCCTCGTCATACAGTATCCATCCAGACATGTCCACATCTTGGTTGCCCATATTGCAGATCTCTACCCATTCTCCATTCGGATTCTCATGGTCATTTCCTAGGGCATCGTAGTTGACATTGCAGATCTTGATGAGAGTTACAGCTTCAGGAGGAGGTGTAGTTGGAGGAGGTGTAGTTGGAGGAGGTGTAGTTGGAGGAGGTGTAGTTGGAGGAGGTGTAGTTGGAGGAGGTGTAGTTGGAGGAGGT